>ERZ1026898.791-NODE-791-length-17272-cov-4.750944_pt1 | contig 17272 bp, 9 predicted proteins | sample MGYA00380178_ERZ1026898 | MGnify/ENA primary metagenome ERZ1026898 (study PRJEB33269, sample SAMEA4719814) | human gut metagenome | biome: human-associated habitat; feature: organic feature; material: feces | place: Cameroon | collected 2013-10 ... | reverse complement strand
GCCATGGCCATATCTTCAGGACTCTTTTGCATAGCTTACATCGTATGCGGCTTTATCCTCAGCAAAAGTTTTCCACACGGAAAACTATCCAGTTGGTTCTAAGAGAAACGCTGAAGGAAACAAAGAAATGAAGCCCCTATCAACAAAACAATGAAGCCCTATGAATAAAATATTTATAATAGCCATTGGCGGAACTGGCATGAGATGCTTGGAATCTTTCGTACATCTCTGTGCCATGGGTATGTTTGACAACAAGACCATAGATATCCTCACCTTGGATACAGACCAGAGCAATGGAAATAAAGACCGGGTAGAAGCACTCATCGATCTGTACAACAAGATCAAGTCGGATGATGCCAACCAAGTCAACGGAGGTAATCCGAATGCCAAAACCTTTTTCTCGGCAAAGATAAATCTATATCGCTTTTATACCGTATATGGAGAAGGCAACAGAAAGACCTATAAGATTCTTTCTGGTGTAAACAGCGGACTTCACAAAGAAGAAAACACCGATTTGACAGACCTCTTCTTTGATGATGATTCCGTACAGAGTTTCGAGTTGTCTCACGGTTATCGTGCCCAGACCCACCTCGGTTCTCTGCTCATGTATCATGGCATCATCGAAGCCGCACGCAACATTTCCAGAAATGGCGAGAGTGCATCCAATGCAGAAAAAGATCTCAGAAATTTTCTCGATTCACTCCTGTCAGAACAAAGTTCAGCCCGTGTTTTCGTTTTCGGTTCTATCTTCGGAGGCACAGGAGCCTCATCTATACCTGTCATTCCCGTAGCGCTGAGAGATGCTATCAATATACTTTCTGATGGCACCAAGACTCTAGACGCAAACATGGTAAAATTCGGTTCTACCCTACTGACCGACTACTTCACCTTCACGGCTCCAGACAGTCTGCAGAAGGATGAAGACAAGGTAATCGCCGACTCCAATAATTTTGCCCTCAACTGTCAGGCTGCCCTGCAGTTCTATCAGGCAGACCCTACCGTCAGAAGCACCTACAAGCGCTTCTATCATATCGGTTGGCCTTTTCCACCGCTCTACGTGGGCAATCAAGGCAAGACCATTACGGGAGGAAGAGCACAAAAGAACGCATGTCATGTAGTAGAACTGATGTGCGCCTGTGCCGCATACGATTTCTTCCACTTGCCAGCAGAAGAACTCAACAATGAGTCGGCCAAATACCTCTACCGCTCTTTTGAGGAGAAAGATGGACAAGTCTATCTGCATGGTACAGATTTCATCAACAATGGAAATCTCTTCGAGAGCAAACTCGGTTCGCTCTTCTCACTTGCCCATATCATCCTCTCCCAATATGATGCAGCCTGGACAGATGCAGAAGGCTCAGGAACGAAGGGGCTTCTCAACCGATTTGCCCAGCAGAACATTCACGACTACGACAGCATCACCAACAACCAGGCCAAGAATCTGGACGAGTATTTCAGAGACTACTTCGGCTATCATTTTGGCATAGAAGGCAATATGCAGAAGGGTTGGATTTATCAGATTAAGGAGTCCGTTCCGGGCAGATTCATTTTCGTAGATGAAGCCTTCAGAGAACAGCAGAAAGAGATGAAGAATATCAGTTGTGGACATCTGTTTGAGGACGAGAAGCACAACTGGAGCAAACTGTCAGGCATCTTCAGCAAGAAAGACAACAGTGTGGATGTGCTCATCAAGAACATAGGCGAAGAAAAAACGAAGCCTACGACTGAGCAGAACGTACAGACCACCAAGGAGAAATTCCTTGCCCACATCCACAATGCCATCACCATCAACCAGAACTTCAACGAGATAAAATAATCGTTTATGAGTACACCATTAGTCATCAAGGTTAAGCCTGCCTCCATACCTACCAGTACCGTAGGCAGCTGGCAAGATCTCTCGGGAATGATCGAACAGTTCACTGCCGACATCATCACTCCTGCCATAGATCAGGACTCAGACATCAGTGCCCAAGTATCAGGTATTCCTACCGCATACGCACGCGCCAACCTCTTCAAGTCAGCATTACAATCATACGGAAGAACGAAAGAAAACATTGATCTCAACATGAATGCTTTCTACAAGATGCTTTCCTCTGAATGGCGCGGTTTCCTTGCCTGCATAGCCCTCGACTATAGCAGAATCAAGACCGAGGTTGTGGAATTATCCTATTCCGATGGCAAGGACATCCTTTCCACGGCCAATCTCTATGAGCCTAAAGGAACCTTCGGCAACATGCTCTTCCATCGCAAACCGCTATGGTGCTTGAGAGAGGAGGATACTGACGAACTGCATCGAGGCATTCCTTTCATCGAAATCATCAAGTATGATGGACAGGTGGTTGGCGCTACTTCACCAGAAAGCCTGCTCTTCACGGCCTGTTCATATAAAATCAAGGAAACAGAAAACCGCCCATGGGTGGATTTCAAGACTGGAAAGTTCAAGGATCCGCTGGAAACTTGTGATTTGGAAAACACCCAGACATTACAACTCTATGCCTATGTAGATTATCTGATAGAAGGAATCAACAACGATGGGAAGACAGGCATTAATGGTTTGGCAGCATACTATGCTCACCTTGATAGCAGTTTAGCACCCAAATATGACAACCTGCTCAGCAATCTCATCGCATGGAGAAAGGAAATACAGGACTACGCCGAGAAGAAAAACTTCAAATTGGAAACCGCCAGTGTTCCACCTATCAATATCTTCCACCGCCCATTCGATCGTGCCTTCAACTACAAGGACGAACTCTATGCCTTGGATGGTGTATTATATGCATCATCCCAGGAGAATAGCGTACTTTGTAATCCGAAGGAATTACTGTTGCCGGATACAGCCAAAGTAGCCAGACTGATTTTCAAAGGTCCTTTCAAGCACGAGCCAAGTAAATTCCCTATTCACGTATTGGTAGCCAACAAGAAGAATGAGCCGGAAGAAAAAGCATATTTTGCACTTCCACTCAGCGAATTAGGCATCAAGGCATTCGGAAAAAACATCGGAGCACTGGTAGAATCCACCACCTCCAGAGCCAATATCCCATCCAGGTTGACTGCAGTCTTTGATCCGGATGCAGAGAAGAACAATCTGGAAGTAACCCTGCACCTGGAACTCAACGACGGTAAGACCAAGGAAATGAAAGCCACCTACACATGCGGAGGAGAAATCGATGGCAAAGACCTCATCATCTGGCCAAATTTCATCTCCCCGAAATGGCACCGATACTTCCTCTATTCAGAATTGCCACACAACATCAACCTGAAAGATTATCCTTTCCAGGCTACACCTTTTGTGGGCGAAGAATGGGAACAGACGGAATCATCCCTGCATATTGTAGCCGACAGTGCCACTGCCGACAATCCCTACAAATACGAAATCTATGAATTCAACCGTCCTTTCAAGGGCATCAGACTGCAAGTGCCAGGTGGCGAAGAATCGGGCTATCTGCTCATCAGATATACGACCACTACGGAAATTCCGTATATTGCACAAGACAAAATGGGCATTCAGGACAATTCCCTCCGCGGCACTACATTGGGTATTGACTTTGGAAGCACCAATACATCCATCGCCTATCTAGACCCGCTTGACCAACAGGCCAAGGGAATCCAGTTCACCAACAGAAGAATCTCTCTGTTGCGGGCTGGCGAAGACAATGACGACAAGGCTGCCAATGAGAACCATCTGTTCTTCTTCCAGTCTAACCCATTGTTGTCCAATGCCATCAAGAGTACATTAACGCTCCACGATTCCAGACGCGTAGCAAAAGATACGAATGAGAGCCAGGACATTTCCAAGTTTGAGAAAGAAGTGAAGGGCGGATTCCCTTGTTTCAGTCTCAACCTGCCATTGGCTCCGATAGCCCCTACGCCTCGAATCATCAAATTACAGACGGCAGAATGCGGATTGATAGAGCAGAGCTATAATATGAAATGGGATGACGATGAGCGCAACATTGCCTACAAGAAAGCATTCCTGCGCTCCCTGCTGCTCCAGGTTTATGCCGAACTGTTCGTAAAAGACCTGTTCCCGAAGAAACTGAAATGGTCGTACCCATCATCCATGAGCGAAAGCCTGTTGCGCAACTACAACACCATCTGGAGCTCATTGCCAACCGTCAATCCTCTGAATGATGTATGCCAGCATAAGCCAGTCATCACGAATCCGCAATACCAGCTGAAGGTTTCCACCTTCGGATATAATCTGCAGACAAACAATTCTGCCTATCAGGCGACAGATGGCACAAACCAGACCTTGGGAAATGTCGGAAACCCATTAGGAGGCTTGAACGGTTTGGGAAATATTGGAGGAATTGCAGGAAACGGTTTGGGAAATATCGAAGGACTCGGAGGAAACAGCTTCCTGGGAGGAGCTTCAGTTCCACAGCAAGACTTCTCCAACAATGCTTTCCTGGAAAACGATCAGAACATTCTGTCAGAAACCAGCAAGAAGCACGAAATCGTTCTGGAAAAAGACGATGATACAAAAACATTCTCCTTCGACCCGATCAAGATGGTAGATGAGAATGATTTTCAGAGTATGACAGAAGCCTGTGCCGTTGCCAATTATCTCAATGTAAAGGCAGATGACAGAGATGCGCTCACCGTCTGTTTCGACATTGGCGGAAGTACAAGTGACATTTCTGCCCTGTGCCAACTGAATACACCAGAAGGCTCGCGCCTGACCATGATCAAGCAGAACTCCATCCACTTCGCTGCTCAGCTGGTGGGTGAAGCAACTCGCTATTGTCCAAACTTCAAGCGGGTCCTGCTCAGCACCTGCGAGGAATTCGGATTGAGAATACAAGGTCTCAACTTGGGAGCCAACAGGTACAGTCCTGATACGGCAAGCTACTATTTCGAACAGATGGTGGACAGACTGAATGCCGCTCAGCTCCCGTTCTTCTACAAGAAGATCAGCTCAGACTGTAGCGAATTGCTCTGCGCAGATATTTATGTCACAGGCCTGATTACCTACTATGCTGGACTCCTGACCCGCAAGCTCATCAAGCAGGTGAGAAACTCTACCGAGTGCAGATGGACAGGCGATAAGAAACCGAAGGTGCTCATCACTTTTGCCGGAAAAGGCGCAAGAATCATGGAATGGTTGGGCGTTGCCACCAATAACGACCTGGCTACGCAATTCTATCAGGCCATGTTTGTCAAAGGCTTGGGTCAGCAAGATGCAGCCTCGTTCATCTCTGCCCTGGAGATTGCCTTCCCTAAGAGCATTTCCAACGATGTTAAGTTTGAAGTTTCCAAGGGATTGGCGATGGAGTCAACCACGCTCATGCGCCCTAAGGATTGCCAACCAATAGAAGTCATCGGAGAAGAAGGATTCACCATCGAGAACAAACTCGGGCAAGTGCTTTCATTGGATGCCGACAACAGTATTACGGCAGACATGATGTCGTGCTTAGGAGACAAGTTCTATGGCAGTTCATCCGCCGGTCCTCGATTCCAGGATTTCCTTGGACTGTTCTTGCAGATTACCCAGCAATATTTCGGTCTGCGCATGAATCCGAACCAAGTACAGGATGCACTCCAGAACATGGGACTGCTCAGTTTCATCAAGGAGCGTCCAGAGTTTCTGCATGCAAAACGGGCTGAGGAGTTCGACTTCGTGTCACCTATATTAATATTAGAAGGACTCAAATTCTATGAGGACTTCCTGTTGGGAAATATGGGGCAAGACTAACAGACACTATTCATGACAGAACTCGAAAAACAGAACAATGAAGAATGAGTAGAAATGAATAAATCATATATCATATCCATTTCCCAGGAAAGCATCAGACTTTATGGGGGAAGATTAGAAGACAATGGCTCTTACACCGTATTGGAAGTTGAAACTTTGAATACGGTGGAGGAACTTTTTGCCGTAGATGAACTCAAAGAAAACAGAACAGACATTCATCTCGGTCTCATTTTCACCCCTTCGTTCCCTTCGGAAGACAAAGAAAAAACCAAAGAAGAAATCAGACAACGGGGATTTACCCAACTGCAGGATTATTCTTTGGAAACCTATATCTGCCACCACATCAAGGGACATTCATACGCACTGATTCTCTCTGCAGATACAGACGATTTAGTCCTAGAATATGTAGAAACAGTCCATGGGAAAATACTCGCTTCCACTACGATTGCCGGTGCAGGAAAAGACCCGAGAATAGATGTCTTGTCAGAAGTCATCTGGAAAAAACTCGTCTCTGAATCCAGCTATCTGAACAAGGAAGATGCCGCAGAAATCATCAGAGACACAGCAAAACGTTTTTTAGATTCCGGGAAATCAGAGTTGGAAGATTGCATCACCTTAGAGGGAGAAAGACATGATTTCTTCGTAAGAAGACGGGATGCAAATATAGACAATTTGCTGGACTACGGAAGTAATACCCTACTGTCACAACTCAGTCTTTTTGCCCAGCAGATCCATCTCGACAGGGCAAACACCATCATGCTGATGACAGGTAAGTTGGTCAATAACAGCTACTTCCACGACATCCTCAATGGATTCACCTCAGACATCAAGGATATTAACGAAGAGTGGCTCACAACCATTCTTTCCTCCGTGATGAATGATTTGCAAGGCATCAACTTCTCTCATGCAGACAGTGTGGGCATAGACGGGCTGCCACTCCAGAACATCAAAGTAACACCCCGCGACACTTCCATCTTCTTCGACATTACCTTCCCTAAAGGAGTCAGTGCGATAGAAATCAGAAGAAACGGAAAGCTGATAAGCAGCATCACCGACTCCCAGTTCCGCGATACAGAATTGGTTCCAAGCCACAACTACCAGTATAGTTTCACCTTGGTCTTCAAGGACGAGAATGGATACGAGCAGCGGGCAGAGGAAAGCAGGATGGAGATTGCCACACTCTGCAAGCAAATGCCTGTACCCACTCATCTCTGCATTCAGGAGACAGAGGAAAATGCCATCATCACCTGGGACAATCCAGCAGAAGGGGTAGTAAAGATTTATCAGTCCAACCGTCCTTTCCCACTGCAGAAGAACGATATCATCCAAGACATCAGTTCGCTTGATTACACCATGTTGTCTGCATTAGACAATAAGTATCAGGTAAAAAAAGACTACTGTGGTGAGCGCTTTTTCATCCCAGTAACGATTGTTGACAATATCGGCGTAGCTGGCGAACAGAAAAGCATCCTTTCCATGGAGGCGCCCAAAGGCATCAGAATAGACTCTACAGACGTCAACCATATCAAAGTCGTTTGGATTTGGAATGATGTTCATACTGTCAGAATCAAATGGAAAGTGGAAGACGGAAACGAAAAGTGGAAGGATATCGTGAATGACGGACAGGAACCGGAATTCGAAATTCCCGTACCTGGAAAATCACGCAGTCTCTCTGCCTGCGTCACAGCTTTGTATCAGAAGCGCGACGGCACATGGGTGGAAAGTGAAGAAACCCAACTCAAGGCTAATCTCTCTGCCATCAAGGTAAACTTCATCAGTGCCAAGAGCGAGGCAAGATTTTTCATGCACAAGGACGAATACACCCTGACGCTCCAGGCTGAAAGCGAACCGCCTTGCGACCTGTATGTGCTGATAGGAGAAGGAACCATTCCGCTCGACCTCACCAATTTCAAGTCACATCTCACCATCCATCATGAGGACTTGGAGGCAGGAGCAGAAAAGAAGTTTCCGCTCACTTACCGACGCTTGCAGAAAGGCCAGCCGCTCTTTTTCAGAATCATCGCTGCCGACCGGAGTATTCCACTCAAGGTAGTACCAGAAACTCAAAAACTCAAATAAAATCATTTGAATTCATAGAATCATCTGAATCATCAGAACAAATAAAATCATTATGCCAAAAATAGTTTGTCCATATTGCTTTGAAGAATTCAACAGAAGCGAAGTCATGTTCCGTTGCACCAACGATGACTGCGAGAAACTGATGGACCTCAAGCTTTCCCATTTCTGGGGACAAGACCGCAAGATGCTGCCATTCGTAGAAAATCAGCTCGGTTGGATTGCCAAGAAGTTGGATTCCATGCCCGACTCTGCCGACTGTCCTCGCTGCGGCCATACCACTTATACGGTAATCTGTCCGCATTGCCACAATGTGATTCCCAAGGAAATGGTAAAGAATAAAGGTTATATTATTTCCATCATCGGAGCACGAAGCAGCGGCAAGACCAACTATATCACCGTGCTCATCGACCAGCTGCGTAAGTATGGCAGCAAGCTCGGCAACTTGGGCGTATTAGCCTCCACCGTAGCTGATGAGCGCAAAGACTGCACACAGGTAAGATACCAGACTGATTTCTACGACATCCTCTTCAAGAGAGGCATTCTCCCGGCACAAACCAAGATAGCCGACCAGAAGTCCAAGATTCCGCTCATCTACACCATCACCCAAAAAGGTGTCAAGAATCCCCTCTACCTTGTATTCTACGATACAGCAGGCGAGAATTTCAACGACCCGAAGAACATCAGCAAGAATGTGAAGTTCCTCGACGAGAGTGATGCTGTCATCTTCCTCCTCGATACCTTCTCCATTCCTTATATTCACGAGAAGCTGAACATGAAGGGAGAAATCGAACTGAAATATGATGTCATTCTCAACAACATCATAGACCATTTCGCCAATGGAGACAAGAAGAAGAAAGAAGCTCATTTCAAGAAACCGATGGCTTTCGCATTCAGCAAGATAGACACCATTCTGCAGCATAGTGAAGAATTGGCAGACACTTCCATTCCAGGCATGTCGATAGACCAGAACAGTCCTTATCTGGAAGGCGGAGGTATTCAGATGGGCGACATCGAAACCGTAAGTGATGGACTGAAGAGTGCGCTCTGTTCCTGGCACGAGGACGGATTCGTCAATAATGCCGAGAACCATTATAAGAACCTGAAATTCTTCGGTTTCTCTGCCTTGGGCAAATCCCCGGAAACAGACAATCACATCTCAGACATCCAGCCTTACCGGGTGCTGGATCCGCTGGTATGGATTTTAGACCAATTTAAATATCCGCTTCTAAAGAAGAAATAAGATGAAGACAATTCAGTTTCAAGAAATCATAGAATGCTCCAGCCAGCAATCTCTGCTGACTGGGCAGGCAGGCTTTGGCATCAGAACCCTGACAGAGGGGATGAATTACGAACTTGCCCGCAGCATTTGCGAACAGGAGAATTTCGCCTACGAAGTGGGAGTTGCCAGCCAGTTGACCCTGGAAGCCATCACCCAAGACGCCTCCATCACCCGTCAATATCCACGCACTCTGAAATATCTTGTTTACCCAACAGACAACGGAGAAACCAAATACATCGTTGCCTGTACCACTTATATTGGTATAGACTATGGTTATTTCTGCCAGCACAACTCAGCCCAAAGAGCTGGAACCAATTACATCGCAGACATTCTCGTTTTTGATGAGGAACCAGATATGCAGCTTATTTCCCAACTCCTCGAACAGGAAAAATTCTTACCCGTTGACAACACCTGCACGCCCGACAATCCGGAACTCCAGGCATTGCTCACTGGTGAACCCGCTTATCTGAAACCGAGGGAAATCACCGTTGGAGAAAAGCAGCATGGGGATGAGGAAGGCTTTCATGCAAAAGAAAACATCCATATCAACGAACAAACTGCACTGGTTGCTATCGCCCTTCTCCAGGCTAAACTCAACGAAAGGACACTGCAAGATGCCAGTCTGCAGAAAATCGTCTTCCAGGCAAGAGAAGCCAAGATTCCGTCCATCCTCAGAGATTTCTCCATACTTCCAGACGAGTTGACACATGGAAAATATTTCCAGACCAATTATCTGCAGGGATATGGAATGCCCCATGGTTACCAGATGATTTTCCTCAACGAGCATAATCAGGAAGAAGTTTATATTGACAACTACGTCTATGCCAATCTGGACGATGAGAGCTTCAGAAATGTAGATACAGAGAACAAATGCTTCCTGCAAATCAGGAAAGCAGCAGAAAACGATGATTATCAACAATTCCAAAAACATCTCGAAATCATCTGCAGCCTCATCGCAAACCCTCAGAATTTTGAGGATAAAGATTGGGAATTGACGATTGACCCAGAAATAGGATTGCCAGTAATCATAGATATCAGAGACGAGGAAGACGAGAACGAAGAATCCGAAAACAAGGAATCTGAGAACGAGAATTCCGAGAGCAAGAAAGACCTCAGAAAGCATGGTGGTTTTTGGAAAACGCTCAAAAAGAAACTGTTCAAACAATAACAGTAAACTGTTCAACCCCTAAAGATAGAGAACTTGAAATATATCAAAATATATCTGATCACCCTCATGGCACTCCTCCTTGCCGCATGCGAGTCGGAGAAAGCACCCTCCTTCATCAAGGGAAATCCTTATGCCAAAGAATTTGCAAGACTCAACGGTCCTGTAAAATCTGCTGTATATTCCTATTATAAAAACGGAAAGTTAGACTCCTCCATCCAGAACGACTATTCCACGGAAGGAGTCCTCCTGAAGAGCAAGACCCTTGTGAAGGGAGATTCCATCGTCATTCATTATACCTATGATCCTTACAACAACATCCAGGATATGAATGGCACCGGGATTACCGACTATCGGGCAGAATACAAGAAGGGTACCTTGGTCAAGGAATGGCTATATAGTGACAAAAAGAAGAAAAACGGCATTACCAACCGATACAAGATCAAGGGAGAAACCCTGATCAAGAAGGTGAATGACATCCGGACGGGTGCCGGCACCACCTACACCTATTCTTATAATAGCCGGGGACTGGTCAAGGCAGTGGAAACCATGGTAAATGACGGTTCTTACTGCCTGTATAGTTATGATGAAAAGAATCATCCTGTCCTCATCGAATATTTCACACCCAAGGGAAAACCAGACTATCAGGTTCATATCTCCACAAAGTATGACTCCTACGACAACTGCATCCAGTATGTCTCCCGCCGAGATGGGAAAATCACGGAGGAAGCAAGGATACGCTACAAATACTATAGCGAGGAAGAACTCCAGCAGTCCAAGCTGCAGGCAGAATCTGCCATTACCAATAGCAGCATCATCCGCCATGCCTATTCCTCAGAGCCTACGCCGCCCAGCACAGGTCTGATGGCAGCCATCATCCTCTGCACCGCCTTCTTCCTGACGCTCTATATATCCTATGCCCAGAAGCACTGGGGACTGTTCCGGAATTTCGGAGGAAAAGTAGAATACAATGGCATGAGAAAGATGTGGATGTATAATAGCGAGCCTTACGTGAAGATGGCTACCATCTTCACCTCCATCATCGGCGCCTTCCTGTCCTCCATCCTCGTTCTCCTGCTCTTTGGCGGCATTACCTGGTTTGTCTTTTGGATACTCAACCTCATGCTTTGGGGCTTGATCATCATCGGCTGGATCGTCCTGGTGATAGGTGTCATCCTCCTGCTGTTCCGCAGATTCTATGGAATAGCCAGCATCCTCGTCGGCGGCATTCTCGTCCTGTTCAGCGACACGTTGAAAGACTGGGGCGAACAGTTCATCCAGACTGGCAGCGACTTCATGGATAATGTGAATGCACTGGACTGGACTCTATCCATCTTCCATACATACGGACGCCTTATCCTGCTCGTCATTGCTGCCCCGATAGCCTGCTTTCTGCTTCTCGCACTCGCACTCATCCTGTTCAGTTATGTCCTGCGCCTCATCGAGTTTGCAGCCATCAAGGCCTATAATGTCCACCGCCCATGTCCGGTCTGCGGCAATAAGAAAGACTTCTCGTATATCGTAGAAGGAAAGGTTTATCCGATAGAATTGAAGCCGGGCGTCTATGGCATATTCCATCAGACAAACCACCATACTCATGTGAGAGTACCCACCATGCTGGTAAACGGAAAGGCAAAACTGACAAGAAAATGCCAGCATTGTCAGCAGTTCACCAATCTCTCTCACGACAAGTCCTGCGGCACCGATCTCCACATCGGCATTGTGGGCGAACGCTCATCAGGCAAGTCCTACCTGCTCTATCGCGGTTTGGAACTGTTGAGCCAGAGATTCGGCAAAGCCTTCCAGCAGGTTGATGTGGATGGCAACCAGAAATGGGAGATGATGGCGCAACGCATCCATCAGGGTGAAGGCATCCAGACGGCAGTGAAAAACCGTTACAAAGCGATACAGATTCGTCTGAAACTCAAGTTCCGTCCTATGCCTTACCAGTTGTTCTTCTATGATGTGGCTGGTGAGAAATTTAATGTGAACATGGCAAAGACAACCTCTGCATTGGAATTCTACACCAATGTGGGCACCATCCTGTTTGTCATCGACCCAAGCATGATAGACATTCAGAAGTGCTCCCCTTCTCCTGCATTCGAGGATTGGCATAAGAAGCACAGCAACCCATCAGAGAACTACGATATGGAGGCGACGCTCTCCACGCTGAAGGACATTATCCTGCAAGTAGGTCGTAAGACCCAGGACATAGATCTCATCGTGACATGCACCAAGAAGGATTTAGGTTATCTTGAAGCTTGCCACTATCCTTATGAATGTGACGAACAGAAGCTCAGGAGATTCATCAAGGAAGAATTAGGACTCTATAATCTCGACAATGCCATCAACAATGGATTTAAATCCGTAGGATACGCAGCCGTCAGCACCCAGAATGCAGACAAGACTTCATTGGAGCATCTCTTCCTGAAAGTGCTGAAGCAGAGGGGAGGCATACAATTATAGAGGAAGAATCAGGACAGTCCTTGGCAGAAAATCTGTTGTAAACGTGAATAGTGGTTTCGGGAAATGATTTTAGCTATTCCACATCTTTTTGGGGAAATATTCCACACTTTTTCCACACTTTCCACACACTTCCACACATCTTATTTTTGGCGCAAGAACAGATAACACGTTATCTATCAACCACTTACAATTTTCTTCATATTTTTGGCACGTCTATTGTGATATATTTAAGCGAAGACGCAAACGAACTGAATGTTCCTCAAAAAGACAGGAAATTCCACAAAGAGAAAGGAAAATTCCACAAAAAAGGGGACGGAAAGTACATAAGGCGCTTCACAAAAGAGAAATAAATAAAATAATATATTCACAAATTAAAAACATAACAATTATGAAGAAATTAGTATTTGCAGCTATCGCAGCATTGGTAATGGTATCAGTTAGCAACGTGTTCGCCTCTAACAAGATGGCAAGTGTATCATGCGCAGCTCCAGTTGACACAGTCGCTCCAGCAGACACAACTGCAACTCCAGCTGAGAATGAAGTTACTCCAGCAGAGAATCCTGCTCAGAATTCTACAGCAGCTACACCAGCTGAATCTACAGACTCAGCAGCTACTGCAGAATAACATCACCTTCAAAAAACAGTAAATAATTACACGTCGCTTTCAATTGGGCAGGAGATAAAAGGCTATCATGGCTTTGTTCTCCTGTTTTTTTGTATTTGGGGGTATCTATGTGGCTCCTTTTTCTCGTATTTCCTTGTTTTTCCTTCACTTTTAGATGGTAAATCAGATTTTTTAAGCTAACTTTGCATCTAAGAAAAGATTTTTTATCATGCAAAAAAATAATGTCCCTTTAAAAGTTGCTATCGGCTATACAGCTACTGCCATTGTCCTCATCATGGCAATGGTGCTCGTATATAGCAATACCAAGTCTATCTACGACATCAACCAGGCTTCCCGCGAATATATCCAGAAGCAGGATGTGTCAGATAGTACGATGACTCGACTGCTCAAGGAAGAACAGAATAATCTCAAGCAACTCTCGGAGGCTTTGGCAGGTAAGTCAAGCAAAGGCTATCTGCGCGCCAAGGTGGACAGTCTCAGCAAGGGAAAAGACTCCATTGTGGTAGAAAAGAAAGCCCCGCAGACTCACGAGGCTAAACACACTACGGTAGAAGTGCTGAAAACCCGAAGAGGATTCTTCCGACGCCTTGCCGACGCTTTCAAAAAAGAACATGCTGAAACCATCAGCGTAAAGAGAGATACGAATCTGGCGGTGGTGGATTCTGTCGCCACGCCTATCAATGTGGCAGAGAATGTGGCCAACATTCTGGAAGATATTGAGAAAAAAGAGAAGAAAGTCTCTACTCATCATAGCGAAGCCGTGAACAAGGAGATGGAGGATCTGCAGCTTGTCAATGCGCAACTTGCCCTGCGTTCTGCCAAGAAGTTGAATGAGGCGCACCAGAGAGAGCGCACTTCCATGCAACATGCCATCAACAAGGCGATGGAAGCACGCCAGCAGTTGATATGGCAGATTGCCTTCCTTGCCATCATCGCCATCATTGCTGCCATCATCCTGCTCTGGTACATCTACCAGGACACCAAGAAGGAGCGTGTCTATAGGGAAAACCTGGAGAATGCCAACGAGGAAATCCAGCGCATCATGCGACAGAGGGAAAGACTCCTCCTTACCATCACCCACGACATCAAGGCACCTGCTGCCTCCATCTCCGGGTTTATCGATCTGATGAAGGAGTATGTGAGCGATCCTAAGGGAACTTCATGTCTTAGCAATATCAAAAACTCAGCCAGTCATCTTTCCCAACTGGTGGCTTCCCTTCTCGATTATCATCAGTTGGAAAACGGGCTCATGCAACTGAACCCTGTCAATTTCTCACCAGAACAGTTGGTGAAACTAAGTGTGGAAGGGCTCAGACTACAGGCAGAAAAGAAGGGGTTAGCAATCTCCTGCGAGTTCCAGAATGCAGATAAGGACAATATCTGTGGAAAAATATTCAGAGGTGATGACTTCCGTATCCGACAGGTGCTGGACAACCTGGTGAGCAATGCCATCAAATATACAGACCAGGGAAGCGTACATATCATGGCTTCTATCCGACAGGCGAGAAATGAATACAACATCATCATCGACGAGCATACTTATGAACTCACTCTACAGGTGAAAGATACGGGAAAGGGAATGACCTCAGAGGAAAAACAGAAGGTTTTCCAGGCATTCACCAGACTCAAAGGTGCACAGGGCATTGAGGGCACAGGACTGGGTCTGTCTATCACCCGCGAACTGGTAGCCTTACTCGGCGGAAAGATTCAGCTCGAATCTGCAGTGGGCAAAGGTTCTACCTTCACCGTTTCCTTCCCTATTCTATTGCAGCAACAGACTGACGCAGAAGAAGAAACTGAAAGAGGAACAGAAGATAATGGAATAGGTGGAACAGAAGAAATAGGAGAAATTGAAGGAGAAACAAGATTATCTAAAGGAAAAGACAAGCAGAAAACGAAGCGGAATTTCGCCAACCACAAGATTCTCATTCTGGACGACGATGCTCTGCAGCTACAACTGCTGCAAGAGATGTTGCGCCGTCTGGTAGGTGATACGTGGAAGGTAATCACTTGCCATCATGTGACGGAAGCCCTTACAGCACTTCACAACGAGCAACCGGCGGTGATGATGATGGACATCGAAATGCCTGAAATGAATGGTATGGAGATGATTAAGCACATCAATCACTGTCAGATGCTGGTGATTGCCATGACTGCGCATGATACAAGTATCAAATCAAAATTGCATGAAGCAGGTTTTGACGATTGTCTCTTCAAGCCTTTCTCTATGGAGAAACTGGAAGAAATCTTGGGAGTAGAAAGAATTGATTCTCAAAAGGAGCAAATAGTAGAAAAAGAAAAATCGACTTTCCCTGCCCGTTTCAAGCCACTGTTGGCTTTCGCTGAAGATGACGAAGACGCTGCTGCTGAAATCATCAGCAGCGTAAAGCAGGAGCTGGAAGGACATTTTAGAAAAATGCAGGATGCACTTTCTCAAGAAACTCTACCTTGCGAAGACATCGGAAAGGCGGCTCATAAGTTGCTGCCTATCGCTTCCATGATACAGATGGAGAGCCTGGAACTGGTGCAGGCTTTGGCTCCTGAACATATCAACGAGGTAGAGACAGAAAAAATCCGAGAATATCTCGCTACCATCGTCGATGAACTGCGAAATATCCTCGGAGAACTATCATCAGGGGCTATTTCTTGAATACGCCTCTGATGAGAAACCAGGCATGAGCCAACAAGGTGGGCAGCAGACCATAATGGTGTTTCATCACCTGAAAGCGTTCTTTCAGGGAATCCTTATGGTTCTGCACCGACATTCCACCATCCAGATAATTGGTGATGACTGCCCCTACATTACGCAAAGGCAACTTATGGGCTTTGGATGCTTTCATCATGCGGATGCACCAATCAACATCGGCAGAAAAGCGGTAATCCAAATCATAGTGCTCACTCTTGGCAATATCCGTGCGGGCATAAAAAGACTGATGGCAGACTAACATTCCCCAAATGAAAGAACGCCAAGTCAACTTCTTGGGTGGAGAAAGACGGCGATGACGCAGAAAGCGACCGTCCATATTCACGATGTCCGTATCTCCATAAAGGACGCCCGGCAGGACTTCCCCCTCGCCTACACAACCTTCCACGTATTCCAACGTATCGGCGGAAGGGAAAACATCTCCTGCATTCAGAAACACGAGATAGTCGCCAGTAGCACGGTCAATGCCCTTGTTCATGGCATCGTAAAGTCCCTTATCTGGTTCTGAGAAAACCCGGATTTCATGGGCACTTTCACCCACATCATTCTTATGTTTGTAAGCCTTGACCATTGCCAAGGTTTTATCCTTCGACTTACCATCTATGATCAGGTGTTCTACATTGCAGCAAGTCTGCTTCATCACCGAATCCAACGTGCGCTGCAAGACAGACTCAGCATTGTAAGTACAGGTAATTATCGAAAATTTGATCATAACGTTTCTACTTTTATCAACGGCCATTGCCTACAAACTGTAATTCTTGTAAGCCATTGCCTGATTATACACCTCAATATAATTCATTGCCACGGCATGCTGCGAATAGTTGTGGGCCACTTTCTGCAGACAGTTACTCTTGAGCACCTCCGCATCAGCCTCTTCCAGCACCCAGAACATGCCCTGTGCCAGGTCGTCTGCATCCCGATAGTTGGCCACATAACCATTTTTCTGATGGTCAATCATCTCAGGAATGCCGCCCACCTTGAATCCTACACTTGGCACTCCACAAGCCATCGCCTCCATAATCGTATTCGGAAGATTATCCTCCAAGGAAGGGAGCACAAATGCATCAGCCGAACTGTAGATCTGGACGATGGCCCTTTCATCACTCACATAGCCCAGAGGAAATGCAGGCAAGGACAGTTTCTCTGCCACATCTTCCGAATGACCGCCCAAGATAGCCACTACCGTATTTTCCTTCATTTCAGGATGCTGGGCTACCAACTTGTCTATGGCTTCTACGAAGAAACTCATGCCTTTACGC
>ERZ1026898.783-NODE-783-length-17413-cov-73.958809_pt1 | contig 17413 bp, 13 predicted proteins | sample MGYA00380178_ERZ1026898 | MGnify/ENA primary metagenome ERZ1026898 (study PRJEB33269, sample SAMEA4719814) | human gut metagenome | biome: human-associated habitat; feature: organic feature; material: feces | place: Cameroon | collected 2013-10 ... | reverse complement strand
ATTGAATTTTACTTTTTTAAATCATAAATATCTATGATAAGATTGTTTTATCAGGGCTTTGAACACATAAATAAGGTATGCCATGAGACAGCCTATAAAACAGTTAAAAACTAAAAAAACAGAAGTAATTACATTAGCTACAGCATGCAAAATGTTAGGAATATCTGAAGCTACAGGTAAAAACTGGCTCAGATTAGGCAAGTTATCAGCTAAAGATACTGAAACAGGTAAGCTTATCTATAAGCATGAAGTTGAGAATCTCCTAATATCTTTGAAAAAAGATAATAGCAATGTTTTAAAATCAAGACGTAATAAAACAGCTTTAAAGGGTAGAGAACTTTATGTAAATTACGTCTCAAGAGAATCCCCAAATCATGCAGCTGTCGCTTTATTGGTAAATGGCTTTACAGGTTCTACCACAGCTATTACAGCTTTATTATGTGAATCCTTCCTGCAACTTCTAGTTGATGCCAAAAGAATCAAATCAAACTGTTCTAAGCAATACTTTAGAGCATACTTAGAAGGCACTTTAGATGCTGATATTTATGATTGGCTGTTACTTGAGCTTATGGATAAAACCTCAAGAAACACCCTGCTGTCAGCTTCAAAGAAGCTCCCTTCCTTTACCTTACATTTTGTGCCTTTTGAAGATACTTTAGGTCTTATCTATCTGTCTTTGATGGAACTGTCTAAAAGAAGACAGTCAGGACGTTATTACACTCCTCAGTCTTTAACCGATACTGCTGTAGAAACACTTCAGGTATCTAGAGGTCGTGTGTTCTTGGATCCTTGCTGTGGTTCTGGTAACTTCCTGTTACGCTTATTAAGACGTGGCGCTAGAGTTGAGGATCTGTACGGTTGTGATTTAGATGGTTTTTCAGTTACTTTAGCAAGAATTAACTTTGTTTTATCGGGTAACTGCTCAGATAAAGATACCTTACAAGATCACTTACTAAAGTGCGATACCATTACCTGTAGAAGTCTGCCTCAGGTAGATGTGGTACTAGGAAATCCACCTTGGGGGTCTTGTGATGATGAGAAAGTGGTTTCCCGTTATGCAAGAACTTTAATTTGCGCAGAAAAAAAACGACCATGCTATGCTGATCTTTTCGTTGAGAGATCATTAAATTTATTAAAAGATGGCGGTATTGTTCAGTTCGTGCTGCCAGAAGCATTATTAAATGTAGCTTCTCACGAAACCATTAGAGCCTTTATCACCGAGCATGCCCGTGTGCGTTCTGTACGCTATTTAGGTGAAGTTTTCCATGCTGTTCAATGTCCAAGTGTTATCTTAACCTTAGAAAAAACATCATTCAGTAATGCCTCTGGCGATGTGATTGTGAATGTTGGTGACTCTAATTATATTGTTCGACGTCAAAGAAAAGGTGCTGATTTTAATTTTAAAGTTACAGATCAGGAATCCTTAGTTTTAGACAAGATGGATGATCTTGAGCATTGTGTAAAGTTAAAGGGCCATGCTAAATTTGCTTTAGGTATTGTTACTGGTTCCAACAACAATTCTATCTTTAATGAGAAAATTGAAGGTGCTGAACCTGTATTAAGAGGGCTTGATATTGAGCCTTTTAAAATCAATCCACCTGACAGTTTTATTAAGTATGAAGAAGGAGCTTTCCAGCAGGTAGCTCCAATGGAACTGTACAGAGCTAAAGAAAAATTAGTTTACAGATTTATTGCAAAGTACCCAATCGTAGCTGTAGATACTCACGGTATGTTAACTTTAAACAGCTGTAATTTATTGGTGCCAGAGTTTAAAGACTTATCTGCAACTTATTTAGCTGCGGTCTTAAACTCAAGTGCTGTACGTTTCTACTTTGAAAAGAAGTTCCATACCATTAAAATCTTACGTTCTTTATTAGAAGAAGTTCCTGTACCTGTAGCTTCAAAAGAAGATCAGATGTACATAGAGTTTTTAGTAGAAGAGCTAAAAGAAGCTGATGAAGTAGCATCAAAAGAGATTATTAAGAAGATTGATAGAAAAATTGCCGAGATCTATGGATTGGGCAAACGTGCTTTAAAACTTATAAGTCAAGTTTAATTGCAAAAGCTATCAATTTAATTTAGAATTTTGAAAAATTTTTAGGAGATCTGAACATGTTTAACATGGGTAATATGATGAAGCAGGCGCAAATGATGCAGGAGCGTCTGCAGAAGGCACAGGAAGAGATTGCTAACCTTGAGGTTGTTGGTGAGTCAGGTGCCGGTATGGTAAAGGTAACCATGACAGGTTCACATGAAGTTCGCCGTGTTGAAATTGATGACTCAATTTTCAAGGATGACAAGGAGATCTGTGAAGATCTTTTAGCTGCAGCCTACAACGATGCTCATCGTCGCATTGAAGAACAGTCAAAAGAGAAGATGGCTGCTGTAACCGGTGGCATGCAGTTACCTCCAGGTTTAAAGTTACCATTCTAATCATGTCATCTAGTACTCTGCTTGATAACTTAATCGAGTCATTACAGGTCATGCCAGGTGTAGGTCCTGTAAGTGCTACTCGAATTGCTTATTACCTTTTAGACAGAAAACGTCAGGAAGGTTTGAATATGGCTCAAATCATCGAGCAGAGCCTTAAAAACATTTCTTTATGTCCTCATTGCAGAAACTATACAGACGAAGAAAATGAGCCTTGTGAGCTTTGCAAATCTGACAAACGCAGAAGTTCAGGCAGTATCTGTGTAGTAGAAACTCCTACAGATGTTTCTGCAATTGAATCAAGTTCATCCTATTCAGGAAATTATTTCGTACTTCATGGTCATTTAAGCCCATTAGATGGTATTGGTCCTAAAGAATTAGGTCTTGATGTGCTTCGTTCAAGATTAGAAACCGAAGATGTAAAAGAGTTAATTCTTGCATTAAGTCAGACTGTAGAAGGTGATGTTACAGCATCATATATTGCAAGTATGGCTAAAAAGTATGGAATTACCGTTTCAAGAATTGCAACAGGTGTGCCTTTAGGCGGAGACTTAGGCTCTGTTGATGGTAATACTCTTGCAATGTCATTTAACTACAGAAGAAATATGTAGTTTGTTTATTGCTGGAGCTAATACCTTAAAAGTGGAGCTTCTCAAACATTAGCTCCACTTAAAATTTCTTCTCATCAAGAATCTGCTAAAATTACTTACCGAAGAAAGGTCTAATCTTGGTTGCTACAGCTGTTGCTGTTTCTTCTTTATTGTTCAAATCAATATATTTCTTTGTATTCTGACGGTCGTCTGCAGATGTTCCTACTCTCTTTTTTAAAGTGTTTGGATAGTAGTTATAGAAGAAATATGTAACTTTAGCTATTTGATTTGGATTAGTGTCATATCCGTCATATTTGTAGACATAAGACAGAAGATGAGAGCAATCATCTGAAGGATTTAAATTATTGTCAACTTTATAAACTTCACTCTGGATGCCTAAGTTGTCAACAGCTTCTTTAATATAATTGGTAAGAGGTGAGTGTCTATTATCTTGAATACAAACTTTTGTAATTGGATGTTTATTGATTTCAGCTTGATTTACTTTTGTAGCAGTAGCACAACCGAAAAGCATAACTGTTGCCAAAGACATTATTGATATTGTTTAATCATAAATATTCCTTTTTTGTTTGATAAGAGATTTTTATTGGATACAACTTCGAAGCCAAGATTAATTTATAGCAGAAAATAATTGTGTGACTTTACTCAACTTTTGTATTTGAAATTTAATTCAAAATGCTGATAACAATGCGGTTTAACACTGCATTTGCTCTTTAAAAATGTGATTCAGAGATCAAACTTTAGGTTAAAGTATTAATATTCTATGCTCTGTAACTTAATGAAATAACAGCAGAATATTAGTATGACACCAAAAGTAACTTTGATAAAAATGATGAACAGTTCTTACAGAGAATTATTGAATTAAACTTCAAAGCTTCAAGATGTCAGAGTGCCATTAAATATTGTTTCTCAGTAGTAGCATCCGTAATCATAATGGCTAGGATTGCAGGAAAAAATAACTGCAGAACACAAAGGTTATTCTGGTTAGAGGATCTAGAGGCTTTACAGTCTTTATTCTATGGCTTAGATGATGAAGTCCCATGTGAACAGACCATCAGAAGAGTTATATCAGGTGTAAAGGCAGAGGAAACAATCAAGTTCTTGACTGAGTACTTTGCTGTATACTAGAAGAACTCACAATCATTAGAAGATGAAGTTCCATTATCTAAAAGAGACGTTATAGCAACTGACGGACAGAATATCAGAGCTACAAGACAGACCAAGAAAGGTAATGATGCCCGTAAGAACACAGGCTATGATTTGGTCAGCCTATATTCAACCAAGCAAGGTTTAACCATATCTCAGAGAGCTGTAGATAAGAAGAACCATGAAGCAGAAGCTATCCTTGATATGATAGCAACTTTAAACCTTTGAAACTGTATTCTCACCTGGTATGCTATCAATACTAGAGCTACAACCTTAGAGGCTGTAGTAGTAAAAGCATTAGCAGACTTCTTAGTCTGCCTTAAAGATAACCAAGGTGAACTCTTTGATGTAATTGAAGAAGCATTTAGTTGGTTAGATGTTGATAAGTTTCAAGCTGAAGTCCTATCCTCATCTAGAACCAGTAATGACCATGGCAGAATTGAGACTAAAGAGATTTCTATTCTCAGTGCTGAAGATGTCTTAAACACAGCCCTGAAAAGAAAATGGTCTCATGTTCATTCTGTAATCAGAGTAAGAACCAGCAGAATTTATAAAAGTTCTAGTGTTCAGACTGAAGACAGAGAAGACAAGTTCTTTATTAGCTCTATTACACCTGATGGCTTAGATGATTCTTTTGCATCTACTATGCAAGATATCATTCTTTCAAGATGGCAGATTGAAAGCCGTCACTGGGGTGATTGATGTAGTCTTTGGTCAGGATGCATTACCTTTAAGAAATAAAGAGTACATCGAGAACTCAACTGTCTACACCAAGATTGCCTGCAATGTATTAAGCTACATTAGAGAGCATGTACCTTACTACAATGGTAAGCCATGGTCTTTTTAAAGCTTACAGATTTTAGCTAGAAAAGCTCAAACCAACTTCATGTTCCTAAAAGCATTCTTTACTAAAGATATGTCAGAAATAGAGAACGATGAAAGATTCATTGGTATCTTTTACAAAGAGAGAGAACCTACTGGTAATGATGTTCCTGATAACCTTGAAGTTACAGGTCATGAAAACCAGATAAACGACAGTTTCAAACTTGCTAATCTGGTAAGACGAAGTAGCAAGATTAAAAGCAAAAGAAAACTCCGCTAGAGTTTGATTTCTGAATCACATTGTTAAAGAACGTCTTTGTAGGTAACAATTGAGGCTTTTTGGTCGTGGCTTAATAAAATAAGTCACAACACAAGGCAGATAAATCTGCCTAAAACTGGTTAAAATTTGGCTTCAACATCATTGTGATCGCGATCTATGCGTGTTGTCGCAATAGAACCATTTTAATAAGGAAATCGTTATAACATTGATACGTTTATTTATGGATATCCGACTGAATAAAAGGGGCGTACACTTGTTTTCACAACACACTATCCGGAATTGCTCGATGAATATGACCGAAATGATGGGATCTGCATTGTACGAAACCGGAATGGTATCACAGTTGAGAATTTGAGTAATATTCTAAAACGTAATGATATCAAGAAAAGCTACGCCTATCAGAGTGGCTTTCTTGAGGGAACAGTCCCAGCATATGAGGCATACCTTAACTTAAAGAAGAACCTTGCCACTTCGATACAATAAGAAGTGGAGTATAAAGTTACATTGCATATTTGGCATTATTGCCATAATTTAAATGTAGGATTGGCATAAAGTTATACATTGTAGACTTTGAATAGTTACAATAGCTATGATAAGAGAGTTCACTGAATTAAAAGTACCTGAAGATAACTGTCATAAGGAAATGCAAAAGTTTTGGCCTACCTAAAGTAGAACTTACCAATATGCCGTTTTCTACAAGAAGTTAGGAGAATTAAGATGTATCAGAAAGAACAAGAAATCATAAAAAGACAGCTAAATTACTATTTAGCAAAAAACATCGATTCACTTAAGAGCAAGTTCTATGGAGAAGATGGCATATGGTCTAAGTATCATGCTTTTACAGAAAGATTTGTGATTGAAGATGATGAAGAAATTCACTGCAGGACAGTTTTTCCCGAAGACAACTCAAACAAAGAAGTTAGCTCAGACAAGGAGGCTAATACAGGAATCACAGAAAGAAAAGATGTCTTAAGTCTTGAAACGTACTGTCTTGGTCTAAATCATACAGATCCTTCTCACAGTGACAAAAATAATTTTGGAGCTTTTTCTTGGTGGATAGAGTTTTACTTAAAAGATTTAGGCAGTGTTGGAGGAACAAGCTCTGGTGCTCACGGTATTTATGTTGGTAAGAAGAGCTGTTATCAGAATAGTAAAAATGAAAAAGTAAGTAAAGATGACGATATAGAAAATAAGTTTACAAATGAAACATACTGTTGCATAAAAAATAAATTAGGTCTTCCAACTGATAAAGAACCTCCCAAAAATGCTGAATTTAAGCCACAAGAAGTAGTCTTAAACAAGATTTACTATCTTTTTAAGATGAAAAGTGAAGAGGTTGTAACACCTCGAGATGGTTCTCAAAATAATGAAGACCAACTTAATCATCTTATTCCAATTTTTAAAATAAATGATGAAATATTAAAAAAACTAGGCATTAGCCAAGAAGGTACTTGGGAAGAAAAATCTGCTGAAATCTATAAGAAATTTAATGACAGTCTTAACGATGATGTAAAAAAATTGTTAAATGACGAAGCTCCAACCGAAAGTGTAAATGATCTAAAGAACAATGATAAAGACAAAGAAATATCAATAAACCTTTTCAAATCTTATTGCTTTGGCTGTTTTTACTGGTCAACTTTAGAAAATCAAGGAGGCTTATCAAACAAGATTGATGAGCTAATTTCACGAGGTTACAAGAACATCATCTTAACTGGAGCACCTGGCACAGGAAAGACATTTGCTTGTATTAACTTTGCTCGTGAACAAGTTAGCAACTTTATATCTGAAAACAAATCTATGTTAAATACTGATTCAGAAATGCTAAAAACTGTTGAGGTCAACAATCAGAGTACTTCTCTTTCCTCCGATTATTTTATTAAAACAGTTCAGTTCCATCCTGGCTATGACTATTCTGATTTCATTGAAGGTTTAAGACCTAAAAGAGTTGATAGTAGCATCATATATGATAGAAAAGATGGCATATTTAAGAATTTCTGTAGGCAAGTTGTAAATTTCAACGAAAAACATAAAAATGATAATTTATCTAAAAGCGCAAAATTCTTTTTCATCATTGATGAAATCAACAGAGGTGAAGTTTCAAAGATCTTCGGTGAAGCTTTCAGTATGATTGAAACTGATAAAAGAGCTCCTGTTGGTTCTGATCCTAAAGATGTAACTAACAAAGTAGAAACTCAATATTCATCTTTAATTGAAGATGAAAATGATCCTTTTCAACATGGCTTCTACATCCCTGAGAACGTTTATATATTAGCAACCATGAATGAGATTGATCGTAGCTTGGAAGCTATGGACTTTGCTTTTAGAAGACGATTCTCTTGGCTAACAGTTGAAGTTCAAGATACTCTCAATGAAATCATCGTTAACTCTGTTCTTGATGATTGTACTAATTCTGTGTCTAAATACATGAGTGCTATTGAATGTTCATTTAATAAGTTAAACGACCTCATTGAAACGAAGCTTGGACCAGACTATATGCTAGGAGGTTCATATCTAACCTCACTTAAAAATTCTAGCAGAACATCAGTTACAACTTTAAAAGAAGATCTTTGGAAAAACCATTTAGAGCCAATTATCAAAGATTACATTAAAGGAACAGATGATAAAATAGAGGACTACAGAGTTCAATTTATGGACTCGAAAAAAGAAGTCTCAATAAATGATGCCTCTTAAAGTAAAAACATAAGTGCTGACACAAATGTCCAACTGCAACTCTAAAAAAAGAGAGATCAATTCTTTCCAAGATAACAGCCCTATATCAGAAAATAAAAATAACTTGTTTAATACGCTCTTTACCAAAGCTAAAGGGCAGAAAGAACAGGCTAAAGATAACAATGTTGCTGAAGAAAAGCTTGCAAAGATCTTTATCTGGTCATCAGAAGGTTTGGTTCAAAAAGAACTGTCTGATGCCACTAATGGATCTGTCTTTGTAAAAGATAAAGACATCGTTTTATTCAGAAAGTTAGGCTCTCAATGGTTTACAGGAAACTTTGTTGGTGTCTTATCTTTAGGTAATGACAGCATTGAGATTTACTCAAGGTTTGAAGATGAAGAGCACAAGTTTGCATTTATAAACCACATGCTCAATAAGATCTATGATCTTAATGATTGGTTATTAACCCAAGGTGGTAATAACAAGACAGACCTAAACTTCGATCTTTTATTAAAACTAAGCTTCTTGTCAAAACTTAAAAATGCCTATCGTGAAGGCGAGTATAAATCCTATGAAAAGGTTCATAAGAATGATACAGCTCCTAGAGGCACTATCGATATAGCAAGACACATCAAGTTAAACCTGTGTCCTGAGAACTACAAAGTAGCCTATTCCTATAACGAGTACACCTCAAAGAACAGCTATATCTATCTTGTAAGACTTTGCTATGAAATGCTTTTTGAAAAAGGCAAAAAACCTAAAGGAAAGGAAGTTGATGATCTGCTGTTCAAATCTCAAGACTACTGGTCTTATGATAAAAGGCAAATTATTCACAAAAATGAGAACAAGCCTATAACATCACCTCTGTTCAAGTGTCACAGAGATCTTCAAAAGTTCTGCCTTGATATGTTGCGACACAAGAAGATGACCTTAGACAGCTTTGGTACTGAAGACGGTAAGTATGGGGTCTTAATAGACTGTGCCTGGCTTTGGGAAGAATATATTGCCACCTTGCTAAAAGATTACTTTATCCATAAAACTATGTCGTCTAAAGAAAAGGATTGCCTTTTTGCAGATGAAAAGGGTGAACCATTTCAAAGAATTATTCCTGACTATGTAGGAAAGAACTATCTGCCTGTAATTGCTGATGCTAAATACATGAACCTTTATGGAATACGAGATCTTCAGGATGAACAGAGGAACAGTGTTTATTATAAAACTGTCATGTACATGCTAAGGTATCAATCTAAGTTAGGCATGATCTTTTACCCTTCGAAATCAGAAGATGTCAATGCTAAAGATGAGTCTAAAGCTAAAACACAAGATATTAAGACTAAAGAGAATGTTAAAGGTAGCAAAAATCCAACAAATAACGAAAGTAGCAATAGCATTGATATCAAAAATAACAACAAAACTAAAGCTAACGTTGCTCGTTGGTCTATTGAGTCTGACGATAATAGCTGCAATGACAAAGCAAGATCATTCCATCTCATCTCTTTGAATTTAAATTGTCTAACCGATAAAAATGCAGTCTTTGACGAACTTAGTGAGGCAGAAGATTCTTTTAAAAGAGCTGTAAAAGAGAGCATTGAATCACTTAACAAGATCTTGGAGAACACAGGAAAGTCGACAGGATAGTTAACATGATAGTTTACGTGACAGTTTGCAGAATATTACAGTGATTTGATCACAGGATTGAGAATGTCATCAATTACTGATGAGATTTTAGAAAGATGCTGGGACTATCTTTTACCCGTTAAGGTTGATGATATTGCCTCAAGATTAGGTGTTACCATAAGACCTCTAGATGAAGATCTTTGTAAAGATTACAGTGGATTTGCTTTTGTCGATAGCACAACAGGAGATAAGCTCATTTACTATAATCAATGTGAGTCGTTTAACAGGCAACGTTTTACTATAGCTCATGAGTTAGGTCACTTGGTTTTAGAACATACTGTATTTAAAGACAAGTTCAATGATGACTTTAAGGTGAACTTTATAAAGTCATCGATGATCATTTTGAAAAAGAAGCTAACATATTTGCATCTGAATTCTTAATGCCATCAAAAGCAGTCTTAAGATTAGCAGGTTCCAAGGTCGGTTGAACTGAATATGATTTAGCGGTTTTTGTTTAATGTTTCTATAGAAGCTGTAGATTGGAAATTAAGGTCACTGAAAATTATTGATTAAATATCTGCTTTTCTAACAGTAAAATATTTATATATAAATAACAAATTATAAATAGATTATTAGAATAATTTTAGTTAAAATGTATCTAGATGTTGGTTCATCAGATATTTATTCGATAAATATAGTGTTTTTAATTGAGCACTAGATGAATGTCACACAACTGTAACTTGACCAAAATTATTCAAATAATTTCTTTTCAACTGTATACATTTCTGTTTTTAACTCTACACATGATTGTTTTGATAACCATATTTTTTATTATATGTATTGCCATTTTTTTTGATATTAATCACATATTTTTTTATTTGCACTATTTATAAACAGTTGTCGTGACTTAATTTGAACCTTCTATCACTTTTTTGTTTGCAGAATATTTATTACTTTGTATCTTGAATTTGTTTTTTTGCGTCCCCATGTAGTTCTCTAGTTGAAAAGGTGTCATACCTTACCTGTGAAATATGGAGAATAATTAAAAATGACAGCTACTGTACATGGCTTTCAGACTCAAGTTACTAAACTTTTAGATTTACTAGCAAATTCACTGTATTCAAACAAAGAAGTATTTCTTCGTGAGCTTATCTCAAATGCATCAGATGCTATTGATAAGTTGCATTTCCTGTCTTTGACCAATCAGGATTTAATTAAAGATGATCCAACTTTTAAGATCCAGATCCGTCCTGATAAAGACGCTAAGACCTTAACCATTACTGATAACGGTATTGGCATGACCTTAGATGAGGCAAACAGTCACTTAGGTACTATTGCTGAGTCTGGTACTGAAGCTTTCATGAAGAACCTAACTGGTGATGCAAAGAAGGACTCTCAGTTAATCGGTCAGTTCGGTGTTGGTTTCTATTCAGCATTTATCGTAGCTGATAAGGTTACCGTAGTATCACGTTCTGTTAATGCAAAACCTGAAGAAGGTGTACGTTGGGAATCAGATGGTAATGGTACCTTTACCTCAGAGAACGTAAATGTTCCATTCCGTGGTACTCAGATCATCCTGCACTTAAAGGATTCAGAAAGTGAGTTCCTAGATACTTGGAAACTTCGCGAGTGCATTACTAAGTACTCAGATCATATTTCAACTCCTGTAGAACTATACGAAGAGAAGTATGAAGCTCCTAAAGAGGGTGAGGATAAGGATGAGAAAAAAGTGCCTGAGAAGAAGTTTGAGTATACTCAGGTTAACAATGCTCAGGCTTTATGGACAAGAGCTCCAAAAGACATTAAAGCTGAAGAGTACAACGAGTTCTATAAACATTTAAGTCACGACTATCAGGATCCATTAACCTATGCTCACAACAAGGTTGAAGGTGATCTTGAATATACATCATTACTGTATGTTCCAAAGCAGGCTCCATGGGATTTATATAACCGTCAGAATGAGCATGGTCTAAAGCTGTACGTTCAGCGTGTATTCATCATGGATAAGGCAGAAGCCTTCTTACCTAACTATTTACGTTTTATCCGTGGTTTGGTTGATACTAATGCACTTCCATTGAACGTATCACGTGAATTATTACAGGAAACAGCTGTAACTCGTAAGTTAAAGAAAGCTTTAACCAAACGTGTTCTAACCATGTTAGACAAGTTATCAAAGGATAAAGAGAAATACGCTGAGTTCTACAAGCAGTTTGGTAACGTTTTAAAGGAAGGTCCTGTTGAGGATTATGACAATAAGGATGCTATCTTAAAGTTATTGCGCTTTGCTTCAACTCATAATGAGTCATCAGTGCAGGATGTAAGCTTTGAAGACTACATTTCTCGTATGAAGGAAGGTCAGGACAAGATCTACTACATTACAGCTGAAAGCTATGAAGCAGCTGTAAATTCACCTTATCTTGAGAACTTAAAGAATAAAGGAATTGAAGTACTTCTAATGTGGGATCGTGTTGATGAGTGGTTAATGGGCAACATCACCGAGTTCTCAGGTAAAGAGTTCGTTTCTGCAAATTCTCAGGATTTAAAGTTAGGCAAGCTAGCTGACGAAGAGGAAAAGAAGAAGCAGGAGACTGTAGCTCAAGAGAATAAAGATCTAGTAGAGCGTTTCAAGAAAGCTTTAGGTGATAAGGTTAAGGATGTTGTTGTATCAACTCGTCTTATCGATTCTCCTTCATGCGTTATTTCAGATACCAACCGTATGATGACTATGCAGATGCGTCGTCTGCTTGAGGCAAGCGGTCAGAAACTGCCTGACGAGAAGTACACTCTTGAGATTAATCCAGAGCACAAGTTAGTTCAGAAGGCTTATGCTGAGGCTGATGAATCAAGATTCTCACAGTGGGCTGACTTAATTTATGAGCAGGCATTACTTGCAGATCAAGGTGCTCTAAAAGATCCAAGCACTTTCGTGAAGGCAATGAATACTCTGCTTTTAGGTTAGTAAATATTATTTTTGGGCTGATGCACTCTTTTGTATCAGCTCCTGATTTTAAAGGAGATCTGATGATCTCCTTTTTCATTTCTTACGCTTTACAATTTTTAACTTCTCATTAACAAAATAGCTTAATAAGCTCATTTTGATTTAACAGACTCTACATAACATAAACAACGTGCAATGGGCACAGAGAAATAAATTTAAGAGAGTAAAAATGAAAAAGTCATTATTAGCTTTAGCAGTTTTAGCTACAACAGTTTCAGCAAATGCAGCAACAGTTTACGATAAAGATGGTGTTTCTTTAAAGGCAGATGGCCGTGTACAGGCTGTAATTTACAATGGTGCTAACAAGTTAGCAGGTGAGAGCGATTCTACATTACAGAATTCAGCTCGTTTTGGTATTGGTGGTTCTACTAAAGTAGGTATCGTTAAGTTAACCGGTTACTCACAGTGGGATATGGCTGATTCTAGCTCAAAAGTAGGTAACGGCATTAAAGGTCGTGATCAGTTCGTTCAGGCTGACATTGAGAACTTTGGTGGTTTCAAGGCTGGTCGTTTTAAGGGCGCAATTAACTTTGTTCAGTCTGTAACCGACGTATTTGATGATTACGGCTGCAATGCAGTCACAGCAAACGATGAGCGTAACTCAGGTCGTATTGAGTACGCTTTTGCAGCAAACGGTTTTGACTTAAAGTTAGGTTACTTAACTGCAAACGATTCTTATAAGTTAGAGCAGGGCTTTAAGGCTCACAAGACCGTAGCAGTTAACGATGGTGCTTCAATTGCAGCAGGTTATACCTTCGATAAAGTAGGCTTTGGTCCATTATCAATTCGTGCAGGTTACGAGTTAATCAATGGTCAGAATGATAACCACTTAAATGAAAATGGTTATGCTGTTTATATGACAGATCTTGATAAAGTTAATACCTATTCAGTTGGTGCTTTATGGGGTGATCTTGCTCAGGGATTCTACACTGGTTTAGTTTACAACAACCGTACCTTCAAGTTCCGTGAGGCTAATGTTGAAGACTTAAAGACCAAAGGCTTTGAGTGGGTAGTAGCATATACCTTAGAGTGTGGTGTAAGCTTTAGAACAGGTTATGACGTAATAAACTTCAGCCAAGATGGCAAGTATGCTAAGGACATTGACTACACACAGAAGTCAATTCCAGCTTACATCAACTACCAGGTAACTCCAAACTTCAACGTATGGACAGAAGCTCGCTTTGATTTAACCAACGAAGACGATTTAGCTGGTATTAACAAGGCTGGTATCAATGCTTCTTATTCATCAGATAAGAACTTTGCAAGCTTGGGAGCTCGTTATACCTTCTAATTTAAAAATTGATATTGATTAGATAGATAATTCCTATTTTCCTGCCAAATGTGGCAGGATTTTTTTATTGAAACCTTACTTTACAAGTCTTGATGCTCTGCTAAATGTTTTAGAAAAGCCAGACAGACTGAAATAAAGATCTAAATTTCCTATCTTAAAATTGACTTTATTCCCACTTTTGAACAATTTTACTAACTCATCATTCTTGCTTTGAGGTACAAAGCATTCACTTACAGTTTCGTCTTCAGCACATTTAGCTTCGAATTTATAGCTTTTATTATCATCTACAGCAATTGCAATATCCATCAGGTAGTACTTAGGTTCCATCCCTCTATTAGTTCGATCTTTTGTTCTGACAATTTCAATGAGATAAAGCTCAGAAGTTAAAAAATCAAGAAAGATACCAACGTTATCCTGTACATATTTAGTACCCATTCTTGCTGTTTTTTGACCATCCATAACAAATGATCCTGTTATCCAGTCACCATGCTCTTTTTCGTTTGAAAAGGTACCGTTACCTGCTATACATGATTGATGGAGGGTAAAGACAACTAAACAGCTAAGCGTGAAATTTTTTAGTAATTTTGAGATAATCATAGAGTGAACCTTAATATCAACATCTACGATTTTTGTGGCTGAAGAAACAAAAGACAAGAGAAAATGTAATAGTATGAGGTTTGTATCTCAATATTGTCAGTGCCTTTCTAATTTTGTAGAGATGCTTAATGCTTCTTTGTAATTGAGAAGTGAATAAATGCGTATATTAGCTCTATAGAGCTAAGTAAGCAGCATAATACATGTATGTTAAGATTGATAATCACATTAACTCAACATAATCTAAGGTGTGATTGTCAGAAAAGTTATTACATGAAGAATTTAGAAAAAGTAAAAAATCTTGCTCAAATGTCGTGATTACCTTCGCACAGCTTAACTCTTTAGGAATACAAAAAAGTGTGTTACAAGAGCTTGTAAAAAGTGGTGAAGTATACAGATATGCTCGAAGCCTTTCTTTTAAAGCCAGTAAACAAAGGTCTTTATTATCTGGTGGAAACTTATCTTTATAAAAAAATAAACCTGCCTATCTAAAAGAAGGGCAGATTTAGGATTTTATCTATTTACGACCTATTATTCCTGAATCTCAGGTAACTTATCTTTAACTTCCTTGTTTACGATGTTTGCAACACAAGAATCTGACCAAACATTTAATGCTGTTTCAATCATATCAATTACAGCATATACAGGAAGAATGATACCCATTAGAGCTACTGGAACGTTCATTGATGATACTAATGAAAGTGTTAAGAAGTAGCAGCCCATAGGAACACCAGCATTACCTACAGCAGCAAAGGTTGCAATAAAGATCCAGGCTACGATAGTACCAAAGCCGATATCAATACCTGCATTCTGTAACAGATAGATGGAGGTGATAAGAATGAATGCTGCGCAACCGTTCATGTTGATAGTGGTGCAGATTGGTAGTACGAAACGTGAAACTCTCTTGTCTACCTTTAAGTTATCTTCAGCTGAAGCGATAGTAACTGGTAGAGTACCTGCTGATGACTTTGAGAATAAAGCTACAGCTAATGCAGGTAACATTCCACGAGCAATCTTTAATGGGTTTAAACCTCTTAAGAGTAAAATTGCAGGTAAGATGATGAACATCTGGATTAAGTTAGAGCTAATTACAGCACCAAAGTAAGATGCGATACCACCGATGATTACACCTGCCTCTAACTGAGCTACTAACTGAGCAGTGAAAGCTAAGATACCGATAGGTAAGATCCTGATTAACCAGTGAATCAGAACAAATAACAGATCCTGGAAACCAATGATGAAGTTTAGAAGAGTATGTTTCGTCTCAGTTTCTGGTAATGAAGCAATACCAAGACCAAAAGCTGCTGCAACTAAAAGAATTGATAGAACATTACCTGCAACAAATGGCTGTAGTAAGTTGTTTGGAATGATGTTCTGAATGTGCTGTAAGTATGATAAAGACTCATACTGAGATACAGCAGCTGCTGCAGACTCACTTGGATTGGTTACGTTAGCAGGAGCAATATAAGTAAATAAAATTGCACCAACTAAAGCAGCTAAGATAGTAGTTAATAAGGTGTAGAAAATGGTGTGACCGAAGATAGTACCACCTTTAGAACCTTTAGATAACTTAGCTAAAGTTGAGATTAAGCTTACAGCAATTACAGGAACTGCAACAAAACTGAATAATCTTGTGAAAACAGTAGCAATGAAGTTAAAGATCTCATTTAGGGTATCATTGCCAACATAACCTAAGATAGCACCTAAGATCAGTGCACCAATGTAAAGAGCAGCTGTTATAATTCTGCTCTTCTTGCTAATTGAGGCATAAGCAGTATTAGTTGCCTCATCAATTCTCTGTGAATTTTCTGACATAAATCATCCTATTGTTAACGTTGTGATGCCGTATGTGTTATTTGAAAAGCCACCGGCATCTTTATTATTAGAATTAGTCCTGATGATATAAAGCTGTTGATAAGTATCTGTCACCGTTATCGGGAAGTATAACTACGATGGTTTTCCCTTCATTCTCAGGGCGTTGTGCTAATTGTAAAGCACCTGTTAGGGCAGCACCTGATGAAATACCAATGAATAGACCTTCATTCTGAGCTAATAGACGGCCATTGTTAAAGGCATCCTCATCTTTGACACCAATGATCTCATCTACAACAGCCTTGTCGTAAACACCTGGAATGAAACCAGCTGAGATACCTTGGATCTTGTGAGGACCAGGCTTGCCTCCTGAAAGAACAGGTGAAGATGCTGCTTCTACAGCTACAACTTTAATATCTTTATTCTTTTCTTTTAAGAATTTACCTGTACCTGATACTGTACCACCAGAACCTACTGCTGATACAAAAATGTCTACCTTACCTTCGGTATCTTTGAAAATTTCAGGACCTGTAGTCTCGTAGTGAGCTTTTGCGTTTGCTTGATTTTCAAACTGCTGAGGAATAAAGGTATTTGCTGATGCTTTTGCTAACTCCTGAGCTTTTTCGATAGCACCTTTCATACCTTTAGCGCCTTCTGTTAGAACCAGGTTAGCACCATAAGCTTTTAAGATATTACGTCTTTCAACTGACATAGTCTCAGGTAAAACTAGAGTAACAGACAGACCAAAAGCAGCACCAACTAAAGCTAAACCGATACCGGTATTTCCAGAGGTAGGTTCAATGATCTTAGTATCTTTGTTGATTTTGCCTGAATCTAAAGCATCTTTTATCATGAAATAAGCTGCTCTATCTTTTACAGAGCCAGATGGATTCATAGCTTCAAATTTAGCTAAGATTTTTGCTTTTAAGTTTAACTTTTTCTCAAGATTTGATAACTCAACTAATGGGGTTTTTCCAATTAGCTCAACTACTGACTTATATACTGCCATATGTGCTACTCCAATTTTATTTACTGAATTCTTTTGATATCGTTAAAGATTGTTTATCTCTTTTCAATGTCTATATGAAAACATATATAAATCAAAAACAAAATACCTAAAAATGAGTGTTATTAATATTTGCAC
>ERZ1026898.781-NODE-781-length-17460-cov-14.986383_pt1 | contig 17460 bp, 15 predicted proteins | sample MGYA00380178_ERZ1026898 | MGnify/ENA primary metagenome ERZ1026898 (study PRJEB33269, sample SAMEA4719814) | human gut metagenome | biome: human-associated habitat; feature: organic feature; material: feces | place: Cameroon | collected 2013-10 ... | reverse complement strand
ATTTGAAGAATCTTCATCTGAGCAGGGTTAAATACAGTCTGTTCCATTCTATTTTCAATTAAACGTTCAACTTTGCCGCCAAAGTTACGCTTTTTTCTCGAAACCACCAAGCAATTAACAAGAAATCTGCAACTTATCATCAAATAACCACAAAACCAGCACTTCAATAATCCTATCCACCTTTAGCAAGGCGGTCCCATCCCGCACAATATCTGGCGAGGGCTTTGATGCCCCGCCAACCTTAGAGCGTAGCGGTTCCGAGCACCGAGTAGGGCGGTTTCCCTCTTCTTCCCTGAGGGGAGAAGACCGAGATGAGAGGTGGAGCCTTCCTTAAGGGTAAGGAAGGACGGGTAGGTTTTCGAAAAAACTCCCTTTGGCTAAAGATTTTGCAAATGAGCGCAATGAAAGTTTGCTTTCAAATTGCCGAGTGCAGCTAATCTTATCTAAAGGGAGACGGAGGGATTCGAAGATGTTGTTGTTATAGGAACATACTATCTGCTCATCTCTATTTGCAAAGTATAATCGCTGGATGGTGCGGAACAAATCCGGCTCCCGTTTTACTCCTTCAAAAACGAATAGTATCTACCTCCTACCCGATTGTGCTACAACTCGCTGAATATCTGCAACATACAAGTCATCTATAAAATTGTCCGCAAACTGCGGACGATTTGCCTGTAATGGTGCATAGAGCTTATAAAAGTAGCTCATGTACTTCAAGTTAGTTGGTGAGAATCCTTTCACCCCTGGCATTTCGTTCTTCAAATCCTGACTGAGATTTCTGGTTGCCATCCTTGGCTTCGTACCCAACCCACAACCCAGGGAAAATAAAGCATCAGCAGCAGAAGAGTCTGATATCCATTAATATGAATAGGAGATTCCTAGATATAGGAGGCTAATTTTCTGCAGTCAGGACAAGACATGGCTTCGATATGCTGTCCCATGAAGCCACGTCCCTCATATACTTCGGTCTCGTACCCACAATCCTGGCATCTGAATATCTTCTGGGACCGCCATGCTAATGGTGGAGATACATTGGAGACTGAATAATATAATTATTCTTTGTCTATTCGTTTAAGTTCTGTTTTCATCTTTTTACCATAGGCTTCGCCTCGTGGAGCAAGATATTGAAAGAATATAGTATCGCCAGAAAACTCAATTTCTAGAGTAAATAGTGCTCTATAGTCACCTAAACGAATTCTATATATATTACGATACCCAACAAGTTTCTTGCAGTCAGAGATATCTTGAATGCCTTTGGCTGCTTTAACTTCTGCTACCGTACGTCTTAAAGAATCGAGCATCTTACCAGAAAGACGTTTGGAAGCTTTGATAAAGGCTTTGGAAAATTCGACTTTCATACGCCTAACCACTTTTCAAAATCTTCTTGTTCTTCTTTGTTGGCACGGATGAGACCCTCTGGCTGCTCTTTTCTTAATTTAGCATAGAGCTTTGCGTCTTCGTAATCTTCGGCTATGCCATTGAGTATATCCTCAATATAGTTTTTGAGGTTGGTTCCCTTCTGAATAGCCATAATGGATAGAGTCTTAAAAGTATCATCTTTTAAGTCAATGATCTTTCTTTTAGAAGGTGTTACTGAAACTGTACTCATAAGTGTATTTATTTAAATGGTTCTACTTTGGTGCAAAGATACATAATATATTTCATATATATGGTATATCTCTATGTGTAATTAACAAAGATTAATAGTTAGATGGATGATAAAACTGCTTTTCAACACATTAAGTATTTACCTTTGCATCCGAATTCTTAAAAATCAGAATTATGGAATTGGCATTAATCACAGCCAGAGACATTTTTTCTACTACCATACTTCTACCCCTATAGGTTCTTTACCAGTACGTTCCAGACAGCTTTTGCGAACCAAGTTCTCCAGTTTCTCCACCATTTTACGTTTGTTTTCCTTAGAAGCATTCCAACGGCGTAGAGCCTCTTCTCTTGTTAACTTTGTAGTATCCAAATATTCTTCCTCCTATTTATTCTAGTTCAACATTCAGCCGCCAAAGTTACGCTTTTTTCTCGAAACCACCAAGAAAATCACAAGAAATCTGCAACTTATCATCAAATAACCACAAAATTAACCGTAAACTATAAACTATTAACTGTAAACTATAAACTGCTATCCCCATGCGGTCCCATCCCGCACAACATGGCGCAGACCAGAAGCAAGTTGTAATAAGGCGGTCCCATCCCGCAAAATATGGCGAGGGCTTTGATGCCCCGCCAACCTTAGAGCGTAGCGGTTCCGAGCGACGAGGAGGAGCGGTTTCCTCCCTCTTCCCTGAGGGTGAGAGGGTCGGGGTGAGAGGTGGAGCCCTCTTTAATGGTAAAGAGGGACGGGGTGATTTTAGAAAAAACCTATTGCCCTTACGCATATTTGTGCAAATTACACTTATAATCATGTGCTTTATGATGTGTGCGCGCAAACAGATTGCATGAACGTGCAAACGTTTGCACAAATAAATAGAACCTTTTTGAGAAATTTTCTTGCTTACTATAGAAAATCCTCATATATTTGCAGCCGAAAAAAGATACCAACTAGCGAACGAAGGCTAAGTTTAATATAAACGGAACCAATATATAAAAGTAAAGATATGATGAAGCAAACATTCATTAAATCAGCTATGTTGCTGCTGCTGATCCTTTCAACGGCAACGACGCGAGCGCAGGAGGTCGCTCTGAAGACCAACTTACTGGGATGGGCTTCTACATCTGCCAACGCCGGCATCGAAATCGGCACAGGCAAGAAAACAACCTTCCAACTCTTCGGAACCCTGAACCCCTGGAAGTTCTCGGGCGACAAGAAGATGAGATTCTGGAATGTTATGCCGGAATACAGATGGTACACCTGCCAGAAGTTTGGAGGCCATTTCTTCGGTATCCATGCCTTAGGCGGTGAATACAACATTAAAAACATTGACATGCCTTTCGGCATCCTGCCAAAAACTCTGGAGGGCAGGCACTATGAAGGCTGGTATGTAGGTGGAGGCCTCACCTACGGTTATCAGTGGTTACTCAATAAGCACCTCAATTTCGAAGGGTCTATCGGTTTGGGATATGCTTACAGTCCTTACAAGCTTTACGGACGATGCGAAAAATGTCTCGACAAAGACCACCGCAACTATGTGGGTCCTACAAAAGCCGCACTATCTCTCATATACGTGTTCTAAGAATGTAACTTAAATTGTTGTTTTAACTGACAATATAAACACGTAATAACTAGAAAGAATTCAAAAATATTTAGGGAAATCATAATATGGATAAAATGAAGCTTTATGCGGTCATTTCGCCCCTCTGCATGCTCTTTTCTCAGGGCATCATGCCTGCTCAGGCTCAGCAACTGGCAGGGGGCAAGATTCTGGTAGACAGCGTCTTGGCACGCAAGAACGGCAACCAGATGGATGTTGTCTTCCGTATGAATCTGAATGATTTGAAGATGAAATCAGAGCAGCAGCTTGTTTTCACACCGGTAATGGTGGGAGCTGATTCCATCGCTCTCAACCCTGTCATCATTCAGGGTAGAAACCAGGCTGTAAGATACCGCCGACTTGCCGACAGCAAGAAGAATCCGGAGGCACAGGTTGTTACCCGCAAGAACAAGACCCAACAGCAGGTTTACTTCACCCAGTCTGTTCCTTATCAGAAATGGATGAAGAAGTTCAAGCTCTCGGTGAAAGAAGATCTCTGCGGATGCGGCAACCTGATAGAACAGGACAATACGCCGATTGCAGATATCGACCGTACGCCGAAGATTACAAAGGATTTCTTCGTGCAGCCGAAGGCGGAAGCCAAGAAGGTGAGAGCCGAAAAGGGTGAAGCTTATCTCAGCTTTGTGGTCAACAAGAGTAATATTCTTGCCGATTTCCGTGAGAATGCTACAGAACTGAAGAAGATTACTTCCACCATAGACCTGGTGAAGAACGACAAGAACGTTGAAATCACCGATATTGATATCCATGGTTTTGCTTCGCCTGATGGTTCGTATGCCAACAACAAGCGCCTTGCCAACGAGCGTGCAGCTGCCCTCCGCAACTATGTGAGCAGTCTCTACACCTTAAACAGCAAGCTCTTTACCTATCAGGCTACACCGGAAGACTGGGAAGGATTCAAGAAGAAGATCCAGGCTAGTCATCTGGCTGATAAGGAAGCGATACTCGAGATAGCTAACTCTTCGCTGGCTCCTGATGCTAAGGACCAGAAGATCAGAAAGCTTCATCCGGCTAGTTACCGCTACATCCTGGATAATATCTATCCTCGTCTCCGTCATAGCGATTATACGGTAACCTACACGGTCCGTCCGTTCAGCATCGAAGAGGCCAAGGAGATATTGAAGACCAAACCACAGCAGCTTTCTCTGCAGGAGATGTTCCTGGTGGCACAGACTTACGAGCCGGGTTCGCCAGAGTTTAACGAGGTATTCGACATTGCCGTCCGTCTCTTCCCTGATGATGAGGCTGCGAATCTCAATGCCGCCTGCACCGATTTGCAGAAAGGCGACCTTACTTCTGCCGAAAAGCATCTTGCCAAGGCAGGCAACTCGAAGGAGGCAGAACGTGTAAGAGATGTCTTCAAGCAGATAAAGGAATTGGAATAACAGAAAATTAGAGAATAACGATTATAAACAAGCTTAACTTTCAAAGATTATGAAGATTAAACATTTATTTGGCTTGGCTGTCATCGCAGCTATGACAGCAAGCTGTTCAAGCAATGAGGACCTGGGAACTGCAGGTCCAGGTACTGGTACTAATGAAGCAGGTGTTGGTTATGCTACTTTCACCATCAACTTGCCTTCGGTAAGTGGAACTCGTGCAGATAATCCTACCTATGATCAAGGTACTCTTGATGAGTATGATGTAAATGACGTTACTTTACTTATCTTCAAGAAGGCTGGTTCATCTGAAGACGAATACACATTCGTAGAAAAAGCTGATTTGGGTAATATGGCTCCTTGGAAGGCAGAAGGATCTAATGGTATTACTGCGTCAGCAACTATTACTGCAAAATTAACTGGTGTTGCACTTACAAGTGCAGGTTCAACAAGTGACTATTATGCTTTAGCTATTCTTAATAATAAGAATTCAGCAGGTGAAGATAAGATAACTTTACCTACTTCATCAACTACTGAATCAACTACTCCACCCGTAACGTACGGTAGCTGGAATGCAGCTAGTAACACCGATGAAACAAAATTAAAAGATAAGGGTTTCTATATGGCAAATGCACCTGTATTTGTCGCAGGTGGAGAACCAACTACTCTTGTAAATATTGATAAGGTATATGCAACAAAGCAGAAAGCAGAAACCAATGCCGCTACAACTATTCATGTAGAGCGCGGTTTGGCAAAGGTTTCAATTGCTTCGAATGCATTCCCTTCAACTGCTCTTAAACCAACTGGTACAAAATATAACAAAGATGAAGTTAAGATTACAGCTTGGAACCTGGATGTAACTAACAAGAGTACATTTCCAATCCATAAGACTGCAGGTTTGAAGAATACAAATTTCTCTACCATTTGGAGTAACACTGCTTCTACAACAGGAGCTTCTGTTACTCGATTTGTTGATGGAAGCAACCCATCATTCAAGCGTGTACATTGGGGTATTGACCCTAATTATAGGGATGACTTGTCAACTGTTGCTGCTTGTGAGGGTGCATTTAACATACTTCCTGCAAATGCAACAATCGATGGTGCAGCAGACAAGCCTCAGTATTGTCTTGAAAATACTTTCGACATCAACCACATGAAGCAGGGACAGACAACACGTGTTGTTTTCAAGGCAACTTATACCCCAAGTGTTTTGAGCTCACCATCAGAGACAGACAAGACCTTCTTTATGATTGGTAACAGTTTGGACATTTGGACAACGAAAACTCTTAAAGCTCAAATTGCCAGTAAAGCAAAAGAGGCTCTGAGTATTACTACCGACCCTACTGTAGTACTTGCGGGTGATTTATTGACTGCCGGTACACATGTATTGACTAAATCAAATGTATCGATTAAGATTAAGGAAGGAGAAACAGAAACAGAAAAGGTTGATGATAAATTAGTAGCCACGCTCAACACCAAACTCGGTCTTGATGCTACTAAAGGTATCGGTATCAAGACCTACAAGAATGGTGAAAGCTATTATATTGCCCGTATCAAGCACTTCGGTGACGACTTGACGCCTTGGGCAGAGGGTCAAGAAACTTATGGAACAAATAACGCTGAAAATAACACTAAGTATCTCGGCCGTTATGGTGTACTCCGTAACAACTGGTATGAGTTGAGTATAGGAAGTGTCAGTGGTCCTGGTACACCAGATGTTCCAACCATCAAGCCAGACGAACCAGATGATGAGAGCTACAGGTACATCAGCGTCAGCGTAAAGATCCTTTCTTGGGCTAAGCGTTCACAGAGCGTCAATTTGTAATCCCTTACACATTATTATATATAGCTCAGCCGCTCCAGCGCTAAGGAGCGGCTGGCTATCTTGGAAGAATAGTATCAATTTATACACTTTTACTTTTTCATAAAACAGATAAGCATCATGGCAAACAAGAAGTTTAACAGTTGGATCAAGAATATATGCATGGGATGGGGCTTCATCATGGCCGGCAGCCTGCTAGCAAGCTGCAACGACTTGATGCACGACGACCTGCCTCCTTGTGACATGGGTGTTGACTTGCAGTTCAAGTACGACTACAACGTGCAGCGTGCCGACATGTTCAAAGATCATGTGGGTGGACTCTGCGTATTCGTATACGACGAGCAGGGCAACTTCATTGCTCGCCATGATGCCTATAACGATGCGACATCACAGCCGCTTAAGGACCCAAACTATGCCATGCGAATCAATCTGGAACCGGGCAAATACCGATTCGCAACCTTCGCCTTCCAAAAGAAATACGAAGATGCACTCGCTCAGCCAGGTGCCAAATTCCAGATAGCTCTGCCACAGCAGGGTGACAACATCACCGCCCTCCATGCACGCCTCGACCGCGAACAGGGTAAGGTGAACAACCAGAGCCAACCGCTCGATACACTCTGGCAAGGACTCAGCAACGAACTGGTTGAAGTGAAAGACCTGCAGGTAACACGCCATACCATCGGTCTGGTTCGTGATACCAAGCAGCTCACCATCAGCCTGCATCAGACCGACGAGCCTGCCAACATCCATGCCGATGACTTCAGTTATCAGATAACCAATGCCAACGGCGATATCAATTACGACAACTCTCTCCTCCCCGACGAGGAGTTGACATATACCCCATACTACACCTGGACCACCGAGTTTAAGGATACCGAGGGCAATGTAAAGGAGCGCACAGCTCATGCCGCCCTCATGTTCTCCCGACTCATCTGGCATCCGGTAGAAGAAAACGACAAGAACGCCATCCTCAGTATCACAAACAAGACTACTGGCGAAGAGGTGGCACGCATCAATCTTGCTGACTGTCTGGCTCAAGGCCGTGGCGCCTTCGAAACCCGCCATTATTCAGCACAGGAATTCCTGGACCGAGAGTACGACTACAAGCTCGACTTCTTCCTCCAGGGCAACCAGTGGAAATATGTGCAGCTCAGAATTTCCATCCTGGATTGGAGCAAGCGCATCCAGCGTATCGATTTCTAACCGATTCAGGTGTCAGAGCCCTTTCGGGGCATTTAGCTCATAAGAGTATTTGACTTTAAAAATTAGGAACAATGAAAATACGAGATTTCATTTTAAGTTTAGTTAGTTGGTTTATATTGTTGGTTACAGTAAGTTGCTCTGACGAACTTGGAGGCGAGCGCGCTCCCATTTCGTCAGAAAGCAACTTGCATGTACTCGTGCCAACCGTGCTCAGCACTCGCGGCACCCGTACCGACGATGCTTCCGGCCTTCCTACCTATAATGCTACGGTAGATGAATGCCAGATCAACGACCTGACCCTCTATGCTTTCCCTGTAAAAAATGAAGGCAAGCTCCTGGTAGAGACGCTCCCTGCCCCATTGGCTACAATGATGGTAGAGCCGAATGTAGCTAACTATCAGCTCAATATCGAGCCGGGCACTTACCATATCTATGTGGTTGCCAACATGAACAAGATGTTGAGTGGTAAGAATATCCAAACTGAAGATGAACTCAAAGATATAGTACTGAACTATGCAGTTGGAATAGAACCGGGAATGCCGGTTTCTACAAACATCCCGATGATTTATGAGCCAAAGGATGTAAACGGTAAAATCATCGATAGAAAAATAGAAAAAAGTGGTGATAAATATACCGAGGTGGCAGCTAACCTGAAGTTTACATGCGTAAAGGTTAAGCTGAATCTTATCTTCGATTCAAGTATCGCAGAATTCGGAGGCAAGACCTTTAGCATCAACAGTATTTTAGCCAAGAATCTCTCTCCTTTTACCCATCTTTATTGGGGCGGTAAATTTGAGACTCCAACTTGGGCAGATAAAGATTACAAGGATGGTTTTTCAAGCAATATGTATCAGGCATCTGAACGTCCATCCGTATACTATGCCGATTGGACTGACAACAGATCTGCGTCAGCAACAAATAATAATGATGATATTAAAGGAACCGGAACAGCAAGAGAGAATCCAGTAAACCCTGCGGGCAAATGGCTTTTCCAGCAGACCTATTATCTCCCAGAGCGATATATCTCATCAGAATCCGACCGCAGTTATCTTACCATCAATGGTAAGGTAGGAAATTCTGCAGTCAACAATTATCGCATCAATCTGGGACATAAGAAGGATGAAACCAGCACCACAGAAGCACCCGTCTTCCCTCGCGGTACCTTCTATGAGATTACCGGTGCTATCAAGAGCCTCGGTAATATGGAGCTGGATTGCAAGGTAAGCATCAAGCCATGGGAGACAGTACCAATAACTGCCGACTTTAACCATACCACTTTGTGGGTAAGCAAGACGGAGGCTAGTGTTACGTCAACGACAAACGATATTATTTTATATAAATCGAATGCTGCTGTTGTAGAATTTGGATGCGATACTAAAATAAACTCAAAAGACATCATCATTGGCACCAAACGTGGTAAAGACGCTAATGGCAATGATAGTATAGAGTTTCGTGTGAATCCAAATATCCCAATCAAAGATTATGCACAGCTAGAAGGCACTGCTAAGTTTTGGCTCAAGGCAAATAATCTCAAGAAATATATAGATGTACATTATGATGTTAAACCTTATCTGGATGTTACAAAAGAACTTGTCATCTACTATAATAGTACAGATCCAGATAAGAATACAAGAACCATAAAATGGGATACTAACCTTGGTGGTATTGTGCTGGATAGAAAAACAGATACAAAAGGTAAGTCTACCATCACGATGAGTATATCTGAATCGGATGCCGCTGCAGGTACTTTCACGGTTACTGCTGAGAATGATCCTGAAACGACCACCATTCATGAATTCAAGGTAACGCCTAAAGATGGATCTTTGCCTCCTCAGACTGTTCGTGTAAAAGTAAGTCCTCCTATCGGTGACTATCGTATTTATTTCAGAGCGATTAATGACCGCAATAAATATACTGATGGAAATGAAGAGCGCTTTCAGGGAATAAAGCCAGAAGTAGGCAACAACAACTGGAGTGATGGTTGGAATGCAAATTCAACTGATTCGAATGATCCTACACCGAAATACCACCACATCTATGTATATACTCAAATTGGTGAGACAACACAAGATGGTAGTGGTAATATCGAACAAAAAAGATGGATATATACTGCTGCAGAAGATGCTCCAGATACAAAAGACAGAGGTGAATGGCCTGGTGTAAGAATGGTTGCAGACAACACCAACACTGGATGGTATTATAAGGACTTCGCTATAGATGTGAAACCGTATAGAAAAATTGGTTATACCGATGACAGGAGAATGAAACCAGGTGAGACTTTGATTATGTTTAACAATTGTGAGAATATTGATGCTGGTTTTACAAAGCATCGCTGTCCTCACCACATGGAACCGGGTATTCCTCTCTTCGATTATGAAGATCATGAAGGATGGATCGTATATGACCCTACATCCGATCCTATATGGCATATGTATGATGACATGCCTGAAATTGAAGATATTGCGATTACCATATATACCCAAGAACGTACGTGGGGATGGTGGAAGCAGTATGGTATTAAGGGTAGTGGTGAATTCACAATCGAAGACAAGACCAGAGGCACCGAAACATCAGGCAATTCTTGGACATTAAAAGATGTGGGAAATGGATGGTGGAAAACTGTTATCAACCTGAAGGCTATCAAAGGCGAACATAACAAAGATATCAGAATCAATCTGCAGAATATCAATATCCTCCTCTTTGACGGCAATAGTTTCAAAGACGATACTGGCTATTACGCAGATGGAGAATGGTATCAAGGTAAGCCTAAAGGCGTAACTGAATAAATAATATTGGAAAAAAATGAAGAAGATAAAGCATTTAATGATATGGATGGGATTGCTCCTTTGCCTTGTTTCTTGCAAGGATGCAATGGAGACTATCGGACTCGGCGGGGATGAAATCCCTGCCGAGGGGGGAACCTTGAACATTGAGTTGCCCAACTTCTCCGAAAAGCAACTGGGCACGAGAGCTGATGCTACGGAAACAGAATCTATCAAAAAGCTCACTTTGCTTTATTACGACAGTAGCAACGAGTATCTAAGCAAAGAAGATTGTACCAATCAATTAACAGAGACCAACAAGCAAAGCAATGGCAGCTATAGCATCAAAGTAAACACTCCGAAAGAAGCAAGCTACATACAAGTAGTTGCCAATGCCGATGTCACAGATGAAGAAGCAAGAGACTTACAGGATATCAGTAAAGCAGCAGATCGCACTCCAAGCCTTACTGAGCCAGTTTGTTGGGGTAGCATCAAGGTTACCGATTTGCTAACTCCTGAGACTGCCAAGATTTCGCTTCTACGCTCTAATGCCAAGATTACCCTCAAAGTTGCCGAAGGCATTAAGGGTATCTTTCCTGAAGAAAGCGCAGGACTTATCATCAATAATACAGCTAAGAAAACAGCTATCGCACCAGCTGGCTATAAAGAGCCAACAGATAATGGGCTGGCAGAAACTACAGAATTCAGTAGCACAAATGTTGGCAATGGCTTAAACAGAGTTGTTGCTGTAAACGAGACATCTATTGGTCAAGCAAACATTATCATCAAGGCTGAATATGTTGATGCTACTACCAAGAAGGCTGTAGAAGGTTACTATAAAGTTGGTCTTTATAATAAAGACAAGAGCTCTCAGTTTGCCCTCTTGAGAAACCATAACTATACCATCACCGTTACCAAGGTGAATGATTATGGTTTTAAGACTTTGGACGAAGCCATCAAGGCACAACCAGAAAACAGAATAGAGGCAGAAATCAAAGATGACAATCCTGCCATCACCAAGATGATTGCCTGCAAGGATTATGAACTTGGTGTTAGTGACGACCTATCCGTAAAAGCAACAGCAGCTGAAGCAACTGAAGCAATTAAAGCAACCATCACTTTGGTTACTACGCTCTCTTCTGCAACAAGTGCTGACGGCAAACTCTACGAAGTAAGCATCAATTCTCCTGCAGATAGCTGGATTACGTTTGACAAGGATAAAGATGTAACAGAAACGAAACTTCCGGAATCAGGAAGTAATTCTTCATCTGGCATGAAATATGTTCTGACGTTTACGCTGGATCCAAACATTCATGAAACCCCAAGACCAGGAACGGTTACGATATCTTCTGGTGATCTCAAACTGGATGTGAAGATAACCCAGGCGGGCTTCGATTTCATGAGAGACGACCCTAATCGAAAAGTCAGCATGTTAAAAAATGACAGTGAGTATCAATCGGACTATTTTGCCTGGTTGGATAAGGACGTTAAAGGAATCAGCCCAGATCAAATGCAACAAGTAGTAAGAAATGATGGTCTTCATTTTACTGTAGGTAAGAATGCCTACAGTTATAAGATACCTAAGCAGGATGAGGATGTTCTGACTGATAATGATAGCCATTTCAATGTTCGTGAAGAAGTTGATGGAAACAAAAAATTCTGGAAAGTGACGTTGGCAGATAATGGCGATAATAATTATGATCTTTGGAAAGGCACCTTTACGATAAAAAACAAGGATAATATCAACATCACCTACACTGTTTATCATACTGGTATCTTCCATGAGATAACAGAAGATATGGCAAACAGATATGAATTAGCAGAGGGTGGTAATGACGAGTTAAAGGTAAAAGGTATATTCTATTATGGTGTAGTGAAGGTGCAGGGAGAAACTAACACCTACATCATGCTTGACCGTAATCTGGGTGCTACCGACAATAGTCCTTATGTGCCAGACATCAATGAGTTCAAAAACAACAAAGGTGCCATCGGTGGATACTTCAAGATTTCTGAAAATAAGTATTTAGATGCTACGAAGGGAAACCTGTCCTCAGAACTGTCACCTGAAGGCTTCGAGATACCAGATAAATCTGTCTTTGAGGACTTGGTTAATGCCGGTAGGCTTAAAACAGAAACGCGTAAAACTGCTCTTGGAGAATCGTATTATTGTACGTTTATGGAAACAACAGCCTCAAAGTTGGGAACCATCTATTTGCCATACGGAGGATACCTGGAAGGTCAAAGTCTTAAGAATCCAAATCATGTGATTCTCTGGACCAAGTCACTACTCTCAGAAACTCAAGGCTTTAGTAATACGAGTCGGGAGTATGGTTACTGGTACAACTATTTCGATATATACAATGGAAAGCAGGGTATATCAAACGTACGTTTCGTGAGTGGTAGTAATGGAAAGAACACCGGTCGCTACAAGGCGATGCCATTACGATTGATCAGTAAGACCGTATTAAAGAATCCTACACTTTAATATAAACCAGAGAATCCACAGCAGGCACTCAAGCCAGCTGTGGATTTCTTGATTCTAAACTTCACTCAAATCTGCACTAGTGTCCCGTTTAGTCTGGACGATTATTATATAAGTTATTAATATCCAATATTTGATGTTCTAGAAGTTGTGTATTCGATTTGATTTTGTACCTTTGCACTCATATGGTATCCTAGCCTATTTAAACCGATGATTTCTAAACGGGACAGCAGTGATCTGGTTTAAAAAACAATATGATTTTGCCCCAGTTCTTTATGACCTGATGCAGTCAGAAAAGTTTAGACAGCATCTTCATCATGATTAAAGTTCTCATAGAACTTCATTCGCTTCTTTTCTAATTCCGCAATTTCTTGATACATGAACTTACATGTAAAATCATAAATCGGCATTGCAGCACTATGCTCGTCTGCTTTCTTAAATTTCAACTTTTGGCTATAATAGTTCACAAGATGCTCATCAGGGTCACAATCAGCAGCAAATAAGAAAAGATATTCACAACCAACAATCTTTCTCAACTCAAAAATCAAAGGAACGATAAAATGCCAAAAGACGATTGCTCCCAGACTTTGGTCAAGATTATATTTATCCCAAACTTCACGACAATCATCATTGGCACAGAAATGCACAATCTCCACACCAGCAAAGGTTTTGCCCACATTCTTGATGTTTTTGTCGAAAATAGAATTGATTTCCTGAGAATCTGTTGTAGTATGAAGAATACGAGCCACTTCATCTTTCTTCAATCCTTTTTTTGCCCTAACAGATTCCAAAATGGCTTTCAATCCATCCCTATCTTCTTCTGGCACGTTTCCCCCATTCAGCTTTTCAGACAAAGTAGAACAAAGTTCCTTGAGCCTAGTCAATTTTTCTCCTTCTATGAATTCATCAAACAACAATCCACATTTCAAAGAAAAGAAGAACAACACATTAGCATCGCTATCTTTCACCACATAATAGGCAACAACACCAGACTCATCTTCTTGATAGGCCTCATTCAGCAAAGCATCCGCAACATTGTTGTTTCGAGTGCTATAGAAAGAATCGATCAATCGCAAATTCTCTTCATTAGAAGCCAGCCGTTCACAACGAAGAGAATGTATCAAAGCCATTTGTTCCTCAGTTATTCTCATGGTTTATGCAGTATAAAGATTTAATTGACGCAAAACTGCTCGTCTTTCACGAACCCTGTTGGCATCAACCATAATGTCTTCTGTTTTCATCTCTACCTCAGATGAATCCTGTTCATCAATGCCTTCTCTTGCGTGTTTCCAAGAAAACTCTCCATGCGTTAAAGTACTCAAACTCCAAGACTTCTGAGGAGCATAAGTTTTAAACACCATATCAAACACTGGCTCATATTGTACAACCTGCTCTTTATCCATCAATTCTGGGAGAGAATCATTTTTATAATGCTGGCGAATCTGAACCATGACAGGACCATATTTCCAAGCCTCAAATTGTGCATCAAACATAGGTTCGCCCTTTTGAATCAAGCACTCACGCTGCGTGAAATAAAGTAGCTTATGCAACTTCATTTCATCAATACGAACGCCAAAATCATCCATATAGCGCTTGTATATATAAGAGGCAACTTGTAATATTCCCATCATAGTCATTATTCATTTTATAGTTTATTGCCGCAAAGTTACGCTTTTTTATTGAAACCGCCAAAGAAAATCAAAAGAAATCTGCGAAAATCCGTGTAATCCGTGCCTTATCTATATCCTAAGAAGCTTATGACACACCCTCACAAAACGGGTGAATGAGAGCAAGAAAACGAATGAATGAGAGTAAGAAGAGGGGTAAACCAAGACTTTTCCCGAGATTAACCCATTATTAATACAGCAAGAAGGAAGAAAGGAGATAAGAGGAAGCCTGAAAAGAAATAAGAGAAGGGAGAAAAGAAATAAAAGGTATAAGGAAATGAGATAAGGGGCATAAATGAAGAAAAGATGTTTTTAATTTGGTGGTTTCACCATTTATTCGTATCTTTGCCAACAAAGAGAATATCACTTAAAAGAAAGGCGAGCAATTATGGCAAGAAAACTATATCCGATAGGATTACAAACTTTCGAACGAATCAGAGTAGAGGATAAGTTCTACATTGACAAGACGGAATATGTATATCGTATGGCACATACGGATGGTACTTATTTCTTCCTGAGCCGTCCACGCCGTTTCGGAAAGTCGCTGTTGCTGACTACCATGAAGAGCTATTTTGAAGGAAAGAAGGAGCTTTTCAAAGGACTCGCCATCGAAAAGCTGGAAAAGGATTGGATAAGCTATCCGGTGCTGCATTTCGATATGAGCATGGGTAAGCACATGGAGATAGCCCAGCTGGAAAGATATTTCGACCAGCGACTTGCAGAACAAGAGCAGAAATGGGGTATTACGAATCCGGCTATTGATGCCAACGACCGCCTCATCTCACTTATCCAGACTGCCTATAGGGAAACGGGCAAGCAAGTGGTAATACTGATTGACGAATATGATGCCCCTTTGCTTGATGTGGTGCACGAGGATGAAAAACTGGAAGAACTTCGCAACGCCATGCGCAATTTCTACAGTCCGCTAAAAGGATGCGAGAAATTGCTCCGCTTCGTATTCCTCACAGGCATCACCAAATTCTCTCAGCTCAGCATCTTCAGCGAATTGAACAACATCACCAATATCAGTATGGACGAGCCGTATGCCGGCATTTGCGGAATTACGGAAGATGAACTGGTGAACGGAATGCGGAATGACATAGAGGCACTTGCTGAAAAATTAAACTTATCGTATGAGCAGACGTTAGCTAAGTTAAAGGATAATTATGACGGCTATCATTTCACATGGCCTTCTCCAGACGTTTATAATCCGTTCAGCTTATTAACCTGCTTTGCCAAGCAGAAGATTGATTCCTACTGGTTTGGATCAGGCACTCCTACTTATCTGATCAATATGATGCGCAATTTCAACTTTCTGCCAGCGAACCTGGGCGAGAGTATGGAAGCCGGAAAGGATGACTTTGATGCTGCCACGGAAACCATGACCACCATCATGCCGCTGCTCTATCAGAGTGGCTACATCACCATCAAGGATTATGATGAAGAAACGGAGCTCTATACCCTAGCCATTCCCAACAAGGAAATAAGAGTTGGATTGTACAGAAGTTTGTTGCCTCATTATCTGACCTCAAAGACTGCGATGTGTAATACTACCATCGCCAAGATGTCGGTGCTTATTAAACAGCGCAAGATAGACGAAGCATTACAGTTGCTGAAATCGTTTTGGGAGACTGTGCCTTATTGCAACAACACCCATTACGAAGGTCATTACCAGCAAACGATGTATATCATCTTTGCCTTGCTCACGAATTTCAGGATTATAGTGGAGCAACATACGTCAAAGGGGAGAATTGATATAACCATGGAGACTGACGATACTATCTATGTAATGGAGCTGAAGTTTGGAAAGACTGTCCAGGAGGCTCTTGAGCAGATAGAAAGCAAGCATTATGCCGATGCCTTTGCCATGAGCGGCAAGGAAATTATCAAGGTAGGTATGAGCTTCAATATCAAAGAAGACAACACCATCGTGTTCGATTGGAAATCATCAGAAATTTAGATGACAAAAAAAGCGTGCAGGCGACTATGATGTGGCTTGCACGCTTTTTCCTCGAAGATAGAGTTCTCACTTACATTAGGATTTATTATCTTATATATCCCAACAAATCAAGATACATCATCCTTGACTCTAAGTGTTCATCTTCAGGAATATGATTTGCTTCTTTCTCTAAATCTTCTGTAGAGTACAAGAATTTGAAGCCATTCTTTTCATAAAAATGAAGCACATTTTCCTTATTATAAGCATCAACAACAATGAAACGGCAACCAGTCTTATTGTCTGGTAACAAAAACCAAGATATGATATAGTCTATCGCTTGTGATCCAATACCATCATGAGTACTTTGAAAATCCTTGGCTACTCCAAGTCTTCCAATCAATACTGCAGGATAACTCCTTGTTCTTTTAGAATTAGGAATTTTCCTCTGTATTCGATTTCTTGAAGCATTTGGAATTAAAGCTGCCTTGATACTGTCGTTAGCTAATGTAAAGGCACAGACTATTTCATCCTTACCACTTCTTTCAGTTGCAAAGAAATATGTCTTCCCTAATAATTGCCCATCATAGAGACAAGCCTCTCGATGAAAGAAGTCATCAAGGTCTTTATCGCCACAGCTAAAAGTATCAAGCTCCTCTTTTGTCGTAACTCGATAAAGAGAGCAATTACTTTGCAAAAGGACTCTTTCCTCCATGCGCTTTCAAATTAGCAGTTGAACGAATCAAAATCTTCTCAACGTCATCAAATGACATTCGCAATGCCTTTCTTTGTGGATTGCGTTCATTCTCTTCTGCCTCACGAACAAATCGTTCAGCGGTCTCACCTGTCAAAACAGGAATGCTTCTTATCTCTAATGCCATAATCTTCTCCTTTTAAACGTTTAACTCTGCCGCAAAATTACGCTTTTTCTTCGAAACCACCAAGAAAATCACAAGAAATCTGCAACTTATCATCAAATAAC
>ERZ1026898.777-NODE-777-length-17504-cov-18.461230_pt1 | contig 17504 bp, 14 predicted proteins | sample MGYA00380178_ERZ1026898 | MGnify/ENA primary metagenome ERZ1026898 (study PRJEB33269, sample SAMEA4719814) | human gut metagenome | biome: human-associated habitat; feature: organic feature; material: feces | place: Cameroon | collected 2013-10 ... | reverse complement strand
GATTTTATTTCCTTAAATTATAAGAAAATACGCATTGATTTCAAGAAAGATGCTGATTTTTGTCTGTGTTTTTCTTAACTTGGCACAATATATGCTAATATATCATAGGATTAAAAAAAGTTATGGAGTTTGTTATGGAAATTGATGTTGCAAAGGGATACCTGAATTCATTAAAAAAATATCCTCTGCTTTCCGCCGATGAAGAAATCGCGCTTGCAAAAAGAATCAAGTCTGGAGACAAGGAAGCGTTCAGTCTGCTTGTTAATTCCAATCTTAGGCTTGTTGTAAGTGTTGCAGGAAGATTCAACAAAGGTGCGTTTTGCATTATGGATTTGATTCAGGAAGGAAATCTTGGGCTTATGGTTGCTGCCAAGAAATTCGATCCGGCGTTTGGAACAAGATTTTCAACTTATGCCTACAGATGGATTGTGCAGCGCATTATGAAATTCATCAGTGCCAACAGTTCTCCGATTTTGCTTCCGGTGCATAGGGAAACTCTTTTGCGACGTATTCAGAAGTTTCAGAATATTTTCTTTCAGCAGAACGGAAGAGAAGCCACGGTCAAGGAACTTGCGCTTTTTGCAGGAATTTCAGAAGAGAGGTTGAATGATGTTCTTGAAACTTCTTATACAGTTGCGTCTCTTGATACTGAAGTTGCTGATGAAGGAAAAACAGTTTCGCTAGGCGATATTATCCCGGACACAGCGTTTTCCCCGGAAGAGCTTGCAATCAGAGAGGATTCTAAAAGCTGTGTTAATTTTTTTATGGATTCTTTAACAGGAATAGAAAAGAGTGTTTTGCGGCATCGTTACAATTTTGACTATGACTTGCATTCAAAAAGTTTGCGTGAAGTCGGTAGAATTGTAGGATTGAGCCAAGAGGCAGTGCGCCAGGCTGAACTCCGCGCCAAAAAACATCTTAAATCTGCAATGGAGAGTGTTTTTGCTGTTTAGAGCATTTTAGTCAGTTCTTAGTCTCCTTTTACTGTCAATTCCTCTTGCGCAGATTGAGGGGCTTCGGTTGTGAATTTTATTCAGCGCCGAAGCCTCTGTTTTTTTTGCATTTTTTACTGAAAAATCAAGAGAAATTTTCTTCTAATTTCCCTTGATTTCCGCTAATCGTAAATCGAATTCCTGTTTTTATAGAGTTTGTTGTTTTATTTTATTTTTATAGGTTCGGAATCTATAGATGCTGTTCTCCACATAAAATTTTCTTGACCTTCCATTTCAAGTTCAAAAGTGTATGTATATTGTTGATAGCTGAATTTTTATTGAAACTTTATATTTTATTCAGCTATTTCAAAAGTTTATTCAAAGAAGTATGATGTGCTTATGAAAATGATTCTTACTGGCACTGGAACAAGCCACGGAATTCCTGTGATTGGATGTAGCTGCAATGTGTGCCGTTCAAGTGATCCTAGGGACAACCGGCTAAGATGCAGCGCGTTTCTTGAAAGTCCTGTAAATATTCTTGTGGATGTCGGGCCGGAATTTAGAATTCAGGCGTTGAAATATAAAATTAACAAAATTGATGCAGTTTTTATAACTCATAGCCATGCGGATCATCTTCATGGAATTGATGATTTGCGTGTTTTTAGCCACACAAAGGCTCTTGACCCGGCGCATCCTGACAACAAGGAAACTGAAGGCGAAGGTCTTAGAATTTACACGACAACTCACGCGGAGCATGATATTCGGCACAGGTTCGACTACATTTTTACTCCGATGAAAGAGGGCGGCGGAAAGCCCAAGATTCAGATTATGAGCGCGGAAAATATCAGCGAAAAAAATCCGCTTTTTATAAACGGAATTGAAATTCTGCCTGTAATGCTCAAGCACGGACATTTAGATGATCTGGGGCTTTTGTTCAGCGAGAAAGGGCAGGACGGAAAAAAGCACAGCATCGCTTACCTTACGGATTGCAGCTTTGTGCCGGAAAATTCAATTGAGCTTGTAAAAAACAACTCAGGAATTCTTGAGCATCTTGTAATCGACGGATTGCGGCAGGAACCTCATTCAACGCATTTTTCATTTGAACAGGCACTTGAAGCGGCGCAAAAAATGAATCCGCGAAACGTTTATTTGACTCATATAACGCATAACATGAGCCACGTTCAAATAGAAGATTATGTAAAAAGAATTTTGTGGAAGTTTCCTCTGCTGAAAAAAAACGCAGAAAACGGATTTTATGTAGGACCTGCCTACGATGGACTTGAGCTTGTGTGTTAGCCTTACATTTTTTTACATGCAAAATTCCCTGGCTGGTTTTGTTTTGCAAAGTCAGTCAGGGAATGATAGATTTTGTTTATTTTACTTTTATAATATCTGAATCCAAGATTGCGGTTCTCCAGACGTAGCGTTCTGGGTTTTCCATTTCATTAACTTCAAAAGTGTATGCGTACTGCGCAAAAAGATAAGATTTGTTTGTGCTTTTAAGGAAATAGCTGAAGCCTGTTGCCAGAAGCTCTTGGCACTCTTTTGTTGCTTCTTCATCTATTTTCCAGTTTTTGCCGCCGTCTTCTGATTTTAAGATTTTACTATCTTCTTCATAATAAACAGGAGAGTTTGGATTAGTATAGTCTTTTGCGTTATGAAGTTTAGTTGAAGATACTGTGTCTGTGTCTGTTTTTTTTCCAAGGTAATTTCCAAACCAAATTACGTCATTGTTCCAGTCTGTTTCTGTGCTGGAGTTTTGAGCATAGTAGCCGATTCTTGTTTCCACATTGTCTCCTTCCGGCGGAATAACATTTAAAACTTTTACAGTTGGCTTTGTTCCGTCATAAGATAAGTCTATGTGGCGGCTTTTTAAATTTGAATAGTCGATGTCGCCTATTCCGTCTGTAGCGGTGATTATAATAATTTCTTCTGGCAAGGTTGTTGTTACGTTATTTATGGTAGTAGTTTCAATTCCTATGTTGAACTTGTATTTTTCGCCAGGCTCGCAAAGCGGATAAACAAATTTATATGTCTGTCCTTTGTATTGCCATGCGTCTTGTAATTCACATCTTGTTGTCCAAAAATCTTCCATGCCTTCGATGTCTTCAAGTCTTCTGATTTCAAGGTAACTTGCATCGCTTGGAAGCGTAATTTCAAACTGGATTCCGCCTGAAACTGCTGTGGCTTTTACGTGAGCTGTTTGTGTTATTTCGGCTGCGTTTTCAATTGAGCGGCTTGAATTGTGCACAACGCCGTTTTTCTTGATTCTAAGGTCAAGGACTCTTGAACTTGTCTCGTTTGAATCTGAACTGCTTGAGCCGTCAGAACAGCTTGTAAAGCAAATTGCGCAAATAAATGCGATTCCAAAAACAAAGTTTCTAATTTTCATCATAAAATACCTCAAGGTCATTTTACCCCCCCCGAGTTTTGTCAAGAGGTTCGGCCGTGAAATTAGAAATTATTTGCGTTTAAAACAAAAAAGACTGCCAGGTTTTGGCAGCCTTCTTCAAATTCTAGCTTTTAAGGTTAAAACTATTCAGCTTTGTTTGCGCCTGCGTTTGCAGGAGTTACATTGATTTTCTTTGTAATGAATCCAGAGCGGAGACACTGAGTGCAAATTTTGATTGTTCTTGTTGTTCCGTCGATTTCTGTCTTAATCTTCAAAAGATTTGGCTTCCACTGACGGCGTGTATGATTGTATGATTTGCTTACTCTGTTACCGTGCATTGAATGTTTTCCGCAGACATCACATGATCTTGACATATCTCGTACCTACCTAAAAATTTGTTCCTAACAGTGCAAATATGATATAGAAAAAACATAGTTGTGTCAATGATTATATCAAATCCGCAGCTAGAACTGATTTCCGTTGAGAAGCATCTCCGCTTGTTTGCGTGCGTTCTCAAGTAAAGCATCTAAATCTTCATCGGTTAAAGCATTATCGGTTTGACTTGAATCCGACTTCGCATTTTTTTTGCTTGACTTCGGATTCGAATTTTTCTGTGTCGTATCCATCCAGTCCTTTACACCTGTGTGCTCAACTTGATAAATGAACGTTACAATCTGGCCTTTTGTGCAGACGCTTTCAGGCTCGAATGTGGTTTTTGTGGTTGGTTTTGCGATTGCGCAGTAATATGCCCAGGAAACTGGCTGCTGATATTTTGATGAGCGCGGAACGTCAGTAAATTTATCAATTGCAATCATCGACATTGAGCCTGAGCATTTATATAAAATTTCGAGCGCATCGCCTCTTGTGCAAGGAGCGTTTCCGTTGAATGTTTTTCCGTCTATAAATCCATTTTTGGAAGCCCAGCGTACTGCGTTATAGAAAGAATCGCTTGACTTTACATCTTTGAACGGATTTTTGCCTGAAGCTTTTGGTGAACCTTGCCAGCGGTAAATGTATTCTACAACTTGGCCTCTTGTGCAAGGCTCGTTCGGAGAGAATGTTGTTTTTGATGAAGGCTCTGCGATTCCATTTTCTACTGCCCAAGGAACAGCGCGCGCAAAGTCATCGTTTGACATTACATCTGAAAATCCTGCGATTTGAACTGGAACTTCCGGCTCGCTTGGCTTGATTCCGAGTTTGTCTTCTGGAATTGCTTTAAGGATTTTTCTTCCGAGCGTTGGAGAATCTATCCATCTGCTGCCATGAACGACTTTTATTCCGTTGTCGTGAACGTATCTTTTTCCGTATTCAAAAAGTCGGCTTACTTTAGGTATTATGTCATCCTTGAAAGTTGGAATATAATCTTTTTGCGGATTGTCTTCATCAAGAACAAGTTCACCAATGTTGTAGCAGTCGCTTATGTAGCAGTCGGTGTGTGTGATTCCCAAAATTCCGCAGGCATAAGTTCCTGTGATTTTTCCGATATTGTAGCAGCTTGTTATGGTGCTTGCCGCTTCTGGAGGCAAGTCGTAAATAGTATTCTGGCCAAGGCATTCAACTCTTCCCACAATTCCTCCTGCAAGCCCATTTCCGAAAGGAATTGTAACTTCGCCTGCGTTCATGCAGCCTGCTATGTGCGTGTACGCTATCGTCGATGCAATTCCGCCAGCCCTTGCAGAACGAAGATTGCCAAGAAACCCTGTTGTGTTTGTGTAATTTTTGTTTATGTAGTCTGTGTCGCTTGTTGTTATGATGATTGGAGATGTGTTGTAGCAGTTTGTGATTCTTGAGTCTACAACATTTGTGAACATTCCGCCTGCCATTACATCTACTCTGCTGGTTTGGTTGCCTGCGCGTCCTGTATGCACTTTGATTTTTCCACCTGAGGTGTAGCAGTTTTCTACTATTACACTTGCCGCAAAAGATGAAATCGCCGCCACCCCAAGTGAGCAGTTGTGTTTCATTTTTGTGTAACTGATGTCGATTGTGTAGTTCACAACTCCAAGATTTCTAATGAATGAATTTTTTTCCGGAGTTATTGCTCCAAAAAGAGCGTATGTGCGTATTGCATCATCTTCTCCCATAAAGATGTCGTCATTATGGTCAATTATTGTCATTCCAGAAATTACATGGTCGTTTCCGTTAAAAGAGCCTGTGAATGCTCCGCATCCTGCACTTGCTTTTTCAGGGTGATTTGTATAAGCTCCAGCGTAAGCAGGAGTTTCGCCGATTGGAATCCAGTTTCCCCATTTTGAAAGGTCGATGTCGGCAATCAGTTTGTAGTGCTTTGAAAGTCAGAATCTGACTGAGTTGAGCTGCTCTGCTGTTTTAATCAAGTATGGATCTTTGAGAGTTCCACTTCCGCCTTCAAATTCAAACGGAGTTTTCTTTAAAACTGCCGGTGCACCGTCCCAGTACGATTGCGAAGATTCCGTTTCTGCGGGCTGAGTTTCCTGAGTTTTCTTTTTTGTCTTTGAGAAAACTGGAGCTGCTGCAAGTGCAAGCGCGCTGATTAAGATGATGGTCTTGAAAATTGATTTTTTCATTTTTTTCTCCATAAGATTTTTTCGACCTAATTATTTTAATATTCCGAAGCCATTTTTAGCCAGTCCATAAAGTGCGAATGTTCAAGATTATAAATGAACGTTACGACTTGCGCTTTTGTGCAGGCTGATTCAGGCTCAAACGTTGTCGGTGTGATTCCTGTTGCAACTCGCATCCAGTAAGCCCAGGAAACGGCGGAATGATATTTTGACGAGCGCGGAACATCGGTAAAATTGTCTGCCGGATTCATCGGATAAGAATTCGCGTATTTCCATAAGAATTCGATTGTGTCTCCTCGCGTGCAAGGAGAGTTTCCGTTGAGAGTGTTTCCTTTGAAAAGTCCTTTTTCATAAGCCCAGAGCGCCGCATTATAAAAACTGTCGCTTGGCTTTACGTCTTTGAACGGATTTTTTATTGAAGACTTTGGTGAGTCGTTCCAACGGTAAATATAAGTTAGAACTTGTCCGCGAGTGCAAGGCTCGTTCGGAGAGAATGTTGTTTTTGATGAAGGCTTGGCAATTCCATTTTCAACCGCCCAGGGAACAGAAAGCGCAAAAATATCGTTTGACATCACGTCTGAAAATCCTGCGACTTGTGTTGGAACTTCCGGCGCGCTTGGCTTGATTCCGAGCTTGTCTTCTGGAATTGCCTTTAGGATTTTTCTTCTGAGCTTTGGAGAATCTATCCATTTGTCGCCTGAAACAACTTTTATTCCGTTGTCGTGAACATATTTTTTGCCGTAGTTAAAAATTTTGCAGATTGGAATAGCGATGTCGGCTTTTATTATCTGGTGAGGTTCTTTGTTCGGATTAAGCTCGTCAATTTCAAGAGTTCCCGCGTTGTAGCAGTCGCTTACGTAGCAGTCAGTTCCTGTGAAGCCCATAATGCCTGCGACGTAAGTTCCACGGATTGTTCCGATGTTGTAGCAGCTTGTGATGTTTGTTGCGGTTTCTGGCGGAAGATTGTAAATGTTTTCCGGGGCATCGCTTATTCCGACCCTCGCAACGATTCCAGCAGAAAGAGCCGCAAGTCCCCAGTTTGCATACGGAACTGAAATTTCGCCTGAGTTCATGCAGCCGGTTATTTTGCTGTATTCCGCCCGCCTTGCGATTCCTCCTGCTATAACCATCCTCTTGCTTCCGCGTTGCGTGTCTATATAGTCCGTGTCGCTTGTTGTGATTATTAGAGGAGAAGTGTTGTAGCAGTTTATGACTTTTGTGTGGTCAATTGAAGAAAGAAGTCCGCCTGCGTAAATGAACAAACTGTTTTCCTGCTCGTCGGCGCGGCTTGCGTGGATTTTGATTTTTCCGCCTGATGAATAGCAGTTTTCAAATGTTCTGCTTGATGCGTTTGGTGAAAGAGCCGCCGCATTGAGCGTGCATCCGTTTTTTAGCTTTGTGTAGCTCACATCGATTGTATAGTTTATGATTCCGAGGTCTTTTACAAAGTTGTTTTGCGCTTGTCTGAAATCTTTTGGTCTAATCATTTCGGCGAAAAGCGCGTAGGAACGTTCCGCAAAGTCTTCTCCCATAAAGATGTCGTCGCTGTGGTCGATTATCGTCATTCCTGAAATTACGTGGTGGTTTCCGTCGAGCGAGCCTGAAAATTTTCCGCTTCCCTTATCCGCCGCCTGGAATCCTTGTCCGCCGTGGCTTCCGCCATAAGACGGAGTTCCGCCGATTGGAATCCAGTTGCCCCATTTTGAAAGATCGATGTCTGAAATCAGCTTGTAATGAAAATCAAGCCCGAATCTGATTGAGTTTAGCTGCTCTGCTGTTTTGATTAAGAACGGATTTTCGGCAGTTCCGTTTCCGCCTTCAAACTCAAACGGAGTTCGCCTCAAAATTGCCGGCGCGCCTTTCCATTGCTCTTGCTCCGAAGTGTCGATTGCGAGCGTTTTTGCTTTTTCAATTTCTTTTTCCTGCTTTATGTTTCTTTTTGCTGCGGCAGATTCTTCATCTTTTTGAGATTGCATTTTTGTGTATTTTACAACGAGATTTTTTTTGCTTCCTTTTATGATTTTCGCAGCCGTTTTGTTTGCGGCTGAAGGCTTTGTCTGCTCCGTAAAATAATTTTCACCAGTCGCCTTGTAAGTTACCGTTGCGCAAAAAAATGAGTTCGGTTCAAGCGGACCTTTTGGCTCGTAGACAACCGAGCTGATTTCGCACATCGCGCTTTTTCCTGAAAGTGCGCCCGGCATTCCTTTTTCATTTAGTTTAAGTTCAAATTTCGGAATCAAAGAAATTGCCCTGCCGCTTTGAGATTGTGTTTGTTTTGTCTGTGAAAAGGAATTTTGCAAAATCAAGACTGCCACAACAAGATATGCTAAAAAGAAATTTTTTGTTTTCATAAGTCCCCCGAAAAGCTGCTGTTTATTTTCCGTAAGTTTTTTCTATTTCTATAATCTGATCGCGCAAAACGGCTGCCTGCTCATAGTCAAGGCGATCGGCTGCTTCTGACATTTCTTTTTTCATCAGGTCAAGAAGTTTTTTTCTTTGCTTGGCGACAAAAAGATTTGTGCAGTTTTTAAGAGCTTCAAGCTTTATGTTTGCTTCTTGCTCTGCGTCTTCTTTTTGATGCTCAAGAATATCTTCAACTGCTTTTTTTATTGTCTTTGGAACAATTCCGTGTTCTTTGTTGTACGCTTCCTGAATTGAACGGCGGCGTTTAGTTTCGTCAATGGCTTCTTTCATTGCATCGCTCATTCTGTCTGCGTACATTAAAACTGTTCCGTCGGCATTTCGTGCGGCGCGTCCTATAATCTGAATCAGCGAAGTTGTGCTTCTTAAAAATCCGATTTTGTCCGCGTCAAGAATTGCTATCAGCGAAACTTCCGGCAAGTCTATTCCTTCGCGCAAAAGATTGATTCCAATTAGAACATCAGTTTCTCCAGTTCGTAGGCTTTTTAAAATTTCAACACGCTCAAAAGTGTCGATTTCAGAATGAATGTATTTGACTTTTAAATTCAGCTCGGAAAGGTAGTCGGTTAAATCTTCCGCCATTTTTTTTGTAAGAGTAAGAATCAATGAACGTTCGCCTTTTTTTATGCGTGCGCTGACTTCTTTAAAGATGTCCTGCATCTGACCTTCGCTTGGACGAACTTCAATTTTTGGATCAAGAAGTCCTGTGGGACGGATAAGCTGCTCCACGACTTGTGTTGATTTTTTAATTTCTTCCGGGCGTGGAGTCGCAGTTACAAAAATCACTTGGTTCATTTTTTTTGTGAACTCATCGATTTTGAGCGGGCGGTTGTCCAGTGCGCTTGGAAGCCTGAATCCAAAGTCGATTAAGTTTTGCTTGCGCGCCCGGTCGCCTTCGTACATTGCTCCAATCTGCGGAACAGAAACGTGAGCCTCGTCAATCATGCAAAGAAAATCATCAGGAAAATAATGAAGCAAAGTTGCAGGCGGATCTCCTCTTTTGCGTCCTGAAATCGGTCCTGAATAATTTTCAATTCCAGAGCAGTAGCCCATTTCTTTCATCATTTCAAGGTCGTAAGTTGTGCGTGTTTTTAAACGTTCGGCTTCAAGAATTTTTCCGGCGGAACGAAGCTCTTCAAGCCGTGAATCAAGTTCAGTCTGAATTTTTTCTGTAACGCTTGCCATCTGGTCGCGCGGAACAACAAAGTGCTTGGCAGGATAAAGCTGAAGCTCATCAAGTTCTTCTATTGTTTCTCCAGAAATTGCGTTGAATCTTTTTATTCTTGAAATCTGGTCAAAGTCAAGTTCGATTTTGTAAGCTTCGTCTGTTTCCATGTAAGGCGGAAAAATTTCAATTGTGTCGCCTTTGATTCTGAATTTTCCGCGCTCAAGAATCATGTCGTTCCGTTCATACTGAATTGAAATAAGCCTTGATGCGATTTCGTGCGTGTCAAGCTCGTTTCCTTTTTCAACATGAATCCGCATTTCCTTGTAGAGATCAGGCATTCCAAGTCCGTAAATGCAGCTGACGGTCGCAACGATAATTACATCGCGGCGTTCCATTAAGGCGTAGGTTGCGGCGAGACGGAGCTTGTCGATTTCTTTGTTTATTGAAGCGTCTTTTTCTATATACAAGTCGCGCGCAGGAACATAAGCTTCCGGCTGATAATAATCGTAGTAGCTTACAAAATATTCTACGGCGTTGTCTGGAAAAAAGGTTTTGAATTCCCTGTAAAGCTGTGCAGAAAGTGTTTTGTTGTGGCTGATAATCAAAGTCGGACGCTGAACCGCTTCAATTATTTTTGCCATTGTGAAAGTTTTTCCGCTTCCTGTAACGCCTTTTAAAGTCTGATATTTGTCTCCGCGGAAAAATCCTTCGGAAAGTTTTTTTATTGCGTTCGGCTGATCTCCAGAAGGCTCAAAAGGAGAAACAACATGAAATTTTCTCATGCGTTTATTTTAGATAAAGTATAGAAAAAAATCTATGGAATTCAATTGATGATTCAGGGCAAACGCATTATAAATGTATTCAGCATAAAACTGGCTCCCAGTCACGGTTTTCTGGTTCAAAATCGCGCAATAATGCGCTACACGCTGATTGTTTTTATATGCTTGCATTAGGCGAGTTGCTTGACGCCTCTAGTTCTATTTTTATCTTTTCAAATTTTCTGTTACGGTAAACGGTTACGGTTACAACGTCGCCTGGAACTTTGTCTTCTATTGCGCTGTAGTAGTCTGCAAGCTTTGAAATTTTTATTCCGTTGATTTCTGTTATGATGTCGCCGCCAAGATAAATTGTCTGCGGATAAAAAGTGCCGTACTGAACTGCTTGAGTTCCGCCTTTGATTCCTGCCTGATCCGCCTTGCTTCCTTTTTTTACGCTGCTTACAATCATGCCGGAAGAAATTTCATATCCTGCAAAATTTGCGATTCGAGCTGTGTTTTGAACGAGCGAAAGTTTCATTGTACCGCGGTTTACTTTTCCGTATTTTAAAAGGTCGCTTACAACTCGCCGGGCAGTGCTTGCTGGAATTGCAAATCCGACTCCGGCAGAAGAGCCGCTGGAAGAGTAAATCATTGTGTTGATTCCAATCATGCGTCCTTGGCTATCTAAAAGAGGTCCGCCTGAATTTCCCGGATTGATTGCGGCGTCAGTTTGAATCATATTTCGGATTATTACGTTTGCGCTTTTCTGAATTGGTCGTCCAAGTCCTGAAATAATTCCAGTTGTCATTGTGCGTTCAAGTGCGAATGGATTTCCGATTGCGATGACTTTTTGTCCGACCTTGAGGCTTCCAGAATTTCCGAACGAAATTGTTTTTAAGTCGGCACCTTTCGCAGGTTCAAATTTTAAAACGGCAATGTCGCTTTCTATGTCCTGACCTACAACTGTTCCTTCGTAAGTTGTTCCGTCCGCAAGTGAAATGTTTATTACAGAGGCTTTTTCTATTACATGGACATTTGTTACAACGTATCCGCGCTTGTCGATAATTGAGCCGGAACCAGAACCGCTTTCTGTCACAATCGGCTCGTAGAACCAGTTGTAGCCCATCACTTTTGTAGTGATATTTACAACTGCCTCGTTGCATTTTTCGTACACTGAAATGTTTTGAGATTCGTCCTGCGTGTATGAGCCGTTTTCCGCTGCGACAGGAAACGCTTCAAATGTCTGCGGAATTTCTTCTTTTAACTCTGATTGATTTTTTTCTACTGCTGAAATTTCTTTGCCGGATTTTTGTGGAGAATCATTTTTGAAAAAAGTAAAGACCACGGAAACTGCGACTGCCGCAAGAATTCCTGTTGAAATTGAATAAGTTACAAGCTGTTTTTTTGAGTAGAGTTTCATGCTGAAAAATATAATAACTTTTATTGCAAAATTCAACTTTCACAGCATTCCGTGTTCCAAAAAACTAAAGTAGTCTTCCTTTGTTATTATTATGTGATCCATAAATACAATGCCTAAAATTTTTGCCGCCTTCTGAAGAATTTTTGTGGAGTCAATATCTGCGTTGCTTGGATAACATTGTCCGCACGGATGATTGTGGCAGCAGATAATTCCAGAGGCGTATTCAGAAACTGCGTTTGCAAAAACTTCCCGCGGATGGATGAGCGCCTTGTTTATTGTTCCAACTGAAACAACTCTTGTGCTTAAAATTTCTTTTGCGCCGTTTACTGTAACTGTAATAAAATGCTCGGTCGGCATTAGCGTGTAATGCTGCAAAAATGGAATCACATCTTTGGGCGCATTTATTGATGAACGTAAAATTCCGCGTCTTCTTCTTCCAAGTTCCAATGCGGCTGCAATTATGAGTGCGCGGCTTTCTCCCATTCCGTTGATTTTTTTTAGATTGGGAATGAGTTCTTCCTCGTTGCTGGAATTTATTGTCTTTGTAACTTTTTCAGCAAGGCTTTCAATCGGATTGTTTTTTGTGCCTTTTCCCAAAATGAGCATTATAAGCTCTTCGTCATCAGGATAAGAAATTCCATTTAAAAGCGTGAGTTCTCTTATGTTTGGCTGCTTGCCGGATTTGGAGTAATCTAAAATATAATTCTGCATACAATATAATTAGCTTAAAAAAATATTTTTTGCAGAATTAATTACGTTTAGTTGAAATATTTTAAAGCGGAAGTTCTATTTCAAAATGCGCGCCTTTCTTTTTGTCCGGCCGCCCGGTTTCTTTTATTGTTCCGCCATGAATATTTACAATGTGCCTTGCAATGGAAAGTCCAAGTCCAGTTCCTCCGTGTTCGCGGCTTCTTCCTTTGTCAACTCTGTAGAACCTTTCAAAAATTCTGTCCTTGTATTCATCAGGAATTCCGTTTCCATTGTCTTCCACAATTATTTTTGCTTTGCCGGAATTTTCAGAAAGAGAACAGAAAACAATGCTTTTTTCCGGGCAATATTTTACTGAGTTGTCTATTAAATTTGTTATCACCTGTTCAAGAAGCCCCGGATTTCCTTTTATAAAAATTTCCTTTTTGCTTGAGCTGAAATTTATTCTGATTTGTTTTTCGGTTGCTGCGCTTTCAAGATTTGAGCAGGCTTTTTTTGCAATCTGCACAAGATCTGTCTTTACGGTTTCAAGGACTCCGTCGTCTGTTTCAAGACGGCTTAACGTGAGCAAATCTTCTATTATATTTATGAGACGCTCGCACTGTGTGTTTATAATTCCAAGAAAATGCTTTGCGGTTTCAGGTTCGTTGATTCCATCGTCAAGCAAAGTTTCCGTGAATCCTTTTATTGAAGTTACCGGAGTTTTTAATTCGTGGCTTACATTTGCAACAAAATCTTTTCGGATTTGCTCAACTTTTTTCAAGCTTTGAATGTTCTGCGTAATTCTGTCTGTCATTGAATTGAACGACTGCGCAAGTTCCGCCATTTCCTGAGGAGAAGAAATATTCAGGTGAAAATCAAAGTTTCCCTTTGCATATTCTTCCGTTGCCTTTTTCATCAGTAAAATCGGACGCACAGTTTTACTTGAAATATAAAACGAAACAATCAGCACAAGCGCAAAAATCAGAATTGTTGAAATTACAAAAATATTTTTTGTGGAAGACGAAAAGAATACAGTTTCTTCAATCGGCATGGAAATTCTAAGCGCGGAAAAAACTTCGTTTGCGGAAAGAGGAATCGCATAGTACATAAATCTTTTTCCGTTTGTAGAGCTTGTGTGAATTGAGCTTGTTTCTTTTCCTGCCAGAGCAAGACGCACTTCTTTTCTGTAGCTGTGGTTTTCCATTTCGCTTGGTTTGGAAACTGAATCCGCCGCAACTGTTCCGTCATTATTTATAAGCGTAATCCTGAACGAGTCATCGGAATGTGTGAGTTCCTTTATAAAAGTGTCTGCGTTTTTTTTGTCCTGCGGAATAATTTTTACAAGTGAATGCGCGACTGATTTTAGGTTTGCTTCTGTCTGGTCAACTGCGGTGCTTTCCAACGCCCACAGGCACACAAAAAGCAAAACGGTGAATCCGGATGCAAGCAAAATTCCGTTAAAGACAAAAAGCAACGTGTGGATTTTTAAAGTCCTGTGCATATATTATTCCTCGCAAATTCTGTAGCCAACGCCGCGCAAAGTTTCAATGAACGGATTTGAGCTTTCCGGGCTGTCTCCGATTTTTTTTCTTATGCCAAGAATCTGAACATCAATTGACCGGTCTGTTACAGGATAGCTTGAGCCTTTTACCGCATTGATAATCTGTTGCCGGCTAAAGACCTGTCCCTTGTGCCGCGCAAGAAATTCAAGAATAGAAAATTCCGTTGCGCTAAGTTCAACTTCTTTTTCGTTCTGCGTAACTTTGTGCTTGAGCGGTGAAATTACAAGTGAGCGGATTTTTATATCCTCGTCTGAATTTGAACGGAATGCTTCTCCCTTTCTGCGCAAAACACTTTGGATTCTTGCAAGCAGAACTTTAGGGCTGAACGGCTTTGTTACATAGTCATCTGATCCAAGCTCAAGGCCTGTTACAATGTCGGAATCTTCTGTCTTGGCAGTAACCATGATGATTGGAATGTTCTTTATGGAACTGTCGTTTCTGATTATGCGGCAGATGTCCAGTCCGCTCATGTCTGGAAGCATAAGGTCAAGAATTACAAGGTCTGGATTTTTGTTGCGGCAAAGTTCCAGTGCCTGCTGTCCATTTTCTGCCGTGAACGTTTCGTACTTTTGTTTTTCAACATTGTATTTAATAAGCTCGCGGATTGGCTCTTCGTCATCTACAATCAGTATTTTCATAGCAATTTCATTATAGAGCAAACGCACCGGTTTTCAATATTCGGAATGTTAAAACTCTGTTAAATTTTAACACGCCTTTTGTTTGCTCATTCACCAAGATACTTAAGCACAATAACTGTAAGGTCGTCGCGCAAAGGAACGGCTTCTGTAAACGCTTCAAAAATGTCGATTAAATATTCCAGAAGCTGCTTTGCGCTTGTTCCTTGTGGAGCTCTTGCAAGAATTTTTTGAAGAAGCTCAATGCCAAGCTCGTCTCCTGCAAGGTTTCGGCTTTCTGTGAGGCAGTCCGTGAACATGATGTAGCACGAGTTTTTTTCAAGTGGAATGTCCACAGTTTCAAAATTGTCTGGCAGTCCTTCAATTCCAAGAAACGAGCCTCTAAAGCTTCCGTTCGCTCCACCTGCAACCGAAACTTTTCTTTTGCTGTCAATGCAGAGCAAGTCCGTGTGTCCGGCATTCACGTATTCAATCTTGCTGTCCGTTATGCGCAGAAGAATTCCTGTAAGATAGTTTTCAACATTCGCCTTTTCCTTTATGAGTTTTTTGTTGAATGTTCTTGCAAGCGCGCTTAGCTCCTCGTTTTTGTTTTCGCGGAAAGTGTCCTTGGCAAGATACTTGGAAAGAATTCCCACAAGTCCGGAAGCGACTCCGTGCCCGGAAACATCGAAAAGCGCGGCTCCATTCAGGCTGCCTTTGTCATCGTAGTAAAAGTCATAGACATCGCCGGAAACAGAAGCCATCGGTTTAAAGATGTATGCGCAGTCCCACTTGGAAGTTTTTGGCGCGCGGCTAGGATAAATGCTTTTCTGAACAATCTCGGCAAGCTTTAAGTCGCGCTGCTGCATTGCTTCCTGCTCCAAGAGCTTTCTTGTGGTCTTGTTAAGCTCCTGTGTACGTTCAAGAACTTCAACATTCACGATGATTTCAAGCAAGTCCTTGAATATGACAACACCAAAATAAATTCCGTTCTGCTCAACAACAATCGGGTCGTAAAGATGCTCTTCCGCACGGGATGCCGCCTTTGACGCAACAACTTCCACCGGCTCAAAAAAATCGACTGCAAGATAATCCGTAACCATTAGGCGCGAAATCGGCTTCTTGGAATAAATGCTGAATCCGTATTGAGTGCCCAGAACCTTGAACAACGTAATGCGCGGAATAATTCCCATGACTTTGCTTGCGCTGTCCACAACAGTGAAGATTGAAATTTCCGGGTTCGCGTTAAACAAGGCAAGAACATCCGCAACCGCCATGGTTTCTGGAATTGTCATTCCTTTTCTTGTGATTTGCGAAATAGGGCGGCTGTCTTGCTTTATTCCTTCTGTGGGAATGATTGCCTGTGTCTTTTTCTTGTCAATGCTCTTTTTTTCTTCAACGAACTTTGAGCTTTTTTTGTTCTGGTATGAAATTATTCTTACAAACGCCTCTTTGCTTGTCTTAGTAAAAACACGTTCCGGCTTTCCTGTATAAAATCCTTGGGCGTAAGGAATGCCAAGTTCCATTATTGCCGCAAGATTTTCTTCTGTTTCAACTCCGACGGCAATCAGCTTGATTCCAGAGTTTTTGCAGAACGCGCTCAGGCTTCTTACAATCTCCTTTTTTACTTTGTCCTTGTGAACAGACTGAACCAAGTCTATGCTGATTTTTATAAAGTCCGGATTAAGAGTGCAGATTCTGTTAAGGGCAGCATAGGACTCACCGATGTCGTCAATCGCAATCTTTAGTTTTTGATTTTTAAAGTGAAGAACAGCATCGCAAAGTTTTTGCTCCGAGCCTTTAAGTTTCTGACCGGTTATTTCAAACACGATGCTTGACGGCTCTATTCCGTTTTTTTCAAGCTTGCTTTTTATGTAGTTTTCCTGAAACTCTTCTTCCAGGAGAACGTTTGGATTTATGTTCAGGAACAGTTTGCGCTTGAGCCCCAAAGCCCTTGCAGTCTTGAGCGCGGACTTTATGCACTTTTTTTCAAGCTGCCAGGAAAGGCTTGCGTCCTCTGAAATTTTGAACAGATTTTTTATGCTTCCGATGTAAACCGACTCGTCAATTCTTGTGAGAGCCTCGTAAGCAAATACGTCTCCAGTTTCCAGCGAGACAATCGGCTGAAAAACAGTGTAAAGGTTTTTGCCAGACAATATTTCATCAAAGTTCATACAGGCATTATTTGCGCCAAGTGTTTTGCCTTTGTGTTGATTGTGTTAAAAATCAGTTTGAATGGGAAATTGCCACACGGATTATAAAAGCCTAACGGCTTTTCTTGTTGAATTGTCATTTTTATGTGCGGTTTTATGTCATCTTCGGGCTTGACCCGAAGATCTGTTGAAGGAGATCCTCCGGTCAAGCCGGAGGATGACAGAGTGGATTATCGGGGCAAGCCCGATAATGACAAGGATGCCAAGCATAGCAATGGCAGAGAAGAATAATGACATGGCGTTTTCTGTCATTCCTGTGCCCCGACACAGGAATCTATTTCCAGTCAGAACTTAAATCTTTGTAGTCGGGATTTTCTTTTTCTATAAGTGCATTTTTCCAAGAACGCTTCCATTTCTTTAAATTCTTTTCACGTTGGATTGTGGCTTTTACATCGGAACATTCTTCGTACCAAACGAGTTTTGACACATTATATTTTTCGGTGAAACCTGGCAGGAGTTTGTTTTTATGTTCATAAATTCGCCTCTCAAGGTTATTTGTAACGCCAATGTAGAGAACGGAATTTGTTTTGTTGGCAAGTATGTATACGTAATATTTGCTCACAAATTTGAAAGTACATAAAATGGATTATCGGGTCAAGCCCGATAATGACAAGATCCTTCGGTCAAGCCCGAAGATGACAAAAAAGGTCAAGTGCGGCAATGACAAAACACACTGTCATTCCCCGGCTTGACCGGGGAATCTATTTCAGGATGGTAATGATAAGTTTCTTAATTAAATCATCACGATTTTTATTAAAAATATTTATTTTATATAATAATCACTATGATTT
>ERZ1026898.776-NODE-776-length-17508-cov-16.084971_pt1 | contig 17508 bp, 13 predicted proteins | sample MGYA00380178_ERZ1026898 | MGnify/ENA primary metagenome ERZ1026898 (study PRJEB33269, sample SAMEA4719814) | human gut metagenome | biome: human-associated habitat; feature: organic feature; material: feces | place: Cameroon | collected 2013-10 ... | reverse complement strand
GCGGACTGGCAGGAAGTCTGGCACTCGCCGCAGCCGCCGGTCTTAACGCTCTTGGTCAGGTCACGAGTAGCAATGGTCTTGATACGTTCCATAATAGAAAACCTCTCTAACTCTAAAATTTCGTGTACAGAAACGCCCATACACGCTTTAATCTTTAAGTATGATAACACGCAAGGGGCTTTCTGTCAAGATTTTTATGCTGCTAACCTGTTTAAAGCTGCCCGGCAGGCTGATATTTCGTCAGGACGGTGTGCAGGCCAAGCTCCCGCGCCTTGGCCAGTAAGTACCGGTAGCGGCACAATAATGCCTGCCGCTCGTAGATGCGCTGCTCGATCAGGTCGGTATCCACCTCAAGATCAAACATCATTTCGTTGCGTTTCAGGCAGAACAGGCATTCCTTGAGCTCTTCCTCCAGTTCCGGGTGGTAGCGCTCGTGCTCGGTGTCCCGCGGGATACGGCTCGAAAGCAGGGTCTGCGTGGTTTGATTGTGGGTTCGTTCCAGCATAGTCCGTCCTCCTCTTTTGGCTTCTGAATGTTTGTACATTTCAGTATATGAGGAGCGTAGTGCAGAATATGCCGGTTTGTGGACAGGCACAAAAAGCCGCCCCGCCGGGCAGGCCGGGGAGCGGCTATAAGAAAGCTCTTAGAAAATGCGATTTGCGCGGTTCATGTACTCAAGTTCACGTTTTGCGCAGGCGTTCACATAGAGGTTCAGGTCGGAAGTGGTTTGCAGTCTTTCAACGCGGGCATTCAGCTCTGCGCCTTGTGCCTGAATACCGTTCAATTGGTTTGACAAGTGCTCACAGTTATTGATAAGCTGTCCAACCTTGCAGTTGGATTCTTCGACTGCATCATAGAGCATCCATTGAATTTCTTTGATCTCTTCCAGATGCTTGATGACCTGATCCATTTTTATGATGATCTGGTCCAATCTGCTTTCTGTATCATATTTATTGTAAGCGCCTTCATGGCCTTCCAACTGGGTGCATACACCAGTATCAAAATAGCCGTATAAAGAGCAGACCGGAATCAGACCCCTGTAGTTCTTATGAATGATATTCTTTTCGTACAATTTCTCTAAGGTCGCTTTTGTTTTCTGATTTGCATCCTTCATCTCTTTCAACTGTTTTTGAAGCAGCGTTTTTCTCGGAAGTTCCCTTTGCACACGCAGTTTTTCCAGCTTAACGGCCTCATTATACGCTTTTACAGCATTATCATAATTCTTTTTCGATTGGGCATCTGCACTATGCTGCGCTTCAGCTGCATTCACCATGCTGATGGCAAGTGCAATCAATCCAACAATGAGTGCAAAAACAGCAATTTCCCAAAAGAACTCCCTAAAAAAATGTAAAATCAATCCAAGTACAAATAATAATACTGCTCCCGGCAGGCACATAAATGCAACCATATCAGCCGTACCGCCGTCATAATGAGATAATGTCACTTTGTTGTAAACCGGTTTTGTATACTGGCGGTAGCCCGGTAATGCAGAAAGCTTGTACGCTAACGATGCAATCACTCTATTTTGTGTATACACCTCTTTTTCCAACTCGACGACCATACCAAGATATTCTTTAATTTCTGCCGCTGTCATATGACGCCATCCTTTCCATTTTTTGCAAAGCATTACCCGCATATTGATAATACCCCGATTATCGCTAATTGTCAATATGCGGCCAACTTCTTATTCTTTAATTATGAAAACCTACCAAGGATGGTATATGCTATGATTCGATACGACCCGCTTTGGGAGACAATGAAGAAGCGCGGTGTCTCCCAATATAAATTGCTCAAAGACTACCATTTTAGCGCCGGACAGTTGAGCCGGCTGCGTAAAAATGAGAATGTCAGCACCTATACGCTTAACACTCTCTGCAAAATTCTGGACTGCACCCTTGAAGAAGTCGCCGTCTACCTGCCGGACGAACCGGACGGTGAAAAACGTCCCGACTGATTTTGCAAAAACATCCGCGTTGTCCCGTCAGTTTCCAGAAAAGTACAACTTTTTTCAAAAATGTGCTTGACAAAGGCTGACTTTGTGCGTATAATAGCACACGTTGAGCGGCTCACCCCGCAAAACACAACAGCATATTGGGGATTTGCATAGTGGTAGTGCGGTAGACTCTGACTCTACTTGTGGGAGTTCGATTCTCTCATCCCCAACCAGAAGCCATCCGGTTTGTATCGGATGGCTTTTTTGTTCTATTTTGTTATACAAAAACAGCGCACCGCCCTGCCGGACGGTGCGCCTTTTCATGCAGTTGTTACAGGATGCTGATGCGGCCTGCGCCGTAAGGATTCTCGTAATCCAGCAGATAGCCCGGGTAATCGGCCAGCGGGCTGTTGGCAGTGGTCAGGTGCGGCAGGCCCTCAGCGTCCACACCGCCAAAGGTCATAGCATAGGTAGACATAACGAGGTAATCTTCAGACACATAATCCTTAATCAGCTCTGCGCCATCGAACATGGCAAAGCCGTCGCCCAAGTTGCGCAGGGTGTAGTTCATGCCGGCCAGAGCGTAAGTCTTGCCCTCATCCAGCGGGACGTAAGTACCCGATGCCTTATCGTAGATCTTCACGTTCTGCACGCGCGGCGTGCCGGTAGCGCTGCCGATCCAGACATTCTTTTCGTCGGTCTGCACGGTGTTGGGGATATCGGTGTGGATCTCGTAGGTGGCGCCTGCCACATGCAGGAAGCCGCCGTTCTCCTTACCGTCCTCGCCTGCAAAGCGGGCTGCAAATTCCAGTGCATCCTGGATCTGCTTGCCGGTAACAGACATCAGACAGGCCACATTGCCGAACGGACTGACCTGCTTGCAGGTCTTGAAGGTCCAGTAGCCTGCTTCCTCGTCGGCGCGGATGCCGCCGCCGTTCATGATGGCGATATCGCAGTGCAGCTGCTCGACTTCATTAAAGTAGGAGTAAATGCCGTCGGCCACAAAGTCGCCGAGGTTGGTCTCCGCCATACGGATGCGGCGCTTGCCGGTCTCGGGGTCGGTGATGTAGAAGTTGGTATCGGCAACGGCGATCTTTTCGCCCAGCATATCGTCCACGGAGGAGACCCAAGCGGTCTGGATGCTGGCGACCGCGCTGTCCGAACCCTCGTAAGAGGAGATCAGACGGGTGGCAATGGAGCCATCGGCCTTGATGGTCATTTCACCAACATTGGCAAAGTAAGAGCCGGTCTGGGTGAGGGCCACGGCCTTGCCAGACAGGTCCTTGACCCACTCGCACTCCATCTTGGTGTGGGAGTGGCCATCGATAAAGGCATCAAGGCCGGAAGTGTGCTCAATGACTTCCTTACTGGTCCACGGCGAAGAGGACGGGTCAACACCCAGATGGCCCAGACCGATCACGTAATCGGCCAGCAGCTTTGCCTTATCAATGGACTTCTGCACGGCCTTATACAACTTCTGGCCGTCGTCGCCGCCCAGAATGTCATAGATGTAGCGCTTCTGGCTCTTATCCATGAAGTAAGCCGGAGTAGACTTGGTGAAGGTCTCGGGCGTGGTAATGCCCACAAATGCGATCACACGGCCGCCGATGGTAAAATACTTGACATCCGGCAGAACGCGGTTGCCCAGCGGCAGGTTGACCCAGTTGCTGGAGAGGTACGGGAAGTCTGCCTCAGCCATCACCTCTTTTGCACGGGCCATACCGTAATCGAACTCATGGTTGCCGGGGGTAGCGGCATCGTAACCGGCAGCGTTCATCAGCTGGATGATGGATGCGCCCTCGTCCATGGAACCGTACGCAGTGCCCTGAATATGGTCGCCTGCATCCACCAGCAGAACGTTCTTTCCTGCATTCTGATAGCTCTTTTTCAGGGCTGCAATGGCAGCATAGGTGAGCTCCGGAGACTTTTTGTCAATGTAGGTATGGACATCGTTGGTGTACAGGATGGTGATGTCCTTGACGCTGCCCGGGAAGCAGGCAGACGCAGCAGGTGCGCCCAGACTCACAGCAGCAGCGGCTGTGGTGACGCCTGCTGCCTTCAGGAAGCTGCGGCGGGAGATAAGCTGTTTCATGGAAAAACGACCTCCTCTTAGAACTCTTTTCTGTTTTGATCGGGCGCACAGAACCAGCCCGACACTCGTTGCATTAAGCATAACACAGACGCCGTCCGAGAGCAAGCCAAAACGACACATTTTGTTCAAAAACATCGTTTATGAGCCATGCTTTTTGTGCAGGAATTTCAATTTTGCGCAAAAAAAGCCCGCACTTGCAGTCAGTCGCTGGCTGCAAATGCGGGCCGCTTTTGGGGGAGATCCAAAAACGGATCGGAAGGAGCGGATCAGATGGCGTTGTATTCCTTAAGGAATTTTTCAAGATCGGTGCCCTCGATCTTTTTCAGGGCTTCCTTCATGGCAAGACGCGGGATGAGCGGCAGGTCCATGTCGGTGATCTTCTTGCCGTCGCGCAGCTTGACCGTAGCATCGATCAGAGCGCGCACATCGTAGGTACTGCCCCAGACCTCAGGCACACCGCGGTCGATGTTGAGCAGGGTGTACACGGCTTCCATACCGGTGCGCATAGAGTATTCGGTGGTGAAGATGGTATCGCGGCCAGTCTCGGCAAACTGGCCCAAGAAAGCAAAGTTCACGGCACCTTCGGGCACGATGTCGGGGCGGTCGCCCATGGCACGCGGCATGAAGAAAGCGTCGATATACGGCATCATGACCGGGATGGTGTTGGCGCTGTGCTCGGCCAGCTCTTCGATCTGGTCCTCGGGCACACCGATGTGGTACAGCCACTCCATGCACAGTTCCTTGCCGGTGCAGTCGCGCATGGCCTTCTTGACATAGTTGCCGGGCTTATCGCTGAACAGGCCGTACACCCAGACGCACAGCTGGTTCTTGGGCTGATCACGGAATTGCTGCTGACGATTCAGCGTCCAGCTGAGCAGCCAGTTGGAGTCCTTGACGGTGACGATGCCGCCCGTGACGGTGTGGCCGCTGAACGGGTCGCGCTTGCAGATCTTCTGGATATACTGCGGGATCTTGTCGTCCAGCGTGGTGATGGTGGCGCTTTCCCAGTTGGAATGCTCAGGGTCAGAGCAGAACTTTTCCGGATGGCCGAAAGCAGGGTCCTGCGCGGCGATCTTTTTCCACAGGTCCCAGCCGTTGCCCGGCTTGATGGCGGGGTCAAAGCCTGCGGCCTTGTCCTGTGCGCCCATGGTGCAGCTTTCCACGCAGCCGCCATTGGTGATGAACAGCAGATCGTTCTCGGTCAGATCGATGGTGTTGGTCTCGCCTGCGTGCTCCACCACCACGCTGCTGGCCTGCTTGCGCTTGCCGTTGATGTCAAACTTTACATCCACGACCTTGGTCTCATAGTGGAACTGCACGCCATGGTCTTTCAGGTAGGTGACCATGGGCAGGATGATGGACTCGTACTGGTTGTAGCGGGTGAAACGCAGAGCGGTAAAGTCCGGCAGGCCGCCGATGTGGTGGATATAGCGCTTGAGATAGAGCTTCATTTCCAGTGCGCTGTGCCAGTTCTCAAAAGCAAACATGGTGCGCCAGTACAGCCAGAAATTGGAGTTCAGGACCTCATCATCAAAGAAATCCGTGATCTTTTTATCTTGCAGCTGCTCGTCGGGGGTGAAGAACAGCTTCATGATCTCCATAGCGCCCTTATCGGACAGGCCGAACTTGCCGTCGGTGTGGGCGTCCTGACCGCGATCCACGGTAGCGCGGCACAGCGAGTAGTTGGGGTCTTCCTTGTTCAGCCAGTAATACTCGTCCAGCACGCTGGCGCCCTCGGTCTCCAGCGACGGGATAGAGCGCAACAAGTCCCACATGACCTCGAAATGGTTGTCCATCTCGCGGCCGCCGCGCATCACATAACCGATGTCATACTTATAGCCGTCGCAGGCACCGCCGGGGATGGGGTCCTTCTCGAACACATGCACATGCTCGCCCTTCATCTGGCCGTCGCGCACCAGATAGCAGGCCGCAGTCAGCGCTGCCAGGCCGGAACCGATGATATAAGCGGATTTATGATCGACGCCCGCCGGCTTTTGGGGGTGAGCAAATGCTTCGTAGTTGCCACTGGAATAGTACATAGAAAAGCCTCCCTGTTTCGTTATTCTGCCCGGCATCCCGGTGCCGTTCTTATGACAACAGTATACCCCGTGTTACTGCGGCAAACAACAAACAAACTTTGGCGGGTGTATAAATTTTATACATTCATTCCGTTTTGCTGGAAATATGAATTTTTCATGGCCGGCTGCAAGGCTTCGGGCGCTCGTTCCCATGCACGGGCAGAAAAAACGCCGGGAGACGCCTTTTTGTAAAAGCATTTCCCGGCAGTACAGCCCTGCGCAAAAGCGGCAGATATGCAGCTAAATCAGAATACAGATGAGCCCTGTGCATCCCTCGTTGATCACACGTTCCAGCGTTTCCTGCAAGCGGGTGCGGGCTTCCTGCGGCATGTGCAGGAGCTTATTCTGCAAGCCTTCGTTTACCAGCTCGTGCAGGCTTTTGCCAAAAATGTTGGACTCCCACAGTTTTTCCGGGTCGTCCTCGAACCCGGCCAGCAGGCTGCGGGCAAGGTCCTCGCTCTGCTTTTCGGTGCCCACAATGGGGCTGAGCTCGGTGTGGATGGTGGCTTTCATCATCTGAATAGAGGGTGCGCAGGCTTCCAGCCGGACGCCGTAACTCGCGCCCTGCCGCACGATCTGCGGCTGCTCCAGCTTCAGCTCATTGACCGAGGGCATCACGATGCCGTAGCCGGTGGCTTCCACCTGCTCCAGCGCACTACGCACCTTTTCATAGTCACGCTTGGCCTTGGCCAGCTCCATGATGCAGGGCATCAGGCCCGCTTCGTCGCCAATGGCAAGGCCGGTCTGCTCACTGAGCACCTGATAAAAAATATCCGGTTTCAATTCCACCGTAATGCGCACGCTGCCGTTTGCAAGGTCCATGCCGCTGATGGACGAACGCTGCACCGCATCGCATTCCAGCGCAGGTGCATCGGTCCCGGCGGGGACGTCCTTCATGCGGGAGACCTTTTCCGCCAGCTGCATGGCGGCGCCGTACACCTGTGTTTGCAGCCAGTGACCGTTTTCCAGCATCGTGACCCAGCGCGGCAGGGCAAAGTCCAGCTCCTGCACCGGGAACTCGTACAGCACCTGCCGCAGGATGCTGCCCAGCGCCGCCGCATCCAGATCGACGCAGCTCACCGGCAGCACGGTGTGGCTGTAGTCCCGGGCCATGCCCTCGGCCAGCTGGCGGGTCTCCGGCGCATCCGGGTGGGTGCTGTTGAGCAGGATGATGTAGGGCTTGCCCAAAGCATCCAGTTCTTCTACGATGCGTTTTTCCGTTTTGGCGTAGCCCTCGCGGGGAATATCGCTTACCGAGCCGTCTGTTGTGACCACGACGCCAATGGTGGAATGCTCGCAGATCACCTTGCGGGTGCCGGTCTCGGCAGCAAGGTCGAAGGGCACTTCGTGGTCGAACCATGGGCTTTTGACCATGCGGGGCTTCGCGTTTTCCTCGTGGCCCATGGCACCTTCCACCATGTAGCCTACGCAGTCGATCAGCCGCACCCGGCACTCGCCGCCGCCCTCCAATTGCAGGGGCACGGCCGCTTCCGGGATGAATTTGGGCTCGGTGGTCATAATGGTACGGCCCGCTGCCGACTGGGGCAGCTCGTCCCGGGCGCGCTCCCGCGCAGCTGCCGGGCCGTTCATAGCGGGCAGTACCAGCTGCTCCATGAACCGCTTGATAAAAGTGGATTTGCCGCTGCGCACCGGGCCCACCACCCCAATGTAGATATCTCCGCCGGTGCGTGCGCCGATCTCGCGGCAGATGCCATTCTGTTCCTGATTTGCCAAAGCCAGTCTCCCCTTCCCATTTGCGCTGTGCACCGGACAGGATTCCGGTCCGCTTGTTGTATCGTATGAAACAGGACGGGGCATTATGCCGGAACGATTTTGAATGCCCTCCGCTTTGCTCTGGGCATATTCAGCGGAAAATTTATTTTATAATTGCAATTCAGGAAAATCTGCGGATTTTCCTGAATTGCTTTTTCACAGAAGGGGTCGTAGAGGGAAACCGCATTTACAGCGCCGCTTTCTGCGAAAGCGCGGCGCTGTGGAATAGGCTTTTTCGTTTGCTTTCAGCATACTGAACCCCCTCTGGCAAAGCCGGACATCTTCTTATCGCAATCGATACTGATGCCATGCAAAAGCCGTTTTCCGTCACAGCCCCATCTGTGAAAATGGTCTAGCGGAATGCCCGCAGGCATTCCGCTAGACCAAAATCTAAAAATTATTTTCCGCTAAGAATGGCAGAGCGAAGCGGAGCCATTTTAAATCGTCCAACAAAAAGAGAGCTGCCGCGCAAAATGCACAACAGCTCTCGGTATGGTTCCTATAAAATTACGGAGTCAGGCGGTTGGGGCCACGGAACAGGAACTCGGCGTCCTTGATGCTCAGGCCGCACAGCAGCATGGTCAGGCGGTCGATGCCCAGACCGAAGCCGCCGTGGGGCGGGCAGCCGTACTGGAAGAACTCCAGATAGAACTTGACATCCTCAGCCAGACCCTTTTCCTCGGCCTGCTTCTTCAGCACATCGTAGCGGTGCTCACGCTGGGCACCGGTGGTGATCTCGACGCCGCGCCAGATCAAGTCGTAGCCCTGCGGCACGCCGTTCTCGTCACGCATGTGGTAGAATGCACGCTTCTCAGCGGAGTAATCGGTGATGAACAGGAACTCGTGGTTATAGTGCTTCTTGACCCACTCATAGCTCAGGCGCTCGGCCTCGGTGGTCAGGTCGCCCTTCTCGCTCTCATCGACAGTGTAACCAAACTCTTCTTCCAGACCCTTGTACAGGTCTGCCAGTTTGACCACCGGGAACGGAGTGGTGGGCACGATGACTTCCTGCCCGAACAGTTCTTTGATCTGATCGCCGTAGTTGTCCTTGACGGCCTGCAGACCGGCAGTAAGCAGTTCCTCTTCCATCTTCATCACATCTTTATAGGAAGTGATGTAGCTGAACTCCAGATCGAAACCGGAGAACTCGGTGGAGTGCTTGTTGGTGTAGCTCTTCTCGGCGCGGAACACGGGGCCGGTCTCGAAGATGCGCTCAAAACCGGCAGCCATGGCCATCTGCTTGTAGAACTGGGGGCTCTGTGCCAGATAGGCATTGCGGTCGAAGTAATCCACCTTGAACACCTCAGAGCCGCTCTCGCTGGCAGCAGCGATCAGCTTGGGGGTGTGGATCTCGATGAAGTTGCGGTCCAGCAGGAACTTGCGCATGGCGTTGACAAAGCAGCTCTGTGCCTTGAACATCAGCTGGTTCTCGTCGGTGCGCAGGTCGATCCAGCGGTAGTCGATGCGCTGGTCGATGCTGGAGCGCTCCACCGCCTTCTTTTTCTTGGTGGCAGCGATCTCCTTGCGGACGATGGGCAGTGCATCGGCAATGCTCTCGATCTCGATGGACTCGGGGATCATCTCCACGCCGCCCATCTTGACATAGTCGTTCTCCACCACCTTGCCGGTGACGGTGATGACGGAATCCGGGGTGAGCTGATCGATGGTCTCCACCAGATCCGGGTGATCTTCCTTTTCCACCGTGATCTGCAATTTGCCGGTAATATCCTTCAGCACGATGAAGGCCATATACTTGCTGTTGCGCAGGTTCTCGATAAAGCCCTGCACCTTGACCGTGCCGCCGATGGCCTTTTGAGCCTCGTTGATATAGGTGCGTTCCATAATACAGGAATCCTCCTTTGACGTCTTGTGTACTGTTTTATTATACGCTTTTCCGGGGATAAATCAAGAGAAATGACGATTTAGAATGGCCTCCGCTGCGCTCTGGCCATCTTCTGCGGAAGAATTATTTTTATTTTGTGTTTGTCGCGGCCTGCGGGCCGCTCCAAACACCTTTTCACAAATCAGGACAAATCAGCAAAAAATGCATCTTCTGGTCACAGCCCCTCCGTGAAAAAACAGTTCTGGAAAATCCGCAGATTTTTCAGGACTGCAAATAAAAAAATATTTTTCCGCTGAAAATATTCGGGTTGCGGCACCCTGCATCTGCTGCGTGCCTTGGAGCGGCACGCAGCGGCTATTCTTAATGGTTCTCTTTGCCTGTTTCTTCGTGCAGAGTGCCCGTGCCGCCCTCTACCACGCCGTCATGTTTCAGCACGGCGGCAATGGTGCCAAAGAAGCACTTCACATCCAGCCCAAAGCTCAGGTGCTCCACATACCAGCCGTCCAGCTTTGCTTTCTCCGCGATTTCCAACTCATCACGGCCATGGATCTGTGCCCAGCCGGTCAGGCCCGGACGCACTGCGTTTGCACCGTATTTGTCGCGCTCGGCCAGCAGGTCGTACTGGTTCCAAAGGGCCGGCCGCGGGCCGATGACCGCCATATCCCCCACAAAGATGTTCCACAGCTGGGGCAGCTCATCCAGACTGGTCTTGCGCAGGAAATGGCCCATCCGGGTGATATACTGATCCGGGTCGTGCAGCAGATGGGTGGGCATATCGTGGGGCGTATCGATGCGCATGGTGCGGAATTTTAAAATGTAGAAATGCTTTTTGCCAATGCCAACGCGCTTCTGCTTGAAGAACACCGGGCCGGGCGAATCCAGCTTGATGGCGACGGCCAGAATGAGAAAGAGCCACGACAGGCAGAGCATGCCGCACAGCGACAGCACCACCGCCAGCAGGCGCTTGATTCCATTGCGATACATGGTTTTCCTCCATTTTTCGATTCAAAGTGACGGCTCCAGTATAACAGCATGGGCCGGAATTTGCAATTGCGGCATCGGCCTTCCGCCGATATTTTTATGTTTTGGGTGCATTTTGCCGATTTTGTAGCAGAAATGCGCCGGTTTTGTCCTTGATTTGCAGGGTGGATGGACGTAAGATAAAGAAAATGAGAAGTCAACTCCCCCAGTCTCGCTTTCGTTCGACAGCCCCCTCGGAGATGGGGCCTTTGGCAAAGAGGGAAAGCTTAACGCCCTGCCAAAGGCTCCCTCACTGAGTGAGCTGGCAAACCCGCAAAGTTTGACTGAAGGAGTTCCAACAGGAGGTTTCACGCTTATGATCCAGCATTTCCGTTTTGGCGCTCCCCTGCCCACCGACAGTGTGGTGCAGGATATTCCCGTTTCCGCCGGGCCGGTGCCCTTTCTCACCGCTGAGAAAGGCGGCTGGGGATACCGGATGGCCCCGGATGCCATCGTGTACGGTCTGGGCGAGATGCCGCGCGGCATCAACAAGCGCGGCTGGCACTACGTCACCAACAATACCGACGAATCTCACCACGGTGAGGACAAAGTTTCTTATTATGGTGCGCACAATTTTTTGCTCATTGACGGCGGCGTGGGCCGTGAATGCTTTGGCGTGTTCATCGATTTCCCGGGCAAGGTGCGCTATGATATCGGCTACACCGAATACGATGCCCTGCGCTTTGCCACGGAAGAGCCGGACTATGAGCTTTACATCATTACCGGCGACGACCTGAACCATATCAGCCGCCAGTTCCGGCAGCTGATCGGCCGCAGCTATATTCCGCCCAAATGGGCCTTTGGTCTGGCACAGAGCCGCTTTGGCTACAAGACCGCCGAGGATGTGCGGGAGGTGGCCCGCCAGTACAAAGAGAACGCTCTGCCCTTGGATATGATCTGCATGGACATTGATTACATGCAGGATTACGCCGATTTTACGGTGAACAAGCAGCGCTTCCCGGACCTTGCCGCCCTGAGTGCAGAGCTGAAAGCGCAGGGCATCCGGCTGGTGCCCATCATCGATGCGGGTGTGCGCATCGACCCGGAAAGCCCCGTCTGCACCGAGGGCCTTGCAAAGGGTTATTTCTGCACCAAGGCCGACGGCACCCCCTTTGTGGCCGCAGTCTGGCCCGGCAAAGCCTACTTTGCGGACTTTCTGCGCCCGGAAGTGCGGGAGTGGTTCGGCATGCAGTACAAAGCGCTGACCGACTGCGGCATCGAGGGCTTCTGGAACGATATGAACGAGCCCGCGCTGTTTTATTCGCCCGAGCGTCTGAAAGCGTTCTTTGAAAACATGGACGAGCTGAGCCGCAGGGATAACATTGAACAGGATGATTTCTTCCACCGCGTGATCGGCGGTGCGCTGGGCCTGATGAACGCCCCCGAGGACTACGCCAGCTTCTACCACGATGTGGACGGCCGGCGGGTGCGGCACGATAAAGTGCACAACCTCTACGGCGGCAGCATGACCCGCGCGGCAGGCGAAGCCTTTGCCCGCCTGCGGCCCGGTAAACGCACGCTGCTCTACAGCCGTTCCAGCTTTATCGGCAGCCACCGCTATGGCGGCATCTGGCTGGGTGATAATGCTTCCACATGGGCACAGCTGCTGGCTAACATCCAGATGATGCCCAATGTGCAGCTGTGCGGCTTCCTTTATACCGGTGCCGATCTGTGCGGCTTTTCCTACGATACTACGCCCGATCTTGCTCTGCGCTGGCTGGAGTTCGGCCTGTTCACCCCGCTGATGCGCAATCACTCCACCGATGGTTCCCGGATGCAGGAATACTACCGCTTTGCTGACATGCTGCCTGCCATGCGGAACATGATCCGGCTGCGGTATGCCCTGCTGCCCTACCTTTACAGTGAGTTCATGAAGGCGGCGCTGGAGAGCGCCAGCTACTTCCGGCCTTTGGGCTTCGACTTCGCCGCCGACTCGGATGCCCGCGAAGTGCAGGACCAGCTGCTTTTGGGCGAGGGCGTGATGGTAGCACCTGTCTACACCCAGAACGCAGGCGGACGGCATGTCTATCTGCCCACGCCGATGAAGCTTTACCGCATCCGCAGTGTAGACGACTACGACACCGAATTTCTGCCCGCCGGGCACCACTATGTCCGCTGCGGTTTGGACGAGGTGCTGCTGTTCATCCGGCCCGGCCATGCGGTGCCGGTGGCAAAGCCAGCCTGCTGCACCGCCCGGCTGGACGACACCGCCCTGACCCTGTGGGCCTGCCCGGACGAAAGCGGCCATGCCGCGTACCGGCTGTACCGCGACGACGGCGAGACTTCCGATTACACGGCGCCGGAGCACTGGACAACGCTGGAACTGAACTAAACCTTTCATTTGGAGTGGCACTGCCGGAAAAGCTGTATTTTTTCGGCGGTGCCACTTGTATTTTTGCGTACGGCGCGTTATAATATGCCTTCGGTCCCATCTTTACGGAAAATTTACACTTTCCGTTTATAAAGATACTGAAGCATAAAAGGAGGCAATCATTCCATGGCACAGACAAGCCGCGCATCCGACCTGACCAGCGGGCCGATGCTGCAAAAGATCATCCTGTTTTCGCTGCCGCTGGCGGCTTCCAGCATTTTGCAGCTGCTGTTCAATGCGGCGGACGTTGTGGTGGTGGGCCGCTTTGCGGGCAGCACCGCACTGGCCGCTGTGGGTTCCAACGGTTCGCTGATCAACCTGTTGGTGAACCTGTTCGTGGGGCTCTCGCTGGGTGCGAACGTTGTGGCGGCACGCTGCTTTGGCGCAAAGGACGAGCGCGGCGTACAGGACACGGTACAGACCGCGGTGACGCTGGGCCTTGTCAGCGGCGTACTGCTGGCCGTGGTGGGCTTTTTTGCAGCCCGCGGCCTGCTGGAGCTGATGAGCTGCCCGGAGGACGTGATCGGCCTTTCCTCGCTGTACCTTAAAATTTATTTCATCGGTATGCCCATGACCATGCTGTATAATTTCAGCAGTGCTTTGCTGCGCGCCGTGGGCGACACCAAGCGCCCCCTATACTGTCTGGCAGCGGCAGGCATTATCAATGTGGTGCTGAACCTTGTATTCGTGATCGGCTTCCACCTGAGCGTGGCAGGCGTGGCGCTGGCTACCATCATCAGCCAGACCGTTTCTGCCTGTATGGTGACTCACATGCTGATGAAGGAAGAGGGCGCGCTGCATCTGGACCTGCATCATCTGGGATTCCACATGGGTTCGCTCAAGCAGATCCTGCTTATCGGCCTGCCGGCAGGTTTGCAAAGCACCGTGTTCAGCCTTTCCAATGTGGTGATCCAATCGGCCATCAACTCCTTTGGTTCCACCGTGGTGGCAGGCAGCTCGGCTTCCGCAAACTTGGAAGGCTTTGTCTACACAGCCATGAATGCCTTTGCGCAGGCAGCAGTCACCTTCACCAGCCAGAACATCGGCGCACGCAAGTACCACAATCTTGACCGCGTGATGCTCAACTGCCTGATGTGCGCCCTCGTTACCGGCCTTGTGCTGGGCGGCGGTGCAGTGCTGGCGGGCAACCAGCTGCTGCACTTCTACTCTTCGGACGAAGCGGTGATCGCCGCCGGATACGACCGGCTGCGCATCATCTGCGGCACCTACCTGCTGTGCGGCATCATGGACACCCTGGCCAGCAGCCTGCGCGGCCTTGGCTACAGTGTGCTGCCCATGGTGGTGAGTCTTGTCGGCAGCTGCCTGCTGCGGCTGGTGTGGATCGCCACCATCTTCCAGCTGAACCGCACGCCGTTCATGCTGTACATCAGCTATCCCATCAGTTGGATCCTGACGGTTGCAGTGCATCTGACTTGCCTGCTGGTGGTGCGGCACAAGCTGCGCCAGAAGGGGCAGACCGTGCAGGCGGCGTAAAAAAGAGCGGAGCAAAACGCAGGAAATGCGTTGCTCCGCTCTTTTTTATAATTCTTTTGCTAGCAGATAGCGGTCGTAGCCGCCGTACATTTCCCTGCGGGCAACGATGATAAAACCGGACGCAAGAGCGTTATGCAGACTGTACTGGTTTTCCGGGCTGACGGTGGCGCCGATGTGGGTGATCGTTTCCGGAAAAAGCGGCAGCGCCGCTTCCAGCATGAGCCTTTGCAGGCCGTTGCCGCGGAAATCCGCGTGGACGATGGCGCTGTCGGCGTTGGCCCAATGGTCCCACTCGGCGCGCGGAATGTTGTCCATAAAAGCCGCATAGTTGTGCTCGCTCTGGCCGCAGAAGCGCACGATGAGGTAGCCGCCAAGACGCCTGCCCTGCCACGCGCCGATACAAAGGTCCTTTTGCAGATAGGCCGTAAGGTTTTCCAGTGTGTCGGGCACGAACTGGCTCGGGTCCGGCATGGCGGCGCGCACTGCGTTCTGCAAAGCGTATACCGCCGGGGCATCTTTTGCCGTGCAGCGGCACAGCCGCATGGGTGCAGGCGGGTCCACTGTTTTGCCGCAAATTTTATGCAAAAGCACTTCCATCTTGCTTCCCCTCCAAAATAAAATCGTACTTTTATGCTGTTTCCAGTATAAATGCCGCTTTCATAAATGTCAATTTATGCTATAATAAAGTATAAGGGGTTTTGCAGTGCAGGACGGTGGTCACAAATGTGTCCTGTGCCGCAAGCACGCCCCAAGTCCCGGCAAGGGCAAGAGCCCTGCCTGTGAACGGAGGAACCGAACCATGAAGGAATCTGCACTTGCTTCTTCCAGCCGATTGGGCGGCGCTGTGATCAGCGACCGCGTGGTGGCAAGCCTGCTGGAAGAGCTGCGCGTCGGGCGCTATGCCCGGGCTGATCGTCTGCCCGCCGAGGTGGACCTTGCTGCGGAACTGGGCGTGAGCCGCACCGTGATCCGTGACGCATTGAGCGAAATGGAGCGCGCCGGCTATGTGGAGCGCGTACGCGGCATTGGCACGGTGGTGAACCGCGCTGTGCTGGGCCTGCGCAGCCGGCTGGACCAGAAGCTGGAATATTACCCGCTGATCCGCAGCTTTGGCAGCTACCCCCACGCCGACGGCATTCAGGTCTTCCCCATCCGCGCCGGAGAAGAGCTGGCACACGATCTGGAGATCGAGCCCGGCGACGATGTGATCTGCATCAAAAAACGCATTCTGGCCGATACCACCCCGGTGATCTATTCCATCGACTACCTGCCCAAGGCCCTGTTCGGCACCCGGGATTACACCCGCATCGATCTGACCGGCGGCGTATTCGACATTCTGGAGCGGGAGTGCCACCAGCAGATCTCCTCCAACGTTGCCCACCTGAAAGCAAGCTGCGGCGACGAGGCCATCCGTTCGGCCATGCGCCTTGCACCCGGCGAGGCCATGCTGTTGTTGGACGAAGTGTGTTTCAATCGTTTGTGCCGCCCGGTGATGCGTTCGCTGAGCTACTACACAAACTTCTTTGATTTTTCCATTTTACGCAAACTGCTTTGATTTAACGGAGGTATGTACCCATGCGACATCTGATCGACCCGTTGGATTTTACCCAGCAGGAAATCTCCACGCTGCTTGATCTGGCCGACCGCATCCACGACGACCCGGCCGCGTATCAGGAAGTGGCCAGCCACAAAAAGCTGGCTACCCTGTTCTACGAACCGTCCACCCGCACCCGCCTTTCGTTTGAAGCCGCCATGCTGAATCTGGGCGGCCATGTACTGGGCTTCCCCAGCGAGAACGTTTCCAGCGCCAGCAAGGGTGAGAGCGTGGCCGACACCATCCGCGTAGTGTCCTGCTATGCGGATATCGTGGCCATGCGCCACCCCAAAGAGGGCGCACCGCTGCGCGCTTCCCGGTATTCCCGCATCCCGGTGATCAACGCAGGCGACGGCGGCCACCAGCACCCCACCCAGACCTTGACCGACCTCATGACCATCCGCCGCCGCATGGGACGGCTGGACGACCTGACCATCGGCCTGTGCGGCGACCTGAAGTTCGGCCGCACCGTGCATTCCCTCATCAAGACCATGGCACGCTGCAAGAACATCCGCTTTGTGCTCATCAGCCCGGAAGAGCTGCGGGTGCCGGACTACATCGTGAAGGACGTGCTGGAGGCCAACGGCATCCCCTACAAGGAGACCCGCAGTCTGGAGGAATCCATGCCGGAGCTGGACATCCTGTACATGACCCGTGTGCAGAAAGAGCGTTTCTTCAACGAGGAGGACTACATCCGCCTGAAGAACAGCTACATTCTCACCAAGGAAAAGATGCGCCTTGCAAAGCCGGATATGGCGGTGCTGCATCCCCTGCCCCGCGTGAACGAGATCGCGCTGGACGTGGACAACGACCCGCGCGCTGCCTACTTTGAGCAGGTACAGAACGGTGTGTACGTCCGCATGGCACTGATCATGACCCTGCTGGGCCTTACCGACCCCAAGGCACCCAAGGAGGAGAACTGATATGCTGAATATCGACGAAATTCAGAATGGCATCGTGATCGACCACATCAAGGCGGGCACCGCCATCGGTCTGATGGACCTGCTGGGCATCGCAGGCAACCGCACCGCCAGCGTGGCGCTGATCCAGAATGCACGCAGCAACAAGAGCGAGACCGGCCGCAAGGATATCATCAAGGTAGAGGGCGATGCTTCCTGGCTGAATCTGGACGTGCTGGCCTACCTTGACCCGGATATCAGCGTGACCATCATTGAAAACGGCAAGGCTGTGCGCAAGGAAAAGCCCAAGCCCCCCAAGCGTCTGGTGAACATTGTGCGGTGCAAGAACCCCCGCTGCATCTCCTCCATTGAGGAAGAGTGCGACCAGATCTTTGAGCTGAGCTCCAACGG
>ERZ1026898.775-NODE-775-length-17538-cov-9.186066_pt1 | contig 17538 bp, 18 predicted proteins | sample MGYA00380178_ERZ1026898 | MGnify/ENA primary metagenome ERZ1026898 (study PRJEB33269, sample SAMEA4719814) | human gut metagenome | biome: human-associated habitat; feature: organic feature; material: feces | place: Cameroon | collected 2013-10 ... | reverse complement strand
CAATAAAAGGGTAACATTTTCCGCATTTAAGGGCATCTGAGCCGTATTTTGAAGTATTTCAATCCACTTTTTCATAAAAAAGACGAAAAAAATATCTGCATACAAATTATTTGTGTAACTTTGCCATCTGATTGATTTAGAGACTAAAATGAGAAAAAATTTAGAGACTAAAATGAGGACAGAAAGATGAAATACAAAATACTTTTTTTGATATGCCTGATGTTAGGTACGACTCTGAGAATGGCTGCACAGAATGATGAGACCCATCCGGAAAACAGGGATGTGGATATGGACAGCCCTACCTTCGAGCCGATGGTGAAAGTCGGCAAGGTATTGCAGGGAAAGGACAGCATACAATATGTGGAGGTCAACAATGTCTATGTATATCCCGAACCGGTATTCAAGGATGCCAAGCAGCGCATGGCTTACAACAGACTGGTATATAATGTAAAAAAGGTGCTGCCTATTGCTAAAGAGGTAAGAAAGATTATCATCGAAACCGGTGAATATCTGGAGACTCTGCCTAACAAGAGAGCAAAGGATGCACATATGAAACTGGTAGAGAAAGGTATCAAGGAGGAATACACGCCAAGAATGAAAAAACTGACATACGCACAGGGTAAACTCTGCATCAAGTTAGTTTACCGCGAATGCAATTCTTCCTCTTACCAACTGATACAGGCTTTCCTGGGTCCAGTGAGAGCTGGCTTCTATCAGGCCTTCGCTTGGGCTTTCGGCGCAAGCCTTACCAAGAAGTATGATCCGAACGGAGTGGATAGATTAACAGAGAGAGTGGTAAGACAAGTTGAGTCTGGGCAGATATAAAGGGAAAATATAAATTATAGTCCAAAACTTTGCAATATTCAAATAATAATGCTAACTTTGTGGTCTAATTATAACAAAAAACTATAAGGAGAAATATTATGGTAATTCGCAGAAGAAGGGAAAGACTCCCTAAACACAAACGCATCCCATACGGCATGATGAACTTCGCCGTCATGAGAAGAGACGATTGCTACTATGTAGATAAAACAGACTTTATAGAGAGCATCGAACAAGCCAACAAGTTCTTCTTCTATATCCGCCCTCGCCGTTTCGGCAAGAGCCTTACCCTCTCCATGCTCAAAAATTACTATGATGTAAACCAAGCCGACAAGTTTGAGCAACTTTTCGGTGGTCTATACATTGGTGATTATCCTACTCCTGAACGAAACAGCTATCTCGTCATATCACTTAACTTTGCCGTCATAGATGCCAGCCTACAGAACTACAAGGAAGGACTTGACGACCACTGCAACATTCGCTTCAACTCTTTCTGTGAATCTTACAAGCAGTACTTACCGGCAAACACCAAGGAAGAGATGAATCAAAGGAACGGTGCATCCAAACAATTGGATTACCTCTGTGATGTATGCCAAAAGGCTGGTCAAAAGATATATCTGTTTATCGATGAGTACGACCACTTCACCAATAAGATTCTATCCCAACCAGAATGTCTTGACGATTACCGCTCTGAGACACATGGTACAGGGTACTTGCGAACCTTCTTCGACACCATCAAGGCGGGCACCGACTCTTCCATAGAACGAGTGTTCGTAACAGGCGTCGCTCCAGTCACCATGGATGACTTGACAAGTGGTTTTAACATCGGGACTAACTATACACTGAGCTATGCTTTCAATGAGATGACAGGATTTACCGAGGAAGAGGTACGAGACATGCTCTCTTATTACACAGAAACCTGCAACATCCATACCTACACCGTTGACGAACTGATTGCTATCATGAAACCATGGTATGACAATTATTGCTTCGCCATCAAGGCGTGCGGAGAGACCACCATGTACAACTCTTGCATGGTGCTCTATTTCATAGACAATTATATCAACAACCAAGGGAAGTTACCAAGAATTATGGTCGAGGACAACATCCGCACCGACTATAACAAACTACGTATGCTTATCCGCAAAGACAAGGAATTCGCACACGATGCTTCCATTATTCAAAAGCTTGTGGAACAAGGATATGTCACTGGAGAACTAAAGACTGGTTTCCCAGGTGAAGCCATTGGCACCCCCGACAACTTTGTGAGCTTACTATTCTATTTTGGAATGATTACGATAGACGGCGAGTTGGATGGAAAAACAAAATTTGTCATTCCCAATGAGGTTGTGAGAGAACAAATATTCACTTATCTCTTAGATGCCTATAAAGAGAACGACCTGAACTATGATGATTACGAAAAGGGAAAACTGGAAAGTCTGTTGGCATATCATGGCAATTGGAAACCTTACTTCGAGTACATAGCAGACAGTTTACACAAATATTCCTCCCAGCGTGACCATCAAAAGGGCGAGTATTTCGTACATGGTTTCACACTTGCCATGACTTGCAAAAATCAATTCTATCGTCCTATCTCAGAAAAAGATACACAAGCTGGATATGCGGACATTTTCCTATGCCCGCTACTCGACATCTATGCCGACATGAAGCACAGCTATATCGTGGAATTAAAGTATGCCAAACCAAAAGATACAGATACACATATAGAACAACTTCGTCAGGATGCCATCAGTCAAGTAAACCGATATGCAGACAGTGAGATTGTGAAATCATCTGTCAAGACCACGCAATTGCATAAAATCATCGTCATATACAAAGGTACAGAGATGGTGGTATGCCAAGAGGTGTAAATTTGAATGAAGTAGTACTTCGTCTGCCATCGAAGTACTACTTCATTGCCAATTGAAGCTATACTTCATCAGCACTTGAAGTATGTTAGAACTTGTACTACGGAATGATAGCATACAAATCTATGAAATATGGGGTATAATACTCTTTTGGTCCATTTGGTGTATCTATCATTGCTCGTCTTGCAACAACCTTTATCTTTTTCAAATTCCCTTCTTCCCATTTGTGAGATTTCATAGAGTTGTTGGCATAACCTGTATCCACCAGCGCATCTATAACATATTCATTTGAGGAGATTTGTTTGCAATGCTCTTTTGTAAAATTAGCCACTTTCATTTTACACCAAATAAATTTTTCAGGTATTCTTGGTCCTGTCATAATTTGTGCACAAAAGCGCCTAGGAGATAACCGCCTAACAATTTTACCCTGTTTATCCACGAAGGTTATCATTGGCGTATATTCTATACCTTCAATACAGAATGCATTTCCATTTCTTGCAAAAAGTCTCAAAACTTCCCCTACATATTTCTTTGCAAGCATTTTCTCGTTTGTTTTTCGATAAGTAGCTCCAGCAATTTCCCATAAATAAATGCCAAAATCATCCATTGTTTCATTTATTCTTTGCTCGAAGTTCCATTTTTGTAAATTGAACTCGATAGAATCTTTTTGTGCTTGCATGCTGCTTGTACTAAAATACAAGATTAAAACAAATGTTATAATATGTCTCATTATTACTATTTATTGATGATTGATTTCAGCAATAATAGGAACGACGGAGGCTTTTGATGAAGCGTTAAAGGTTATTTTTCCATCTGTCAATTTCAAGTCAGATTTTGGAACAATATCTTGCCCAAGGGCAGACTGAACCTTTTGGTAGAAAGTGCCATTCCCATTTTTGATTTGTTTTACAATGCTCTTGATGTCCAATTCTTTTTTAGAATATAAGACACAAACATAGTCTTTGCCTTTGGTGTTGTCCATTTCAATGTACCATTGTTCATTAGGAATTGCTACATGGCACTGCTTGTAAGTTAGGGCAGGGCTAACATCTTCTCTTGGAGGGAAGACTATACTTGTATTTGAAGATAGGTCATCTCCTATTACATATACAAATGCAGGTTCGTTGTTGGTGATAATCAAACGATAACGAGTGCCAGATATATACGAACCGCTCATTTCGTAATGTGGATAATCACCATTGACTGCCAGTTTACCTTGCATTTCAGCACCTGTTGATAACTTGATAGCGAGTTCACCAGAAAGAATATTTTTATTGTCGATAGGAGAAGGTGAACTATGAAGAAAACCAGTGTATGCTTGATCAACGGTTCTGCAAAAATCTGCATACCTTACCCATATAAAGCCGTTATTCCCCCATTTGCTTCCCCAACTATTCATAATTAAGAACGCTCCTCCGTACTTGTTGTCATCATACCCTACTACACACATAGCATGATAGCCATCTCTTCCCCAAGTGTTGCCATCCCAAACATCCTTGGCGGTATTAAATGATGGAGATATATGCATAGCAATAACTACTGGTTGCTTTTGAGAGATTGCTTTCTTGATAACAGAAACTTTAACAGGATCCATAAGCATTTGCCCATAAACAACCAATGTTGTGAAGCCACCAATCTTGTTAGCAGAAGCCAAACTCATAATATTGTCAGGAACATAGTCTGCACACATCACGTCAAACTGCTCTTTCTTTACAGCACCCACGTTGCGCAATTTCAATAAGGCATCACTGATATGCGAACCTTTACTACATTGGATGTCATCTCTGTTTTTGATTTGTGAATAAATGAACAATGGGGCATAAGCATTACCAGTGATAATCTCCTCACGATTCCAATTGTTTTTCACTGCATCTAAAATTGTACGAAACGCATAAGTTGTTGCCCAACTTGTGCAAGTTCCGTATTGACCTTGTGATTGAGGGGTAGGGCAATACTGTCTCAGCGAGTAACTTGATGGCAATGAACTAAAATCACGTGTCATCAATGTTGCTTGCTTGGGCAATCGTGCAGTGTTTGTCTCGGGCAGACAACCTGTATAAAACTCTTTCTCTTGTGCAAAGCTCACTGTAAGAGAACTTGCCAAGACGATTATGCTTAAGATTATTTTTTTCATGTTAACTCCTTTCTAATGTTTCAAGTCTTCGTTTAGCTTCTGGCAAGGAACACTTGCGATATAGTTGCTTGGCTTTCTCTATGTCCTTTTCTACAAAGTTTCCTTCTTCGTAAAACATACCCATGATTAATAAGGCTGGTTCAAATCCATTGTCTCCAGCGGTAGTCATATATTCAATTCCTATAGGGATATTCTTAATAATTCCTCTTCCATCAAGTAGGGATATAGCATATTCAAACATAGAAGGAGGAAAACCTGCTTCTGCCGATTTTTTGAACCATAAAGAACCCTCAAATGCATCTTTCTTCATGTTGTTCCTACCATCCATATACATCTTACCAAGGACATATTGAGCAACAGAGTCGCTCTCATAAGCTTGTCTAACAACCACATCGACATCTACATCAAAATCTTCATTGTCCTCATTTTCTTCGTCAGAAGCTTTGTAAACGATAGTTCTGTTGGATTCTTTTTTGCTACTTTCGGTAGAAACAACGATTTCTACTTTGTTGTTTCCCTCTTTGAGGTTAACAGTTTGAGACTTTACCATGTCATATCCATCATTTGATACTGCATTGATGCCTTTTAGGGACATGCCATTGACAGAAATTGCGACATTGGTAATTTGCGACTTTGCTATTATACCCCATTTGAGTGTCAACAAGTTGTCTTTTGTCTCAGACGGCGCATTCATCCATGTGATTTCAATGTCTTGGTTGTCTTGTGAAAAAGAAGGTAAATTTCCACAAACAACCAAGAACATGATTACAAGTAATCTAATCATACCATTTCTTCTTTAACAAGTTATCCAATAACGCATATTGTCAGCACAAGACCTTGTGTTGTAATTACCATGCGCTTTTGCTTTGTCCAAGTATTCTATAATTAACTCTTGGCGTTTCTTCTTAGAAAGTTCCATGCCAGCCAATTTTTTATAGAGCATAATTGCCATTCGATAATATGGGTCGCCTTCTTCTGGATATTGATTGACGATACTCTCATAGATTCGATATGCCTCAGTATATTTCTTTTTGTCGTATGCCACAGCTGCATCCAATCTCAACTGCTCTACTGAAACTAAAGAGTTTGTATGTACCCCAATGTGGTTTGTACTGGCTTCATTTGCCCAGTCACAAATACGCATTCGTTCCATGTCTAGTTGTAATGTGTCTGTAAAAACACGCAAAACAGTATTGCCCTTACGATAGCCTTTACGAACTACAACTTGTGCAAAACTAGCTGGTGCCTCATCTTTTCTGAATTGAGGTCCTGTCAATAACACGCTACTTCTGGATTGAACTTCAAAATAGAAAGAACAATCTTTGTATTGGTCATCCAAAAACATATCATTAAACTCCAAAATGTAACGACGAACAGATACATCTACGTTGAAGTCATTTTTGCGTCCCAGATATTTGAACTCATTTGGAGCGTTTTGACCTTTCTCTGCAAAATAGTTTTCTTGCAAGTCCATTTTTATTTGGGACACCTTGCCACCTTGCTTTTCTACGGAGATAGTTTTTAGTCCATTGTACAAGCTGGTAACCATGTTGGTCGCTTTTGTAAGCTCTGGAGTGTTTCCTGCTGCTTTTCCAGTTAAGCAGCATAATAGGAATACTAAGACACCGAATAAAAACTGTTTTCTCATTCTCAATTATATTTATCGTTCATCTACTTGTTGAGGTGTAATTGTCCATGTCAAACCGAAAGTCATATTGTTCAACTTTTGATTAGGACGAAAATCCTTCCAAAGATTGAAATGGTTGATGTCTGCATATACACCCACATTTTGCATCATGCCTCGGCTTGCTAGCTTAATCGCAAAATGGCTAACGAGACCATCATTCAGTTGTTTCTTGTCTGTTCCCAATGGTGATTTGTATGCGAGTCCTAAACTATATCGGCAACCAGCCTCGATGATAACACGTGAAGCCTGTCCCATGCTACCTAAAGATAGCAAGGCGGTAGCACCAACAAGAACTCTTTGTGCTCGATGGTTAGCCATGTGGTCATCATCTACCCCTACTTGAAATTGGTCTAGCTTGTAGTGGGCAGAAGCATAGATACCTGCATTGACAAACTCGGGGCTATAAGTTTGATAGCCGATTTTTAGTCCTGCTTGTACATTGTTGAGCAATTCCCTAGCAGTTAATCCCATAGGATTCATGGTCTTTGCCTTTACTCCATCCGTATTTACAGAATAAGTACTATATGCAAAGGAGTTCTCAAAGAAAGCATCATTTAGCAAGTAATAGTTTGCCAATCCTGTGACTACGCTGCTGACAGCAGCTGTATATGGGCTTCCAAAAGCTAAGTCTCCATTGAATATCAAGTGGTGATTTTTGAAATGTACGTTTGATTGAGCGACGGTTCCTATAGCCATCATACTCCAAACAACTATTGATAATATTACCTTTTTCATCTTCCTAATAGTTTATTGATTAAACTTTGTTTGTCTTTATCTTCTGTTTTTGCAAAATGGGATATGAGCCAACCATTATTAGCCTTGTTACGGTTATGGAATTTTACGCTAAAGCTATAACCAGGCACGTCAAAGAAATGGAATATTGTCTCTACTCGCTTGTCAAAAACTAAAGTTTTAGTTTCTACCAAAGCAAAGAAATAGCTTAAAGCATCCAGAGACAAATTGCTGTTTCTTAGTTCTGAAAAACAATTTGACTCTAACTTAAAACTGCTTTCCAACTCCATAAATTCTGCCTCATGTTGCTCAGGGCTGATGGTTAAGTGTCTAGAAGAGTCTCTATACCCCAGTTTCTCTAGCCCATTTATTCCTATGATAGTCCAACCGTATCTGTCCTTATCATTTTTCTCAGGTTGTAATACGATGCCAAGATTGATGCTTTTGCCTTTGTAAAGAAAAGAAACTTTTTCTTCTCCGTACCATTTGGGGCTCTCGTATTCTATGTTTATTTGATTAATAGCAACAGAATCGTAGAACTCGTAAACACTCTTCAAGAAGTCTTCTCGCTTTATATTAGCTGCTAACTGACTATCAAAGAGCATTAAGAAATTCTTTTGCTTGTAATCTTTGACCTTGGGAGTGATACCTGGAAAAAACTCCTTGCCATTAAAGCGAGCCATAAACTCATCGCATGACTTTACACTTTGGGCAAAAAGTATATCTCTGTGGTCTTTGCTGTTTGCAAAGACCACAGTTTGAGCCTCCAACTCGAATGAAAATAAGAGAAGGATTAAGCTACATAATATAGTTTTCATAGGCTATTCTCCCCAGTCAGATGTGATACGGATGTCTCCTAGTTGTATTTCCCAATAGGTTTTAGAACCATTAGGGGTGTCGATAACTTTCTTGTCAACATAGACGGTTACTTGTTTGGCATCTTTGTCGTTTATGATAAGTCTTCCATCTCTCCATGCTCGGAAAGCCTGTAAATATACAGCTGTTGCTGCATATCTTCCTTCACTGATTTTATACAAATGTTTGTTTATTCTCACGGCAGAACATTTATCGACCTCTACCTTCTGATATGGCAAGTTTATAAGACCAGAAAGATAACGTTTCATTAGCTTTGGTCGATTGGCTATTCCACGTGATGTTGTTTGCATTTTTACAGCTTCGTGTGTGCGATTGTTGCCATTTTGGTCTATATAAGGGTACGCATAACCTTTTCCTATAAATAATTCCAATGCAGAATTTATATATTTGAGCGCAAGCTGCTTTTCCTTTTGTGGTCTGCTACTTTTTCCTGCAATTTCAGGCAAATATGAGATGAAGTCATCAATTTGCTCTCTGATTCTTTGCTCCAGAGTGGCTTTCTCGCTCTCTGTCATTTCCTGTGCTTGTACCATAGATACTAAAGAGCACAAGAAAAATGCTAATATAATTTTTCTCATAATCTTATTTATCTTATTTCACTGATTACAATATAGTTGTATTTCCCATTGCTTTTGTTTGTACTAACAATGTTGATACCTTTTACATTCTTGTTGAGAGATAAATCATTAAGATATGCTCCGATATTTTTGTAGCCAACAGTTGTCGTTAGGTTCATACCAACCAACTCTACCTTTGCGTCACTAGTGAACAATCTACTCTTCATACTCTCTACCATGCTCATACGCTGCGACCTTGAAGAACTAACAAAACTCTTAAAAGCCTCTCCCAAGTCCTTGTCGTTCACTGAGATAATCACAGGATTAGGATTAGGATTAGGATTAGGATTAGGAGAGTTGTACCCATTGATGTTTACTTTGAAAACAGGGTCTTGTTGAGCACCATCAAACCTTTTTGCGACTTCTTGTGTACGTTTTACCGTTGCATTCATCAAAGATTCCCAATTTGGTGTTCCAATTCCTTGTTCAATTCTATACATTTCATCCCAAAATGCTACAGAAAAGACACCGCCACTTTTGGGACCGAGAGAAACTTGCCCTCTTTTACTACTAGTTGCAATGACAGTACCTCTACTCTCAAAAAATAATTTACGCAGATTGGCTATATTGATATTGTCAATAGTGGCATTATCTTCCACTTTGTCTATTAAGCCTTTGACAGAAACTTCTTCTAGGTCATTATTACAGCAGTCTGTAAGGATGATGACTAAGCGAGCCCCTTTCGTGGTCAAACGTTCGCAGACCCACGTTACGGGTACAAACTTATCTTGGTCATAGATTTGGTAGTTTAAACACATCTGTGGAAGCCAACCTTCTGCAGCGTCAGCTTTTGCATGGGCTCCATGTCCAGAATAGTAAAAGAAAATAACATCATTTGAAGTACAATGCAAGTCAGAAATGGCTCTTTCCAAATTAGGTTTGTTGCATTCGTTACCTGTGTAGTAGTTCATTTGATCTACTTCACAACCTTGACCGAGAGCTGTTTCTATGATGCCAAGTTGCTGTGTAAAACGCTTTTGGTCATTTGCGCAACTAACACCAATATTGGCATCTGCCGTGCTGCAAAAAACAATTGGGTATATCTTTACTGTTTCTTGTGCTAGCATCTGAACTGATACTAAGCACATGCAGAAAGTAATGGACAAAAGTCTTATCATTTGTTTCATATCACTTACCTTATTTTACATTACTACTTATCATTTTGCAAAAACGTCCCACAAGTCGCTTCTCTGCATAGTTCCAATTACCTTGTTTTTTGTCATCATAACAAATAGTCCAAGAGAAATCAGACTGTGATATGAGGACATGTACTTGTTGCTTTTTCTTTTCAAAGCACAATTCAAGTTGAGGCACGTATGGACTACGCACTTTCACCGAATCTTGTGCATAGTTCGACTTGTCTGACAATACCAAGAACTGGAACATGGCAATTTGACTTGGAGACAATTTGGCAATTAAAGAATCTCTTACATAGTGAGGTTCCAACTCTAAATCACTCTTATCTACCTGAGCCTTACCCTTAACTGCATAGCATGTAACTTTACTTGGAGAAAACAATATATCGGTCATAGTTTTACCAAGGATAGCGTATGTGTTAGAGTCAGGTTGAATCACATAAGTCACAGGCTTAGGCTCTTTCTTTGTCTTCTTCTGATCTTTTGCTGCAAAGCAGCTGATTGCAAGAACAGAGAATAGCACTAAAATGAAATGTATTTTTTTCATAATCAATTCTTTTTGTTAGTATCTTTAGAAGATACGATTTTTACTAAATCTTTATAGTCATGTCGCCAATATGTCTCGTCACAATCCGGTGACTCACATTTGATGATAACGCTGAAAGTGTGATAACCAAAAGGTTTGTTTTTTAGGCGTACACCGAAAGGGCATTCCGTTTTGTCTGTTGTTGTGCCAATGACGATATTGCCAAGACGGCAATCGATTTTCTTGATTTGAGTACCAGAGACCATTTCTGTTGTTTTTATCACAATCTTGCCATATAGCGAATCTCCATTGCAATATTCTGTGTTTGAAATCTCTATATCAAAAGGAACTTCCGGCGAAAATACTACATCATCTTTTGAACAAGCGGAAAACATTGTTGTCATCATGATGGCAAGCAATGTCATAATCATATAAATCTTCTTCATAACTTTTCGGTTTTTTAATCATCATCTGTTATTCTAACATTCAATCGGATATAAAAGTTCATGTCCTTATTCTTGAAATTGGCGTATGGAAACCAATACCCACCGTCTGGGGAGTAATTCTTGTTGAACATGTTGTAATGTGCCATGTCAAAACCAACAACAAGAGTGCAACCATCAGCGAACTGTGCTCCAACAGAATAAGATGTTCTCATACCGTTGTTAATTTGTTTTTTGTCACTGCCGTTCGGACCTTTATAACTAAAGTTGTAAACGTATGTAGTTCCCACTTCTATGATAGGACACCAATCGTAGTCGTCCATCAGAAATCTGAGTGGAGACAAACGCATACCTACTCCTGCTCTAAGGTTTTGGAACTTATGCTTTGAATAATCTCTTTCACCAAGAAAACGTAACTTATATTGGTTTTGACCATATCCTGCATAGCCATAAAAACCGACGAATGATTCTCTACCTTGCCAGCCAACTTTCACTCCTGCTTCGATGTTGTTAAACAAATCGTATGCTTTGAAGCCGTAGGGATTTGATTGCTTAAAGTCAATTTTTTCACCATTGTCTGTAAGCTTCATATAATGAAAACTGTAAGGATCGTAGGAACACAAAGGCGAATCAGAATCAGTAAGCGAGTTGATACCCATGTTGATAAGAGTGCTACCTAAGCCCATGACAGCTGAAGAAATACCAGAATTGCTATTTGTGTAAACGCCTCCAAACCAAGCGGATTGGGCTTTTATTCCTAGGCAAGAACACACGAATGCAATACTTAAAATGATTTTCTTATTCATACCAAAAGTATAGATATAAAAAAGGCGGAACCGTTCGTGACTTGCTTAAAATCCCGGTTACCGCCAAGCGACCGACTACAATGGCAAGCACAGAACGGCTCACGCCATAATAGCGTGAACCTTTCGTCTGCTTGTTCCCATTGTAGTTGAATATTGGCGGTATTCGGATTTAAGAGAACAAGAGCTAAAAGCTCAATATCATAAAAGTCTGAGAACGGAAACGCCAGATTAAAGTATGTGAGGCATTGTGCCTCGATTCTTAGTCTCTGCAGGAAAAGGGATTCTTGGAATCATCCTTTTCCTTAGCGTTTCATTCTTGTTTGTTTCTGTCTGTTTCTTATTTTTCCTTTTTAATTAAACATACTGTTACTTTATAAGTTTCATGCCATAAGTTGTCTCATACAACTAGACATTCCGCTGCAAAAATAACAAAAACTTTTGAAAAGAAAGAAAAAACACAAGAAAATCAATCTTTAAGCCCCCAAAAATAAAGAAAGAATACATTTTAATCATATATTTCCCTTCTTCACTACAGGTATTACATAAAAAATCACCCTTCACCAAGAAGTACGAGATGATGCTAGAACAGAAATAAAAGGAAAAAGCAAAGAAAGGAAAAGTCAGTTTCTTTGCTGAGACATGAAGGGCAACTTTATTTGTGACTATAGACAAAAGTAGTCAACAATAAATATGACTAAAATAAAGTAAGTCAACGTAAATTATAAATAAGTAACAACTGGGGCAACTCGTATTAACAATAACGCTAAAAGTGGTCAACTAAAATCGTTAAACCACAGTAACAAGTTGAGTCTGGGCAGATATAATTTCCATTCAAAGACGTTGAACGGACATTCAACGACTATGAACGAAGATTCCAACGGGGCTAAAAAAGAAGTGTTCCTAAAGAAAGCAACAACTTTCCTTAGGAACACTTCCTTTTATACCCAAATGCGGCGCCGATTTATTCCTCAGTATAAAGCACCTGAATCATCGTCTGCCCCACTGCCTTCATAACATTTTTATCCAGATGAGCCATATCATCACTTACCGTATGCCAGGTAGGACCAAAACTACTCTGCTGGCAGTCAGGATAATAGGCTATCACATCAATCGTAGGAATCTTCGCCTTTTCATTTACCGGGATATGATCATCTGTTATCATACCGCCATCACTCTTAGGGAAGAAACTGCCATAACCAGCCTGACGGGCTGCCGACCAAACCTTCTTGACAATGGCTGAAGCATACTGCATGGACATTCCCTCACGATAGAACTTGGCACCCTGTCCACCTACCATATCGAGAAGGATTCCATAACGAGGGGAATAACCGTCTGGCTTATTCTCACTCCAATACTGAGCACCCAATGCCCAGGTATCTCCACTATCCTGAACATCAGCCCATTGAGGAGTTCCCCAATCCTCTGTATCGAAACATACGAAATCTACTCCGATAGCAGGATTCAACTTCTTGTCAGCCTGCAACTGGCGGGCGATTTCCAGCATGACTGCCACACCACTGGCACCATCATTGGCTGCCATCACAGGCTTGCGCCAATTGGTACTATCAGGATCATTATCTGCCCAAGGACGACTGTCCCAATGGGCACAGAGCAGGATACGGGTGGTAGCCTTCGGATTATAATGAGCGATGATATTGGTATTCTTCAATATCGTGCCATCATATCCCTTGAGGTCTGCTTTCTGCTCCTCTACCTCACATCCGAACTGCTTGAACTTCCTTACAATCCATTCGCCACAAAGATCGTGCGCCTCGCTATTCATCGTGCGAGGACCGAAGTCGCATTGAGCCTGACAATAAGCAAAGGCTGAATCCGCATTGAAAGCTGGTCCTACAGGATTCAGCTTCTCAACTTCTTCCACTTCCTGTGCCTCAGGCGAACTTGTGCCATGAGTAGATTTGTAAGTATATGCACCTGCCACAATAGCCGCAGCAGCCACAACACCCAATATGATTTTCATTTTCTTCGTCATCTTGTTTATTTTGAACTTTCAGATTTGAACCTTATAATTATCTTTTCTCTATAGAATTACCTTTCAACTCACCGGTAACATTTGAATTCTTCACTCTTTACTCTTCACTTACCTGACAGCCTGTACTTGCGCCATGACTCTGAGCCAGTTGCCACCCCATATCTTGGCGATATCCTGTTCGCTATACCTGCGGCGGAGCAACTGGATGGTAAAGTTGATGAGTTCAGAAGAATCGGCTAAGCCACGGATTCCGCCATCACCATCAAAATCTGTACCAAGACCCACGTGGTCGATACCCATGATGTCGATAGCATGTTCCAGATGGGCAATAGCATCCATGATGTCAGCCTCACCCTCTTTGCGAAGGAAACCGTGATAAAGTGTGGTATGGGCGACACCTCCCCTGGCAGCAAGCGCACGCATCTGGTCGTCGGTCAGATTGCGAGGCACATCACAGAGCGCCTTACTGCTACTATGACTGCACACGATAGGCGTCTTGCTGATTTCCAAAGCATCGTAGAAACTCTTCTCACCAGCATGACTCAAATCTACCATGATGCCCAGGCGGTTCATCTCCTGGATAACCTTCTCGCCAAAACTGCTTACACCATTGTGGGTATTGCAGCCACGGGCACTATCACAGATATCATTATCCCCATTATGGCAGAGCGTAATATAGACAATGCCACGCTGGGCAAAATGCTTCACGTTGGCAAGGTCGTGTCCAAGCGCCAGTCCGTTCTCAATACCGAGCATGATACTCTTTCTTCCCTTCCGCTTGTCGCTATAGAGGTCGGCAGGCGTACGGGCGATACTCAGGTAATTGCTGTTCTTGCTCACAATAGCCTCTATCTTGTCAAAGATCAGGTCGGCATACTGGGTAGGACCAGCCACATCAAAATCTACCTTGCTGCTGAAGGTCTCACCCAACTTAGGTTGCGGCAGGTAAGCCACCATCGTCGTTGCATCCTGATGACCATCGGTCATTTTATGCAAATCTACCAGAATACGGGAGTCGCGATGGTCGAAACAGATACCCTGCGGGAAGAACATCGGCGTATCGCAATGTGTATCAAGAGTAAGGATGCGCTGATGCAACTGTTTCGCCTGATAGAACTCGGTAGCCTGGGCAGTAAGCCATTGAAATATCTTCAGTCCGTCTTTCTCCAACCATTCCGGATGCCATTGCACACCGAGGATAGACTTGTACTCGCTACTTTCCACAGCCTCTATGATGCCATCAGTAGATTTGGCGATGCAGCGCAGTTTATTTCCCGGCACACTCACAGCCTGATGATGGAAGGAATTGACAAAAATCTTCTCGCTATTATATATATTAAATAAGGTGGAATCCTTCACTATCTGCACACTATGGGTAGGTTCCTCACGCTCAGCATCCTGCGAATGCTTCACTCCCTGTTTGATATCCTGCTCCACCTTTCCCCCTAAAGCTATAGCCAAAGTCTGAATGCCACGACAGATACCCAACATCGGAATCTGTCGATTATAAGCCAGGCGAACCAGGAGGAACTCAGCAAGATCACGCTCCCGATTGATATGATGGAGCTTAGGAGAAGGTTCCTCACCCATCCAGAGAGGGTTGTGGTCGCCGCCGCCGGAAAGAATCAATCCGTCCAGATGCTGGAGCGTATTGACGATAACATCTGCATCGGCAACAGGAGGAATGATAACAGGAGTACCGCCCGCAGCTATCACTTGTTTATAATATCGGTCACGAAGCGTAGCATCTATGCCCTCGTAGTTGGCAGTAATACCAATTACCGGCTGATGAGGAGCCTCGGGAAAAACAGAATATACACCTTGCAAGTGTGAATCCAAATCAAATGTTTCCATCTGCTTATTTACATAAAAAAAGGATGTTTCACAAAGGAACCACTCACGACCGACTTAAGTCTTAACCTATGCCTCTCCCCGGTCATAAGTTGCAACACCCATGTGAAACAACCTTACCATTTATATTTACGTTGAATACTTTATTCTTCTTCCAAAATAACAGGAATTTCTCGCTTGATACTCTGCTCAAGTGAAATCAGGGTCTCCGTAGAAACCACACCTGGAATAGCCTGCAACTTATTGTTGAGCAAATCCATCAGCTGCTCATTGTCGCGCGCATAAAGTTTAAGAAGCATGGTGTAAGAACCAGTAGTGAAGTGGCACTCCACGATTTCCGGTATATTCTGAAGGCGTTCTACCACCTTCTTATACATATTACCACGTTCCAGATTCAGGCCCACGTATGTACAGGTAGAATATCCCAAGCTCTTAGGGTTTACGTCGAATCCACTACCCGTGATAAATCCTGCCTCCATCAAATGCTGCACACGCTGGTGGATAGCTGCACGGGATACGCCACACTCTGCCGCAACATCCTTGAAAGGAATGCGGGCGTTCTTAGACAAGATACCCAATATCTTTCTGTCAAGATTGTCTATTTTCTCCATTTCTGTTGTTTTATGTTATTGTATCTTTGATGGTATCATCTTATACCAGATAGCAAAATTAGAAAAAACTATTGAAATAAACAACAAAAAGCACGATTATTTTGCAATATTCGTGCTTTTTGTTAGTTTTTATACGGATTTTAACAGAAAAATCGCTTTTATGACATAGAAATTAAGTCCCAAAGGAGCATGATCTCTAAGAGATAGAAACAGGAACTCAAAGAGATAAAATCAGGAGTTTTAAGAGATAGCAAGTTCATTCTCTATGACGTAAAATGGGTCCAGCATGGCGCAATCGAATAAAATTGCCGAGTTTTTGCCGAGTTCTTTCGGCACTATTTTATTTACTGAGCTCACTTTAAAAAGTAAGGATACCTATTATCTGTTTCGTCGCCGCATCTGCGAATATCAGGAAAGAACTGGCATTGACCTGATGCAGCTCTGCTTCGAGCAGCTTGCCGGCAATCAGGTACGTCTTCTCAAGATATCAGGCAAGTGCGTCCGTATGGACAGTAAGCTTATCGGCAGCAATATCGCTCGCCAGTCTCGCTATGAAGTGATACATACAACTCTGGTCAAGTTCCTCAAGACATGCACGCTTTCCGATCTCTCCCCAGAGCAGGAAGAGCGGGCAAAGGAATACTTGAAAGAGGATTCCTCCAAGACCGTTTACCGCTCTGACTCTGATACGCTTCAGAGCAATCTTGCCAGAATTGGTAATTTCATCATGGAGATGCTGGTAGCTTTTCCAGCCACCTCTCCTGCACATGATCTTCTTCAGCGACTGTTTGATGAACAGTATGTCGTAATGGACGGAAAGGCTGTACTTCGAGACAAGAAGGAGGTTAAGGCAGACAGTCTTCAGAATCCTAACGATCCTGATGCAACCTATCGTGCCAAGAACGACCAAAAGGTGCAAGGCTATGTGACCAACATCACAGAGACAGTAGAGGAAGGCAAGCCTAACATTATCACTTCCGTTAAGGAACTCCACCATTGCCCTCCTCGACGATATGGCTTCGCAAGGCATGATTCGTGGCAACTGGCACGACTACATCGATGTGGCTTCCAGCCTCAGCGAGTTGCAGCAAATGGTGGAACAATGATAAATGCGGGATTGAGCAATCAACTCAATCCCGCATTTCCTTTAGTATGCTCGGCACGAGCATACCGAAAATAGGAAGAAAACTACTTCGTTTTCCTCCTACTCGATTGAAAAACGTGAAATAAAGTTGTTAGTCATTCCAAATGATTCCCCAATCATCGCGGATCGGTTTGTCATCTTCGCCGGCAATATTTTCAACAGAATCGACTTTGTTGAATTCATAAAGCGATGCTGTGACTAATAAAGCATCATCATTACATGTTTTTATATTAATGCTTATCGGTTTTATATATTCCTTTTTCATTGTTGCTTTTTTTATTTGACTACATAT
>ERZ1026898.773-NODE-773-length-17614-cov-8.722137_pt1 | contig 17614 bp, 9 predicted proteins | sample MGYA00380178_ERZ1026898 | MGnify/ENA primary metagenome ERZ1026898 (study PRJEB33269, sample SAMEA4719814) | human gut metagenome | biome: human-associated habitat; feature: organic feature; material: feces | place: Cameroon | collected 2013-10 ... | reverse complement strand
AACGGAATCTATATTCTGTTGCGCAAAAATGCTAAAGCGAATACAGTTACCACTATATTCACAACTAAAGCGCATGCAGAGATTGAGCTGTCTGCGCCCGAGAACGTTCAAATGGGTGCAGAGGCACAAGCTTACAGTGCGTTTTCCCCTGTAAACTCCATAATTTATATTTGGAATCATAATTTCCCTTGCCTTTGTCGGAAGATTGTGCTATATTTTGCTACGAGTAAAGGAAGCGATAAGATCGTTTCGCTTCCTTTGCATATACGGAATATAGATTCCGTTCTCAAAATCTCATATTTTGGCAAAACCGCCGAAAGGCGGCGACGCAAAGCCAGATGGGTCTAACGCTTCTCCGAATGGAGAACACGCTATGACAGCCGGTTGCACCCTTACTGATGTATTCGCTTGTCACTGCTCCGTCCGGCTTTGCTGGAACGGAGCTTTTTTCGTGAGGGGGTGGCTGACGATCCGACGAACATTTCGAGCGTTTTGCGCGGAACAGGGAAAGACTGCTTTGCTTGCCCAGTGGGATATTGAGCGAAATTTACCACTCACGCCGGATGATGTGACTTTCGGCAGCCACAAAAGAGTCTGGTGGACCTGCCCAAGCGGCCACTCATGGCAGGCCATGGTTTACACCCGCAGCGAGGGAACAGGCTGTCCCTACTGCACAGGGCGCAAGGTTACGCCTAAACAGGGCGGCCTGGTGAAGCAGTTTCCGCTGCTCACGGCAGAGTGGGACATTGAGAAGAACGCACCCCTGACGCCGCAGGATGTGACGACCGGCAGCCACAAGCTGATCTGGTGGAGATGCCCAAGGGGCCATTCCTACCGTTCCGCCGTGAAAACACGGGCGCAGGGCAGTGGGTGTCCGTACTGTGCGGGAAAGAACGTCCTGCCAGAGGAAACCTCCCTTGCGGCTGAGTATCCGTCGCTTGCGAAAGAATGGGACGCGGCAAAAAACGTGCCTCTTTTGCCTACGCAGGTGATCTCCGGCACAAGGCGCAAAGTCTGGTGGCGCTGTCCGAAAGGCCATTCGTGGCGCGCGGCGGTGTATTCGAGGACGACCCTCGGCACGGGCTGTCCGGTCTGCACCGGACGGCAGGCGTTGGCCGGTGAAAACGACCTCGCGACGCTGTACCCCGACATTGCCGCGCAGTGGGACGAGGAGAAAAACGGTGCGCTCCGACCGAGCAATGTCACCGCGGGCTCGAACCGCCGCGTCTGGTGGCGATGCGAAAAAGGCCATTCCTACCGCGCCGTGATTGCGCAGCGCGTGCAGCGCGGCGGCGGTTGTCCCTACTGCGCGAACCGAAAGGTGCTGCCGGGCTTCAACGACTTAGCGACCGCAGCGCCGCTCGTCGCGAAGCAGTGGCACGAGACCCTCAACGGCGCACTGACACCAGAGATGGTCACAGCTGGCAGCCACAAAAAAGCGTGGTGGCAGTGCTCTTACGGCCATGTCTGGAAAGCCACCATCTACTCCCGCGCGGGCGTGCAGCAGTGCGGCTGTCCCGTCTGCGCCGGAAGAACCAAGCGCAAAACCAAGTAAACCCAGCCCGCGGAGGCGGGCAAAAGATAAAGAAAACTTTAGGAGGTAATGAAATGAAACGGCGATTATTGGCAGGCGTTTTAACGTTTGTCATGATGCTGAGCCTGCTACCTACGGCGGTTTTGGCAGAAGAAACGAGTGGGCAAGAAGGCGAGGAGTCCGCAAGCCAGACGGTGAAAGATATTTATGGCGACGAATGGACGTTTACAACATCTGTGGTTAATAGCACTATCACAATGGTGCAGGGAGAAAATCGGATCGTTGCAGAGTTTGCTGACAGTACGCTAACGTTTACCGGCAGCGGTACGATGCCGGTGCTGAATGATTCCACAGATGCTGTCTCCGGCAATCAGCCCACGGCATACCCTTGGGCTGGTTGGAAAGATTCTGCTACGAAAATCGTGATCGGTGATGGCATTACGGGTGTTGGTGCAAAGTCCTTTATTACTTGGCCTAATGTGGGCGAGGTGCAATTAGGCAAGGATGTTGCAACAATTGGCGCCGGCGCATTCGCACAGCTGGCAGGTTGCACACAGTTCACAGTTGACGCAAGCAACACTTCCTTTAAAGCCGAGAACGGAGTTCTTTATAGCAAGGGACAGGAAAAGCTCTACTATTATCCCTGCGCAAAGACAGGGACAGGATTCAATGTTCCTGATACTGTAACAGAATTGGGATACAACGCTGTTTGTAAAAATGATTCCTTGCAGACCGTTTCTTTTACAGGTGAGGAGACGCTGCATTTCGGTTATGGTTCCATGTTTGGCAATACCGCTTTGACCACGGTAAATCTTGACCGCCCCAATGTCACCTTTGACACGTTGGTGTTTAGCAATGATACGGCGTTAAAAGTTGTTTATTGCAAAACATCTGAAGTCAAGGGTGCGGCGAATAAGCTGATGAACGATACCCAAAGTGGTGCAGTCGCACTTTTGAAGGGCGGAGAGTACAACCAGAAGGAAAATGGTTATATCTATGCTGTAGACAGCGAGAATGCAATTATTTACGGCTATGAGGGAAATGAAACCGTACTGGTGCTCCCTAACGAATTGGGAGGAAAAGCGGTCACAGTGATTGCTGCAAATACTTTTGCGAATCTGGACGGTAGTCGCAAAATTACCAAAGTGACAGTTCCGGTAAATGTCAAATCCATTGAACCGAGTGCTTTTTTGGGAGGAAAAGACTACCATAATTATGACTCGATGCTGACGGATATTACGATCCTCGGAACAGATGTTGAAATTGGCAGTATGGCCTTTGCCCGCCATCAGAATCTGAGAATCGATATGACGGCAGTAACAAATCTGAAAGCTGATTCGAATGCGTTCTCGAGTGTTTCAAAAATTATTGTTTCAAAAGATGCGCAGAAAGATATGCGCACCGCTTTGGCAGAGAACTCCAGCGTAAACCAGAATACGAAGGTTTATATTGATACAGATGAGAACAATGCTTTTTACTGGCACTATGTAAATGGCAAGTGGGTAATTGTTTCCAGTGGCACATCATCCTTTAAGGATGAGCAAGGGCTCATCTATACGGTAAACTATACGGTAGAAGGGGCGACGGTTGCCGTAACCGCTGCAATCACAGGCTACAATAAACCGGAAACTTCTACGGCTACGGGATTGGTCATTCCCAAGACGCTGCCGTTTACAGACGCAAGCGGAAACGAAGCGCAGGCAACGGTGGTTTCTATCTCCAGACTGAGAGGTTATAGTGACAAGCCCGCCAATAACGGGATTAAGACACTGACGGTCAAAGCAGACCTGCCGTCCTTAAATACGACCTTTGTCTATTGGAATGACTTGGAAACGGTCAACATTCTCGGCAATGTGGCGAGCCTTGTAAACTGCTTTACCGGCTGCAGCGCTTTGAAACAGGTGTACTTCGGAGATCAGGAAAACATAACGTTTGGTTCCTCAGCGTTTGGCAATGTCCCTCATTTAGGTGTTATTGACCTTTCTAATGTAAAGACTGTAACCATGACATCTACGCCTGGTTATAGCAATGCTATTACAAACTTCTACAGCAACACTTCCGGCAATGTGACCATGGTTTACGTTGGCAGCGAAGCTGTATATCAGGCGATTAACGAGGTGACAGTTGCGGGCGAGACAAAATCCGGATTTGATTTTACTAATAAGCGCAACATTGTTGCCGTCACCAACGGCGGCACTGTGGTCGGCGAGCGGGATGGCTTTAGTGCGGTCGTCAAGGGCGGCTACACTGCCGAGTGGCATGAAAAGGCAAACTTCTCTGATAATGCTGTAAAGACACCTGAGGCGGGCAAAGTCTACTATGCCAAGTGGACGATGGCAGATTCCATCTCCTTGACCGCAAATAAGTTCTCTGTTACCTATGGGTCCCCTATTACTTTGAGGGTTACTCCTGCAAACAGCAAATGGAGCTATGCTTGGTACAAGGACACCGATAAAAACGGGAAGTTGGAATTTAATCAAGACACACTGATTCCAAACAACGGCAGCAACCGTAGTATGCTTACCTTGGAGAATGTGTCCGACAGTGGTACGTATTGGGTTGTTGTGAACGATGGCAGCAGTACTAAGACCAGCAATCCTGTATCGGTGACGATCGGCAAAGCTAATGGTACCGCGTCTGTCAGCCTTAAAGGCTGGACGTATGGCGAAACGGCTAAGGAGCCTGTCCCGACCAGCGCTACCAACGGTACTGACCACGTGACCTATCAGTACAAGGTCAAGGATGCGAATGACAGCACTTACAGCAATAAGGTGCCGACCGCTGCGGGCAGCTACACGGTGAAGGCGACCTTCCCCGAAACGGAGAACTATAACGCAGTAACTGCAACGGCTGACTTCACCATCACCAAGGCCACCTATAACATGACCGGCGTGGAATTTGAGGATGCCAGCTATACTTATGATGGTAGCGAAAAGACGCTGACGATCAGCGGTACTTTGCCCACAGGTGTGACCGTAGCGTATGAGAATAATAAATTGACCAATGCAGGCAGCGTGACAGCAAAGGCAAAGTTCACTATTGCAGATAGCAATAATTACTGTGCAATTGGCGACATGACCGCCACATTGACCATCACAAAGGCCAAGCCGACTGTGAGTATTTCGGCCAAACCTGATTCTTTGCGTGGTGGCGGCAAGGTCACGCTGACTGTGACGGGCGTGCCCGAAGAGGGTAATGTGATTGTGACGTGCGACAACGGCATCGAGGTGACCGATAATGGGGATGGTACATATTCTGCCGTTCTGCCCAACCGTACTGTGAACTATACCTTTACGCTCAATTACACCGGTACGGAAAATGGCAACTATAGCGATGCAACGGCTTCCTGCCCGGTTTCCGTGACGCGCCGTTCCTCTTCTGCCGCCAATCCCGGCAATAGAATTTCCGTTCCCTCCACCCCGAACGGCACGGTGACCGTCACCCCGTCCAACGCCTCCAAGGGTACGAACGTGACCGTCACGGTGAAGCCCAACGAGGGCTATGAGCTCGGTTCCATTGAGGTGCTCGACAAGAACGGCGATTCGCTCAAGCTCAAGGATCTCGGCAACGGCAAGTACAGCTTTGTCATGCCGGATGGCAAGGTCAGCGTCGAGGCGGAGTTCGTTAAGACTGCTGCTACCAGCTTTGCTGATGTTCCCGCGAACGCTTACTTTGCCGATGCAGTGAAGTGGGCAGTCGATAAGGGGATCACCAACGGCCTGTCTGACACGATGTTTGGCCCCTACGAGTCCTGCACCCGTGCCCAGATCGTGACGTTCCTGTGGCGCGCCGCCGGCAGCCCCGAGCCGAAGACCGCGGTCAGCTTCGCTGACGTCCCGGCCGGCAGCTACTATGCCAAGGCCGTCGCCTGGGCGATCGAGAACGGCATCACGAACGGCATGACCGCGACGGAGTTTGCTCCCGACGCCACCTGCACGCGCGGCCAGAGCGTGACGTTCCTGCACCGTGCGCTCAAGGGCACCGCGAGCAGCAGTGCGAACTTCACCGACGTGAAGTCCGACGCGTTCTACGCTGATGCGATTAACTGGGCGGTTGCGAATAACGTGACGAACGGTACTTCCAACACGACGTTCAGCCCCAACGCGGACTGCACGCGCGCGGAGATCGTGACGTTCCTGTATCGCGCCTATCAGGGCAAGTAAAAAGCAAATACTCAGCTTACAAGGCAGGCACCCGGTTTCGAGTGCCTGCCTTGCAGCAAGAGGTACTGCTCAGAAGTTAGCCGCCACGGCAGCAAAATGTTCGTCCCATTTGCGCCGGTAGCTATATCGGCGGGGAAAATATATTAGAGAGAAAAAGGAGAAGTAACATGGCAGTTCGTAGATTAAAAGGTTTATACTTAAAATCAGAAGGTAAATACTTAAAAGACTACCCTTCGCGTTATGTTGAACAGACAGAGGCACTTTTTGAATGGCGGCAGAGCGCACCGAAGCAGGATATCGAACTTCATAAGAGAGCTGAGAAGTTTTCCGGCCTGTTCAGGGATATGCTTTTGGACAAGGATGCAATCGAAAATGTTAAGTTGTTTGAAGACGATGGGAAAGAAGTCAGCTTCCAGCCGGAAATTCTTCATTGTTGCTGTTTGGATTGGGTAAGATTTTCTGTGCGTCCTCTAAAGAAAAATGTCAAGGGATGCTTTAAAGACTTCTATAATACCGAGCTGACGATTGAACTGCCCGAAAAGCCAAAATTTGAATGTGCTCCGATTTACGATAAATATGCAGAAGTTATTATTAGCCCCAAATATGCGGATGACGATAGCGTTTTACTCCATGAGATGATCCATCTGTATGAAGACGTGCTGGATGACTTTCCGATGTATTATCGAGACATTGTACTTTGGCAGCTTTATAAAAGCATGGATGCTAAGATTGACGACTTGGATCGGAGAATTGCTGCATTTACCAGACTTGACCATCAGCAGGGAATTGATGAAGTTGGCGGCTGTCATGACATCCTGTTCCTGTTAAAGAGTTATGATTTGGACCTTCGCATGAAGTATCCGCTGGGTAAAGTGCTTTGCTACAAAGTGCCCGGTTTTCCGTGTGAGGCATTGGTTGAGGATGTATAGTCATATAGCCGGAGGGATTAAGGGCAAGAACTATACTCGCGTGCAAATGTAGGGATTTCCGTGGGACTCATAGTTTTCATGCGCTACAAGTAAAAAATAAGACGCAGATTTGTTCTGCGTCTTATTTTTTGCCATTAGTGATTCTGCTCTCTCGCGTCATTTGCATCAGTCAGTGCTTGCATGTACGCGAGCGTCAACTGCTTTTCCAGCGGATCCAGCCGTCCCCAGCGGGAAAGGCAATCCTTTTCATCCTTTTTTAGCCTCGCGTATTCGTCTTCAACAGAGAAGAATTGTGCAAGTGTGATGCCAAATCCAGTGCAGAGCCTTTCGATGGAGGCAATAGACGGTGCGGCTGTTTTATATAGGATCGTGCTGAGTGATGAATACGGCATGCCCGCCTCTTTGGCGAGACGGTAAAGACTCCAAGAGCGAGCCTTGCAAAGATCCTGAACACGGGCTGCTACGTTGAAGTCATCCATGCTGCACCTCCGAGAATTGATAGTATTATTCTACCCAGAAAGGCGCATTTGCGTTAGACTGCTAATTGCGATATATTCATATTGATTTTATATCGTAAATACGTTATAATCAACGATATAAAGCACAACAACTTGGAAGTTGTGTATGTCAAATACTAAATTGGAAGGAGTTCTTGAAAATGGGATTTTGGGATAAGCTGGGAGAGGTTGTACAGACGGTTGGCGAGTATGCGAATTCAAAAAGCGAAGAGATTGAGCAGTATAAAGAGGAATATGAAAGATATTCCGATGAACAGCTTATTCGCAGATTCAAAAATATCCCCTCGAGTAACCGAACCAGAAAAATCGCGTGTATGCAAGTTCTGCGTGAACGTGGAATTGGAAATACTGAAGAATAAAAGGAGGAAAAACCATGGAGCGTACCGAATATATCTGCTCGTATTGCGGCAGAAGATGTGTCCGCCTCGCCTCACAAGGAAGACCGGCACCGGGTAATTGCACGCGCAAAGAAAAGACCAAAGACGGCAAAATGAAGCCTCACACTTGGGTATTCAACCGCAAATTAAACTAATTGGACTCATAACAGTGGGCGATGATACTTTTGTATCTTCGCCCATATTTTACATTCAAATTTTGGAACGAGGTGGTTAGCTTGTTGTCCATTATTTTTCTTGTCATTGTCGCAGTAATTGGCGGTAGTATCTATTTTGCACTTCCGCTCGCAGTTCAGCTCATTTTGTTCGCAATCAACGCGATTGTTCCGGACCCTATTCCATACTTAGATGAGATCATTATGGTTGGGGGTATTTTGTCTAAGTTGAAAAAACTGGACGATATTGAAGATTTCATTTCCGAGCATAAAGTGCTATCCTGCATCATTGCTGTTGGGATGGTGATTTTACTGGTTCAGTTTCTGAGATGGATTTTCTGACAAGGAGGGAATCACAGATATGCCGCCGAACACTTTTGAAGCCGAGATTTTTTCATTTCCTCACACTTACACCAAACTGACATTCGGTACGGCGGGAATCAAAAAACTTGATAAAGTTATTTCAACTTACAAGATTCCTAATGGCGAACAGATTGTCGCCTATATGAAAGGGACGATCCCGCTTTTTGGCCTGACAAGCGAGGGGACGATCATCACTGACTGCGCGCTCTATATAAAAAAGTTGGGATGAAAAAAGAAACTGATAGATACGAAAAGCTTTTGAAGGAGAAAACGTAAAAAAGATCAGGAGGTACTTTCCGACTGGAAAGACATTTGAATATTTCTTTCCGATACTTACCAGCCTGCATATTGATTTTGCCCAAATGAGGCGTATACTGAATAAAGAGGCGTATGCTATTCTGTTCCCTCAAATTGGGAACAGAATGACCTTGAAAAATGGAGGAGAGAACATAATGCACAGTCGAAAGGTACGCGTATTCAGCCTGAGCATGGTCCTGGTGCTGCTGCTCACGCTGATCCCAGCGCAGGCGGCGGAGGAAACCGACACCGGCACGGACGAGGGCAAGAAGACGGAGTACACCGTCATGCTCAACGGCAACGGCGGTACGCTGAATGGCGAAGATGAGGTGAAAGTCACATATTCCAGTGAAAAACTGCTCGACTTTGGGGAGTATCGGTTTACGCGGGATGGCTATGCCCTTATCGGTTGGTCGGAAGATGGAAGTGGAAATGGAGAGGTGTTTGATCATTACTCTGGACTTTTTGCTGAAAATTTCGGGTACAGCACGCTTTATGCCGTTTGGCTTGAAGTACCAACGGATAGTAATTATGCGATTCTTAGAACGAGTAGCGGTGGAGTGATTGAGGGTGCTTACAAAAGCATCAACAACTTTTACTGCGTAAAAATTACGGATGATTTTACCCTGCCGGTAATGAATGTAAAAACAGATGACTGTTATTACTTTTGGCGCAGTAATGAAGGCGGGATTTACTACGAGGGGGAAAAGACCAAACTGGAAACAGGTGTCTATCTTTATGAAACCACGATACCTGTTTTTGATGGTTGTCGCTCTGTGATTATTGATGGCAATGGCGGAAGTTGGGATGACTGTGGCAAAGAGCGAGCAAAAAGTATTTTGACGGTTTATTCGGCTATAGGGGAGACGATCGGCATCGACTTCCGCTTTACCAGGTCCGGCTATACCCTGACAGGCTACAACACGCAGGCGGATGGCAAGGGAACGGCCTATCCGATTGACAGCATCACGATTGACAAGAGCATGGAGCTGCCCGTCCAGATCCTCTATGCCCAGTGGGCGAAGGAGTATCATCTTGAGGATAATGTATCGCTGGTGATCGGCGGCGAGGATAAGAGTGATCTGCTGGATAGTACAACTGAGTGTAGCGGCACGGGCTGGACGTATCAGAGTGTCGATGGCGTGAGCGTGCTGCATTTGACGAAGGACTACAACGGCGGCAGCATCATCTGCAAGCGCGAGAACGTGAACATTATTTTCGATAACGCGGTCAGCATGAAGTGGATCGAAGTGAGCGGCGCGCTGACGCTTACAGCAAACGGCGATTATGCTAAAATTTACGAGAGCGATGACACCGCGATTCGCGCAGAGAGCGTCACGCTGGCAGCGGCAGCGGGAAACTATAAGATCGTTTCTGGGAAGACCAATGCGATCCAGGCGAAGTCTTTGTATTTGAATTCTGACGATGTGATGATCGAAGGCAGTCCCGCGGTTCCCAATGATACCGAAATTACGTGCGGAGAGAAAGCGAGACTCCAGACCAATCGCAATTCTGACGGTACGATTTCGGCACTGTATACCTATCCGAAGAGCGTGACGCTCTACGGCAACGGCGGCAAGTACAACGGGGAGGAGACCATCACCGTCGACTATCCCGATAAGGGCTCGCTGGACCTGGGCCAGTTTACATTTGAAAGGGAGAATTATATCTTCCGCGGCTGGGCGGTCGACAAGGAGGGCACGAAGCTTGCCACGGATGCAGCGGGTCATCTGAAAGGCACGTACAAAGCGCTTTACGCCGTCTGGGCCTCAGCGCCGCAATACGAGCAGTACGTGCTCTTCAAGACCAACGGCTACGGGATCATCGAAGGCGCGACCCTTTTGGCGGATAACCTGTACAGCGTGGAGCTGACAGACGATTTCAAGATGCCCACCCTGCAAAAAGACAGTACGTCGATGCAGGCAGACCTCTGGCTTTGGCGCAGCAGCGCCAACAGCAGCCTGATCTGCTACGAGGGCGAAGCGTATACGCCCGACAGCGGGATGGAGTTTTACATTTCCCCCATTACAAAGAGGGAAGGGTATCATCAGACGATTTTTGACGGCAACGGCGGCACCGGAACGAGGCGTACCGGGGACGGAACGGTGTACGTCATGAATAAATACGGACCGTTCAACTACCGTGATGGTGACACGGTCGCCAGACAGACTTTCCGGCGTCCCGGCTATATCCTGACTGGATTTAACACGCAGGCGGACGGCAAAGGCACGGCCTATCCGACCAGAAATATCAAAATTACGGTGGATATGTCTTCTGTGCAGATCCTCTATGCCCAGTGGTCACCGCTGCAGCAGCTCAAAAACGGCGCGCGCTTTATCGTCGACGGCGACGATATGTCCGCCCTTGTCGATCTGGACGGATCCAGCTACGGCTCCGGTTGGAACGTGATCTTTCAGGAGGGGAAGACCTCGCTGGACGCCCGCACCTGTCAGGTGACGATTTCGGATAGAGACGGCTATCAAGGCGGCGGCATCGCCTATGATGGTGACTTGATGGTCCTGTTCAGAAACGATGCGACCGTGGGACAGGTCGAAGCGGCGGGAAGCCTGAGACTGGACCATACATCGACAGACGAGGCGGCAATCCGTGTCAGAACAAAGGGCATGCCGGCGCTCCGGGCAACGCAGGTCAGACTGGGCAGCTCCAACGCCTATGGAACCTATGACATTGAGGCGGAGGGCGCTGTCGGCGTGGACGCGGCCTATCTGATCCTCGATTCGATCGGCGTGACGATCAAGGGCGATCCCGCTGTGCGCGAGGGTGCCGTGATCGAGTGCATCAATGGCGTCGATTATAAGATCACAGATGGCGGAAAGACGCTGACGACCTATGCCGTTGAGCAGACGCTTACGCTGGTCGGCAACGGCGGCACGCTGAACGGGCAAGAGACGGAAACCGTCACCTTCAGCTCGGCCAAGCCGCTTGATCTGAGCGAGCATACGTTCCAGAAGGACGGCTATGTCCTCGCCGCGTGGGCGTCTGACCCGAATGAACAGAATTACGAGGCGGATGCGAACGAGACCCTGAAACGCTGCGGCTACAACACGCTCTACGCCGTCTGGCTGAAGGTGCCGGAAAACAGCGGCTATATTATCCTTCGGCCCCTTCAGGACGGCTGTGCCGGCGCGTATGACACCAAGATGGGGTACAGCAGTATTGCTATGTCGGCAGATGGAACGGTGACGCTGCCGGAGCAGAACAACCACAAGAGCGGAATTGCAGTCTGGCGGAAGAGCGTTACCAGAGAGCCCTATTTTGCCGGGGAAACGGTCAAGGTACCGTCGGGGACGCGCTTTGACTGTGCCCTGTATTATAATGCGAGCAAGATCCTGATTTTCGACGGCAACGGCGGCACGATGCAAAATATGGTGAACGGCGTTCAGCGTACCGTGATCCGCCGGATGGTGACCACTGCGGCCGGCAAGACATACCACAGCGAGTCGCAGTTTGTCATGGACGGCTATACGATGACCGGCTATAACACCAAGGCGGACGGTACGGGCAAGTCTTATCCGTATGATGAATTCCTCGTGACCAAGGACATGGAGGATCAGACGATCCTCTACGCCCAGTGGGAGAAGAGCGACCCGAGTGAGGAGGACATCACGATCGACGGCTCGTCCTATACGGCAAAAGCAGATCACGGCGGCTACAACTGGAATTATTTCTATGATGCCGAAAACGAACATGGCTATTTGACGCTGAATAACTATCAGGGCGGCGATATCACATCGGATATCGATCTGTCGATAAGAAGCAACGGACAGTCTGTGGTGAACGGCAGTATCAGCAGTAAAAAGGGACTGTATATAGGGGGCAGCTCCAATACGAGCAATACGAGCAGCTTGACCGTTACGGCAAAGGATGGCAGCGCCCTGAGCGCGGCAGAAACGATCAGATTGCTGCCGACCTACAAGGTGACAGTTACCAGTGAAAGTGCCCCTGCGATCAAAGCAAGTGAATTTTATATCGGTATGAACCTCAATGGCTCTGTTGAGGCGACGGGCACTCCAACTGCGCTTTCGTATGATACGCTGCGGAAGGATGACGGCGACCAGAGCTATCAGGTTTACGGCGGCGCGGATAAGGCGAACGCCGCGCTGATCACAGACGAGAGCTATACCGACAAGTCCTATATCTTCATTGAGATGCGGGACCGCGTGCTGACGCTGCACGGCAATGGGGGCGTGACCACTGATAATGAGGACACGTTCACTGCGACCTCGAAGGCCAACACCTTCGACCTCGGCGCGTACACGGATACGTTCACGAATGGCGACAAGCGCCTGCTTGGCTGGGCGGAGACGGCGGACAGCAAGACCGTCAAGTATGCGGCAAGCAGCGGCGTTACGGTACAATTTGGCTACCTGACCGAGTTTGCCAAGGACCTCTACGCCGTGTGGGAGAACGGTTCGCAGCGCGGTGTGGTGCTGAAAAACTACGGATACTTCGACGGCGACCGCTATACCTATTCCGAGCAGTACACGGCCCTTGTCGAGAGCGGGACGTACACCCTGCCGGAATCCAGCAGGGCGGGCTATATTTTCAAAGGCTGGCTGGGCAGCAACGATAAGATCTATGCCGCCGGAGATACGATCGAGCTGCCGACCGCGCTGAGCTTCACTGCGCAGTATGAGGTCGGAAAGCTCACCGTGGGCGGCGTGGCCTACACGGCCAACCAGGCCCACGGCAGCGATGCGCTCGGCTGGAGGTATTATCCGGACGGCTATATAAACTACGACGGCAGGGCGCTGCTCTATCTTTCCGGGAATTATTCCGGCAAGCCGATCACGCTGGACGGGAACCTTTATCTGAGCTTGAATACAAAGAACAACGATCTGACCGGCGAAGAGGGTTCCCCGCTGGTCTCGGTGACGGGGGATATGCATCTCGCTTTGTCCGGCGGTGACGGAGCGACGCTGATCGGCGGAAAGAATGCACCCGCGATCAAAGTCGGCGGCACGCTGCATCTGAGCGATCCCATCACGCTGATCGGCGGCGAGGGCGCGCCCGCGATGGTGGTCGGCGCGTTGGACGCCGGTTATGCCTTCCTTGCGGGTGAATCAGAGAAAACCGCCGAGCGCGCCGGCACCTACCATGACGAGCACTATTTCCGCATGGACCTTGGTTCTCCGGCCACGTTCCAGCCGGGTGATCTGGTGCCCCAGATGCCGGATACGGACACGCGCCGCTTTATCGGCTGGAGTACCAGTGTAAAGGAGAAGGACGGTACTCAGACGGTCGTCTGGTACCTGCCGGGCGAGAAGATCACCGGCTCCGAAAAGATGCTGTCCGCGCACTATCTGCCGAACGACGCGGGCATCATCTTCCTCGACGGCAACGGCGCGGTGACGGCGCACGGCGCACGCTACAGTGACGCTGTCGTGATTCTGCCGAATCAGGAGAGCTGGCGCTATATGAACGCGGACGAGCTCAAGACCGTATTCCACCACGACGGCTTTGAGATGACGGGCTTCGTGGGCCCTGATCCGGACACCGGGAAGAACAAGCTTTATACGCTCAATGATCTGGATAATCTTTCTGTCGTGTTTGACGATGGACAGCTGCACGCGGGCAAGACGACGATCTACACCGCCCAGTGGAATCGCATCGGCAAAAAGACGGAGGACAGCTCCGCCTACTATACCAAGGCGGACGACGGCACGGTGAAGATCGAGTCGGTCGATCAGACCGCGCTCGAAAAGCAGCTCGAAACCGGCAGCACGGCACAGATCGACGTGTCTAAGCTGGAAGCGGAAAAGGTGACGCTGCCCGTCAGCGCCGTGAACGACGTTCTTGATTTGGAAGCGGAAGCGCTGTCGATCAAGACGGCGGACGCGGCGGTCTCGTTGGACAAGATCGCGATGCAGTCGGTCGTCGAGACGGCGAAGGGCGCTGACATTCAGCTGCATGTCAGCACCGGCGATAAGCTGAATGAGGGGCAGACCGAGATCATCGGCGATACCGAGCAGAGCATGGTGCTTGATGTAAGCCTGACGACGGACGGAAAGGAGATTCACGAGTTCGACGGTAAGGTGACCGTCTCCGTCCCGTTTGATTGGACAAAGCAGGGCGTGCTGCAGGCGTGGTATCTTGCCGATGACGGCAAAACAAAGGAGCAGGTCGAGGTGGCCTACCGCGACGGAAACGCCGTACTGATGCTCGAACACTTCTCAACCTATGCCATCGTGGGGGTAACGGCCGCCGACGCGAAACCGCCCGTCATCGACAAGGACAGCGTCACCCTCAGCCGGACGACGGCAAAGGCAGGCGACACGGTCGAGGTGACGGTCAAGGTCACGGACAATGTTGCGGTGAGCAGAGTAGCCATTGATTTCTGGAACAACGATACCGGCGATCAGTTGCACCTGTGGATGTCCCGTGTTGGTGACAGCGACATATTCAGTGCGCAGTTCAAGGTAACGGAAAACACTCCGGCCGGTATGTGGCGGGTTTTTGAGATTTCTGCATACGATACAACGGAAAATTATTCCAGTATTTATTTTTCCCACAACGAAAATAACTTTTTCGTGCAGAGCGAAGTGCCGCCGATAACGGTAAGCGCCAATAATATCTCTATCGACAAAGAAACGGCGACGGTAGGGGATACAGTTACAATTTCCATAAAGTTTGATAACGATAGGGTAAAGAGGGTTTCTTTTGATTTGAGCAACCGAGATTCCGGGCGTCAGGATCACTTCCTTGACATGACGTATGACAAGGAAACGCAGAGCTATATCTATCGGTTTGAGATCGATGATACAGTCCCGTCCGGATACTGGGAAATTGGCTTTATCAATGTCCATGACGCATACGGATACGGCGGCGCAGAGTATATCGGGAGCAGTGTGGACGGATTTACCGTCACGGGAACGTCCGCTGACGCGAAGGCGCCTGTGGTCGACAACAGCACACTCACCGTGAGCAAGAGTGAGATCGAGGGTGATGAATCGTCGGTCATTTCTGTCAAGATAACCGATGATGTGAAAATAGGCAGTGTGAGCTTCTGGATTTCGAATGCAGAGACAGGAAAACTACTGAGCCGCTACATGGTCTATAATGAAGGAACCGACCGGTACGAATACACCTTTACGGCAGATGAAACGATCCCATCCGGCCACTGGGCACTCAACTCCATTTTTGCACGTGATGCTGCGGGAAATTTGAATCTCCAAAACTACAGATGGGAGTGCTATATCCTCGTAAAAGGCGAAAATGAGCATGTGTGGAGAACGGATAAGGCCGTGGAGGCGACCTGCACGAGAACGGGCCTGACGGAGGGCGAAAGCTGTGAAATTTGCGGAAAGGTCAAGACGCCGCAGCAGGTGGTCGAGATGAAGCCGCACAGCTTTACGGACAGACGCTCCTATCGGCTCGCCAGCAAGGCGACCTGTACCGAGGCAGCCAAGTGCTATGTCCAGTGCGACAACTGCTTTACCGTAAGCGATACGCTGACGGTGCCCTACGGCAATGCGCTGGGCCACAAATTCAGCAGCAGCGAGCCCTATTGCCTGAACGGCTGCGGGACGAAGAACCCCGACTACAAGTCGCACCACACGCCGTCGGGCAAGCCCAACGGGAAACCGTCCCCGGACAAGCCGGGGACGGCGAAAAATCCGTTCACCGATGTCACAGCGGGCGATTACTTCTACGACGCGGTGGTCTGGGCCGCAAATCAGGGCATTGCTTTGGGCGACAGCGCAACGACGTTCCGCCCGAACGGGACCTGCGCGCGGGCAGAGATCGTAACGTTCCTGTGGAGAGCGGCGGGATCACCCGAACCGGCGGGGACGGGTACCTCGTTCCAGGATGTGCCGGAGAACGCCTACTACTACAAGGCGGTGCTGTGGGCCGCTGAAAACGGCATCGTAAAGGGTACGACGGAAACGGAATTCGGCGCGAATGCCGCCTGCACACGCGCACAGGTGGTGACGTTCCTCTACCGCTATGCGGGGACGAACGCGGCGGTCGAGGGCAATCCCTTTGCGGATGTAAAGGCGGACACCTACTATTATGACGCCGTAGCGTGGGCAGCGGGCAAGGGGATCACGGCGGGCACGAGCGCGTCGACGTTCGCTCCGAATGATTCCTGCACGCGTGGTCAGATTGTCACCTTCCTCTACCGCACCTACAACCGATAAACCCATCGCCTGCCTCTCACAATTCCGTGCCTACCAATCGGCGTGCAACAGTTTGACCGATAATGGAGTTCCGGAGTTTATCATTTATTTGTGTGATGATATAGACATTGCACTTGCTGTGTATACGTACGATGGCAAAGGCTGTGCAACCTGTATCGGTCAATCCGGCGACGGTAAAGTTATGTGCTTGTTCTGCGATCGGAGCTATGCTAGCTATACAATTGACTCAAACGGGGATACGATTGACACAGAAGTCTATCAGTTCAATAAGTCAGGAACCCAAAGTACCTATATTGATAAAGATGACAGTCAGTATTGGTATATCGCGGCAAATGTTGATATGACTATCGTAACGAGATTTGATGAAAATGTTTATTAAGCGCAGAACCAAAGCGACGTCAATATATTCAGTTTTCTCTTTAATTTTCCCTTTAGGCTCTATCAGGCGATAACATCAGGAGACATGAATTGACACTTGATCCCTTGAAAAGTGCATGTCTCAGCACAAAAAAATAAGGGGTATCACACCCCGTTTTGCCTATCGACGAGTTCAAGTCTTGCCACTCCGGCAATGCAGAATCATTCTTATCTTAATCGGTGGTGATGATTTACAATGAATAAAGGCAACTAGGAGAGAAGATGTGAGTTGTCAACCATTCGCCAACCGCTGAAGAAAAGCAATAGTGCTATAAAAAGTGTTGGGATGAAAAAAGAAACCGATAGATGCGAAAAGGTTTTGAAGAGAGGGAAAAGCAAAACAAAACTATTGTTTTTTGACGAATGAAACGGCGTATCTCAATGGGCAACAACCCCATGGTCGGCGCCACCGTCGCCGTGGCCGTCGCTGTTGCGGAGAGCCTCAAGTAAGAGGGAAAACCGCAGGGTTTGTCCTTCCAAGGTTCCAAAACCTGATTTTTCATCAAACATAAGCAGGAAGCACATCCTTCGCACGAAAATGCGGAAGATGTGCTTCCTGTTTTTGCGTATTGGGAGGGAAAAACCGTGAAGAAAATCAGGATGTGTTTCCCGAATGAGTAACCGTCAACCTAACCGCGCATAGACACACATGAGACAATAGTAGCGGAACGTTGCGAAAGG
>ERZ1026898.772-NODE-772-length-17618-cov-19.255879_pt1 | contig 17618 bp, 18 predicted proteins | sample MGYA00380178_ERZ1026898 | MGnify/ENA primary metagenome ERZ1026898 (study PRJEB33269, sample SAMEA4719814) | human gut metagenome | biome: human-associated habitat; feature: organic feature; material: feces | place: Cameroon | collected 2013-10 ... | reverse complement strand
CTGGATCTGGAACGGGTCGCACAGTGCTATGAATGCGCCGACAGAGTGCATCCGCAAAAAAGGGCAGAAGAGACTGAACGTCTTATTACGCAAAAGTTGGAGGGCAATCCTGTTTCATGGATCGCAGCATGGCGGGATGCTGTATGTACTCAGGCACGGAACAGCATGAGAGTGCCGACTTTTTGTAGAGAGAACGACCATTTGTTGCAGGACCTGCTGCTTACATTCCAGCGGTACGCAGAGCTGTCCGGCAGTGTGACGATGCGTGCATTCAGCAGCCAGTGCTTCCACGACACCAAATATTTTGAGCGAAATGTGCGTGAACTGTTTCTCGGCATTGCACGTAAGTATAATATCCAACTGGCGGCGGCCTGTACGGAAGCGGAACTTGGCGAACGGGATCAGCTTTCATTTCTGGGAATCTATGCCCGTCCAGAACTCTACGAGCTTTCGGGCGATTGCACGATTTTGCTGCAAAAGGGTGAACTTCGACTCAGCGCAGCAGAACCTTATGGCGTAGCTTTGCCCAGTACGCTTGTGTCAGAGATTGTGGATATTGACCTGAAAAACATCTGCTGCATTACCTTTATCGAAAATAAAACGAACTATGATGAATATTTGCTGGTGGAAAAACGGCCGGAAGAACTTGTTGTTTATCACGGCGGCTTTCTGAGTCCGCAGAAGAAAAAACTTTTTGAAAAACTGGCCGCTGTGGCAGGAAAAACCATGCAAATACGATTCTGGGCAGATATTGATCTGGGCGGTTTTTGTATGTTCGAAAACCTGCAAATGGTGTTCCCGCAACTTGAGCCTATGCGTATGGAAGGACTCTTTGTGGAACAGTACCACAAAAACGGACTGAATCGGCCGGAGCAGTATTTGCAAAAGTTGCAGGAAGAGCGGAATGCGGGAAGATATCCGCTGTTTGCCGATGCAATCGATAAGATTTTGCAATACGGAGTCACAATTGAACAGGAAATATTTCTGGAGTAGGATCTGTACGAAGATAAAAACGCTTGTTGACCTATAAAAACGTACTATCATTCTTCCCAACACTCTGTAATTTTGGCACCCGTTCAGGCTGCTATCAAGAACCCCCGCAAGTGATTGCGTGAGCGCTTGAGAAAGCACGAATAAAGCATAACAAAATCCCCTTGGTTTCCGTAACAGGAAGCCAAGGGGATTTTTGCATCTTGTTTTGTAAGCGGAAAGAGGATACGATGATAACAGAAGTACGCACGTCAATGAGGCGATACTATGATGAACATGGCATCGACTTGCGGTGACAACTGTGCAAAGCGGCTGCTCAAAATTGCAGAGCAGGAGGAGCGCACGGTGAATTTGTGTCACCTGATGGACTTTGGCAAAAAGCCATCAGGTCTATCTGAAGGATGGCGTGAAGAACGCGATTCTGGGCCGGATGCAGAAAATTGAATTGAAATAAAATCAAAAGAAAGAGGAATCGTTATGAGGACACAGTATACATTAAAGGTTTATCCGGCAGGACTTGGACGCAGCGTATACAGAACGAACCATCTGTGGTACGGATACACTGGATCAGCTCTGCATGGCAATTTTGGGTGCATTTGATTTTACGGCAGAGCATCTGTATGAATTTTGCATGGATAACAAGATGTACAGCGAAGACTGCTATCGCTTCAATCCGATGGAAGTTGACCTGTTTGGCGAAGACGATGCAGAGGGAACCGATATTGCATTGGATGAGCTGGGACTGGTCGAAGGGCAGAAATTCTCGCTCCACTATGACTTCGGCGATGATTGGATGTTTGCCATCCGTGTGATGAAAATAGAAGAAATAAAAAGACATCACAAGCCGAAGCTGCTCAGTGCAAAAGGAAGCGTTGAGCAGTACCCGGAGGGAGAATGGGAAGAATGATTCTCAACGCCCTGTAATTTTGGCACCCGTACAGGCTGCCGGGAAACTATCCCGACAGAAACGATGCGTTGCGTCCGTATGAGTGTCTGATCCTGATAAAGGCAGAATAAGTTGTCCAAAAAAGCAAAAAGCTCCATGTCCGCACCATCAACAAGGTGCTGGGCATGGAGCTTTTTGTGCTGGGATATGCTGTATGAAAGAAAACGAAGAAGATGGCTGAAAAAACTCACCACGCAAGGCAAAGCCCGTGAGGGTGTGCAGAGTCAAAGACCAGCACCTTGCCGTAGCCGGAGTATCCTCCGGCAGAAAGCAGGTCTACCTCGCTGATGACCTCAGAATGGCAGACCAGAACAACGCAGTTTTTTCCGCCAACCGCGACCCGCACGGCTTGCGCCTGTGCATCCGCAAGGGTGACACCGGCACGCAGCTTGGAGACCGGGAGAAGCTCTGCGTGCATCGGTACAGTGCAGGCATCCGGCATCAGGTGCAGGGCGGTGACGAACCAGTTGAAGTGCTCTGCTGTGCGCTGCACGGTCAGGGCACTGCCTTCCAGAAGGGTGTTGTACTCGCGGGAGTAGGAAGCCGGATGCAGCCGGAGCTGCGCATCGCTGCCAAGGCATTGCAGAGCAGCACAGGCGTGCTGCCCCTTCCAGTATACGGTGCTGCCCTCCAGAGCTGTTTTTCCTTCTCCGAAGTGGAAATTCTGTTCAAAGGTGTGTCTGCCCTCGCCAAAAAGCTGGTCGAACAGCAGCAGAATGTTCAGCTCCTTCAAAAACACCAGCTTGCGCATGGGCAGCAGGCCCTGCTTCAGGTAGCCCAGATGGGCACCGCTGACGTAATCCGCAGGATCGGTAAAGCGGTGCTCCCCCTTGACCGGGATGGCAAGCGCCGAATAGCCCCAGCTGTCCAGACAGGTGAAAATGTGCCGACAGATCTCGTCTGCAATCTCCAGCGTATGGGCACGGGTCTGGGGATACTGTGCCGCACAAGCCTGTGCCGCAGCGGCGGGGTCCGGGCACCAGAGTCTGCTCTCGTTCATTGTACGCACCTCCTTTTACCAGTAGGGGTCCCAACGGGTGGTCAGGCGGGTCAGCAGTTCCAGATAGAAGTAATCGCCCCAAGTGTTGCATTCGTCCACGCCGCGGTCTTTCGGGATCGGATTGTAGGGCGAATTTTTGGCATAAACGCCGTGCAGCAGCAAGCCGTTGGAAACAGCAGGGTCGCTCACAGCACAATGCTGCACCAGAGCATCCGCCAGCTCCAGAGCGATCTTGCGGTAATAAGCGGCTTTTTCCTCCGGCAGGAAGGGTAGCATTTCCAGAATGCCGCAGGCTGCTACCGCAGCAGCAGAGGAATCACGGGGTTCGTCGCCTTCCGTAAAGGTCAGATCCCAGTAGGGGATGCGGTCTGCCGGCAGGTGCTGGACAAAGTAATCTGTGATGTCGTAAAACAGCTCGATGCACTTCGTCTCGTGGGTGTAGCGGCAGGCAAGGGCCATGCCGTACACGCCCCATGCCTGTCCCCGCGCCCAAGCGGAACCGTCCTTGTAACCCTGCTGGGTGGAACCGTACAGTGCTTCGCCGGTCTCCGGGTCAAAGAAGAAGGTGTGGAAGGTGGAGCGGTCTGCCCGCACCAGATGTGCCATACTGGTGGCGGTGTGTGCAAGGGCAATTTTATGGTAACGGCTATCCCCGGTCACTTCACTTGCCCAGTACAGCAGCGGAAGGTTGAGCAGGCAGTCGATGATCAGGCGGTAATTTTCCTTTGCGCCCAGCGCACCCCATGCCTGAAGGAACTGCCCCTTCTGCTGGAAACGGGTGCAAAGCTGGTCGGCGGCAAGCAGAGCCGCTTTTTTGCCGGTCTCGCTGCCGGTAAGCTTGTAGGCTGCCACGCAGGAAGGCACATACAAAAAGCCCATGTCGTGGTAGTTTACATCGATCTTTTGCTGGATGCGGTCCAGAAAGCTGTTTATCTGAAGCAGCGCAGCGTCCCGGAACGCAGCCTCGTGGGTGTGCTCCTACGCAAGCCAGTATTCCCCGGTGCAAAAGCCGGTGGTCCACTCTAGGTTTTCCGAGGGAAGATAAAAGTTATGCTCGCTGTTGAAGTAGATCATGGGACCCATGAAGTCGTTCCATGTGTTGACGAAGGTGAAGATGGTCAGGGTGGCGATGGCGGGTTTTGCCAGCGGCAGCACGATGCGGAAGTAGCAGCCGTATTCCGACAGGCCGTCAATGCGTGCTGCTTCGATCAGCTCGTTGGGCACGCTCTGGTAGAACTGACGCAGCAGGAAAACGCCGAACGCGGCAAAGGACTGCATCAGGATGTAGCCCAAATGGGTATCCACCAGATGGAGCTTCTGCATCATGGAATACTGGGGCAGCATATAGATCTGCCAAGGAATAGCGATGGTGGCAATGTAGCACAGGAACAGGGTGATGGAGCCAACGATCAGCAGCAGGATGATGGCCGCAGCAGAGGCATTGCCGTAATTCCACGAGATGAAGGACTGGTTGTAGATGTACATACTCAGCAAAGTCGTCGCGGTACCGGGACCGCCATCAGTGCCCACTTGGGCCAGCCGGGCAGCAGCTCTGCCGGAACACCGATCATGCTCAAAAACTGGTTGATGGGGCCGCCGCCTTTCAGGAACATTGCCTTGAACACGGCACCGACAGCAACGATGGAGGCAACATAGGGGAAGAAGATCGCAGAGCGGAAGAAGTTGACGAACTTGATCTTCGTATTCAGCAGCAGCGCAAGACCCAGCGCCGCGATTATGCTGAAAATGACCGTAAAGACGCTGAACACGATGGTCTGCCGCAGCGCTGCACGGAACACACGATCCTTGAAGATATTGACAAAGTTTTGCAGCCCCACAAACTCCATGGCGGTAAAGCCGTCCCACTTCATCACACTGAGGACGAAGGAGAAGATAACGGGCACCAGAATAAAGACTGTAAAACCAATAAAGTTGGGCAGGATAAAGGAAAGGCCGACCAGCGTGTTGCGGGTATTCAGAGAAATGAGACGCTTTTTTCGGCTTTAGCAGCAGTTGACACCGGGGGATTCCTCCTTTCGGGTGGGTTATCCATAAAAATGACGATAAAAACGGGGCGGGCGAACCGCCCGTCCCGCAATACAGAAACGGAATGAGTTGCGCAGACTCAACCCATGATCTCTGGCGCACGGCTTGCCATTTCCGCAAGGCCGTCTGCAACGGACAGCCATAACCACAACGATGTGGGCAGCGTGACCCTGTACCGGGACGGCAGGCCTCTGCTGGTGGATATCGGCGTGGAGACCTACAGCAAAAAGACCTTCAGTGCCCAGCGCTATGAGATCTGGACGATGCAGTCAAGCTGGCATAACCTGCCGGAGTTTGACCCCAACGGCAAATGTTGGCAGCAGCTGCCGGGCAGCCAGTACCGTGCAACCGAAGTGCAGGTGGGCAGCGACCTGCACACCATCTCCATGAACATCGCCCCGGCATACGGACCGGTTCCGGGGCTGACGTACTACCGCCGCACCGTACAGCTGACGGAAAACAGCTTGCAGATGCAGGATGTGACCGATTACCCCGGCGAGATCGCACTGACTTTGATGAGCGAAGAAAAGCCGGAAGCAAACGGTGCAGTGGTGCGGTTTGGAACACTGGCACCGATGACCGTGGAGGGCGCCGGACGGATCACCACCGAAGAAATTCCCATCCACGATGACCGCCTGCATCTGGCTTGGCAGAACAGCCTTTACCGCACCCGGATCTGGTTCAAAAAGCAGATAGATCTTTGCATCTGTGGCAGCGATGATCACAGATGTGGAGCAGATGTTTCGGCCAACAGCAATTCATGCAACGCAGGAATCTGGTAAAATATGGCGTAGGATTTGAACACCAGCGGAATACAGGCGAAAAAACAGCCCTCCCGGCGGTCATGGTCAGGAGGGCTGTTTTCAGTCGATCGTACATTTTCTCGGTGTTATACCAAAAGATTATCAGGCATCCAGCGTTGCAAAATAAATGACGAAAATGTGTGTTTTCTTGCGCTCGCCGTTTATAAAGTGCAGAACAGGCTGCGCTCAAGAACCCCCGCAAGTGATTGCGTGAGCGCTTGAGAAAGCACCAATAAAGCATAACAAAATCCCCTTGGTTCCTGTGATGGAAACCAAGGGGATTTTTATGTACGGCTATTTTGCAAGAGTCTCTTTTGCTTGATTTTCTTTGTTCTTTTGCCGATTGATGCGCGATAATGAAAAGCAATCAATCAACTTAGACAAAGGAGAAACTCTATATACCCGAAAATACCAGACAAGAAGTTGCAGCTCAAAAGCCGGGCATGGCAATATGCTATGACTTCGATAAAACGCTTTCTTCCGATGAGATGCGGTCATTTGCACAGATTTCCTCACGCGGGACGAAGCTTCAAGACTTTTGGTCTGCGGCTTAAATCGAATCAGCTTGCGGAGTGCCAGTAAAAAACGGCCTGAAGCAGCCAGAGCAATATCTGAAAAGACGAGGAGAACGAAATGCAGGAACAATCTGCAATTTGGCACGTGTTTAGGTTGTGATCAAGCGCATCTGCACGATTGTACAAAGAAACATACCGTAGACGATTCGAGTTGCTGGATTCTGAATTTTGTTGAGTAATTCGGAATTTTTAGCAAATGGATCGGTTTGTATTGGAATGAACGGTCTTTTGTGATAGAATGCTTTAGAGAAAGCATTTTTGAGATGTGTTCCATAACGCTGAATCAAAAAGAATGTCTGATGAAAGAGGTGGATCATGAGTAAGTTTAAGAGGGCTGATTGGATAGAATTGGCCTTGATTTTTTTTTGGGTGTACATTTTTGACCAATGCAGATTCCTATATTTCACCCTATCTTTTGATGGGAATGATTGGTATGTGCGGCTGCGTCGCAAGAGCGTCGATTGGTTATTCTACGGGGGAAAATACAGGAAAGCAGGAAAAAATCCTCACGAATGTTTATGCTGCGGTCCTGTCTGCTGCGGTGGTTTTGGCGAACTATAAGCTTTTTGCTGGCTTGCCAGACGATATCATTGACAGTTGCGTAAAATTGGCCGAAGCAATTCTGCTCTTCGGGAGTGGAATCGTTCTTTTTAAAGAAGTGTTGCATGGAGTAGCACATCTGGATTCGATCAAAAAGGATAACCAGCTGTTAAAAAATAAAAAAGTTGTATTTTGGGTATTGTGGGCCGTGTTGGGCTTGGAGGATGGACTGATTTTGTTTGGAGCCCAATACCCTGGTGAATTGTCTGTGGATTCGATCTCCCAGATGACACAGCTTTTGACGCACACGTATTCAAATCATCATCCGTATTATCATACACAGATCATCCATGCGGTGGTTTCGCTGGGACTTTGGCTTTTTGGGGATATCAATAAGGCAGTGGCAATGTATAGTTTGTTTTCTATCGTCGTTATGATATCCTGCTTTATGTATGCGGTAAAGACAGTCTATGAAGCAACAAACAATACAAAGCTTTCGCTGATGGTTTATCTGTACTATCTGCTTATGCCGTTCCATATCATATATAGTATAACCATGTGGAAAGACGTATTCTTTGGAGCAGCGGTTGCTGGTTTTGCAGTTGCATGTTACAGATGCCTGAAACTGATAGGAAACTCCAAAATAAACTATATCGTACTGTTCATAACAGCGGTGGGAATGTGCCTGCTGAGAAGCAATGGATGGCTGGCGTTCTTCCTAAGTGCGATTGTGTTTGCGCTCCTGTTCGGGAAAAAGCAAAAAAGACTGCTTGTTCTGTTTGCGGTTGTATTGCTGTCAACCTATGTTTTGAAGCATCCTGTTTTAAAAATGCTTCAGGTATCACAGCCGGATACAATAGAGGCTTTATCCATACCGGTACAGCAAATTGCACGTGTTATTGCAGATGGCAGGGAATTGACCGAAGAACAGAGCCGGGTTTTAGGCAGTGTGGTCGATCTGGAGAAAGTTCCGGAAGAATATGACAGCGGTCTTTCGGACCCAATCAAGGGGCTGGTAAGAGAAAAAGCAGATCAAGACTATCTTAAGGAACATGCCGCAGATCTTGTAAAAGTATATCTGCAACTTGGAGTAAAGTATCCACTTGAGTATATTAAAGCTTGGATAGATCAGACAAGAGGATATTGGAATGGTGGATATTCGTATTGGAGATGGTCAGGAAACGTACAAGAAAATACATTGGGGATTCAGCGGACTATGAAAATCTGGCAGATTAATACAATGCTTTGGGGGTATTTGGGAGCATGGGAATCGTCTCCGCTTCTCCAAATCTTCCTTAGCATTGGCCTGTATGTCTGGTGTCTCCTGATCGCATCCTTCCGCACATTAATCCGAAAAAACAGCGAGGCATTGTTTGTTGCAATCCCATTTTTAGCGGTCATTTTAACGCTGCTGGTAGCAACACCTGTGTACGCGGAATTCAGGTATTCATACGCAGTTTTCTGCGGCTTCCCATTTGTATTGTCGGTGGCGTTTATTGAAAAAGTTGATACAGACGTGGATGCCTGCAAGAAACATTTATAATAGATAATAAGCAAGTCAGAGACGCTGAAAAGCGTAAACAAGGCAAAATGAGCCGAATGTAAAACATCAAAAATCCCCCTGCTTCCATACGGAACAGAGGGATTTTTGCTGCGTCATAAATCAGCCTTACGCTGTCTCGTCCGCAACCGGGCAGACCACCGGGGCATCGGGTGCCGGTTGCAGATATTCCCGGGGCACATAGCCCAGCAGGCCGGCCAACAGCCGGTTGGGCATCTGGTTCAGGGCGTGGTTGAACTGCGCGGCGGAATCGTTGTAGATCAGGCTGCTGGTGTAGACCATCCGACTGTAACATTCGGAGGCTTCGGTGCAGCGCTGGTAGGTCTTGTCAGCCTTGATGGCGGGGTGGCTCTCAGCTACGATGGTGATGTAATGCATGGCCTGCGCCAGACGCTGCTCCTGCTCCAATACCTGTGCCGGCGTGGAGTGCGCGTCAACAGAAGGAAACACCAGCACCAGCTGGGCCGAAAGGCCGTAACTGCGGATCAGGCCCAGCAGAGCGTCCGCTGCGCGGTAGCGGGAGGCAAGCTGCAAGCCGATCTGGTTCATGGCCGTGTCCATATTCTCGCTCAGCCCGCCCAGACGGCGGCGCACGGCGGCTATCCATACCGCCAGCAAAAGCAGGATGGGGAAGATCAGGAATGCCATGCGGATCCCTCCTAAAAAAAGAAGCTCAGGCGGTACAGTACCGTCTGAGCTTACTATAGCGTAAAAGTGCATCGCGCAGGGCAGCAGAACGTGATTCGCCCGCAAAACGCATTGAATCGCCTTTTTTACAGTGCGATGCGCAGCAAAAACTGGTCCTGCTGCAACGCAAAGGTGTACATGCCGCCATACTGCTGCACGATGGCGCAGATACTGCGCACGCCAAGGCCGTGGCCCGGCTGGCTGGTGGTGGGCACACCGGCGGCGTCAAACTGTACCGGAAAATTGCAGGAATTGGAGATCTGCAAAAACAATCTGCCGCCTTTCTCGTAGGCGGTGGTGTCCACGATGGCGGGCTTTCCGGCTTTACGCTGACGCTCACCGGCATGCAGGGCGTTTTCCAGCGCGTTGGAAAGCAGCACGCACAGGTCGCTGTCCGGCAAAGGCAGCACCTGCGGAATGGCTGCGTGCACCCGGAAATCGATGCCGCTGTGCTCGGCACGGGCTGCAAAGGAGGAAAAGATCAGGTTCGCAGCCTCGTTTTCGCAATAGGCCGTCACCTTGCTGGCCTCGATCTGGGCGCACACGCTGTGGATGTACTCCTGCGCAGCCTTGGTACGGCCATTCTCGATGCAGGCGGAAATGTACTGCAAATGGTGGCGCAGGTCGTGCCGGTAGGTGCTGGCCTTGCGCTGGCTCTCGCGCAGGGCATCGATCTCGCGCACCGCCTGCGCTATTTGCAGATTCAGGCTGTTCTGGGTCTGTTCCAGCTGGCCGCGTATCCGCTCCTCTTTGGTGGTGCGCAGCACAAAGGCGAGGTAGGCACCGCTGCACACAAAGGGCATGAACTCTACAGCGGCCTGATTGCCGGTGGCCAGCAGGTTCGTGTAAACGCGGGTGATGTAGTCGAAGCCGTAGCCCAGCAGCGGCAGCAGCCCGAATTGCAGCTGCATCGCCCGCGAATAGTGTGAGATGCTGCGCACCGAGGGCGACACATAGCGGATCAGAACGTACAAAAGCGGGAAGGTGAGCAAAAGCTCAGTGGCATCTTGCAGCAGGGAGCCGCCGGAGGGGAAAAAGGCGATCACCAGCAGCGCGATCCAGCGCCGCAGCTGGCAGCACAGGTAGGCCGTCAGCACGGCCACCAGAGACCACACGCATTTGCCGGTCATGGCAAACAGCAGCAGGAACAGGGGCAGATGGGTGATGAAGGGGTAAAGCACCTTGACCGTGCTGCCGCTGCTGGTCAGATAAAAAAAGCCCTGCAAAGCAAGTAGCAGCACACTGCTTGCGGCCAGCGCCCGGCGGCGTGCCGGAGTCCAGTCCAGCTCACAGAAGGAAGCCGACAGCAAAATGCCGAAAACGCCCACCGAAGCGGCGTTGAGCACATAGATCACATTGCTCATAACATCACCTGCTTTTGCCGGAAGGCGTAGGCCAGATACTGGTTTTTGAGGTCGGCGGCTTTGCCGTGGGGCACCGGGATCTGCACCGTTGTGGTAAGGAGGATGGTGCGGGCGGTAATGGACTGGATGTATTCCATGTTTACAAGATACGAGCGGTGCGGGCGCACGAAATTCTCGTAGGAGGTCAGCTGCCGGGCCAGCTCGTCCATACTGCCAATGCTCTCCAGCACGGTGCCGCTGGCAAGGTGGAACATCAATGTGCGGCCCAGCACCTCGCAGTACACAAGCTTATCCAGCTCAATGCGGGAGATGCCGGTCTTGCAGCGCAGGATCAGGCTGCGCTGGTCGGCCTTGCGGCACTCGGTGATCACGGAATCCATCAGGCGGAAAAAGCTTTCCTCCCAGATGGGCTTGAGCTGGTAAAAGTAAGCGCCCACTACATAGGACTCCACCGCAAATTCGGCGGACGAGGTAAGGAAGATGATCTTGACGGCGGTGTCGTACTGCCGCACTTCCTTGGCGGCTTCAATGCCGTTTTCCGCCGGCATGATCACATCCAGAAACAGGATATCGTAGCGCGTGCCCTTTTCGATCTCGGCCATCAGATCCAGCGGACTGCGGAACGCCGTGCACCGGATCTGGGTGCAGCGCTGGGCACAATATTTTTCCAGCAGAGCACTCAGCTGGTCCAGAACAGTCTGGTCGTCATCGCAGAACGCGATCTGAAGCATAAAAGGGTACACATCCTTTGCGTTTGGGTATCAGGGGGTCACAGCTGGGCCTTGCCCATGCAGTAGGTTTGCAGCACATCGTAGTTGTCGTCCAGCACCACGATATCGGCGTCCTTGCCCACTTGCAGCGAGCCCTTGCGGTTCTCGAGGTGCAGGCAGGTGGCGGGGTTGATGGTGCAGGAATTCAGTGCGTAGTTGAAGGGCACCATGGCCTCCTCCACGAGGATGCGCAGGCCCTTGTTGATGTTCAGGGTAGAACCGGCCAGCGTGCCGTCGTCCAGATGGGCGCTGCCGTCCGGATAGATGGTGATGTGGTTGCCGCCAAACAGATATTCGCTGCCAATGGGGGTGCCCTTGGCCATCAGCGCGTCGGAGATCATGATGGCGTGGTCCGGGCCCTTGCTCATAAAGTAGTTGTTCAGGGCGGCAGGCGTGGAGTGGCAGCCGTCGCAGATGATCTCGCCGTACATGGTGCGGATGCGGTAAGCAGCGCCCACAAGGCCGTTTGCGCGGTGGTTGAAGGGCGACATGCCGTTGTACACGTGGGTCATGGAGCGGGCGCCGTTGGCGCAGGCCATCACGGCCTGCTCGTAAGTAGCGGCGCTGTGGCCAAGGCTGACCACCACGCCGTGGGCCGTCAGGTAGCGGATCAGGGCATAGCCCTCATCGTGCTCGGGTGCCAGCGTGATATAGCGGATGTGGCCGCGGGCAGCCTGCTGGTACTTTTTGAACTGCTCGATGGTGGGCTTTGCGATATACTCCGGCGGCTGGGCGCCCTTGTACTTCATATCCAAAAACGGCCCCTCAAAGTGGACGCCCAAGATCTCGGCACCCTCATAGCCGCCCTCCATCACATCGGCTACATTGGCCACGGCGTGGGTCAGCACTTCCTCACTCTGGGTGATGGTGGTGGCCAGAAAACTGGTCACGCCCTCGGAGACGATGTGCTTTGCCCAGTAGCGCAGGCCCTCGGGCTTTGCATCGTTGGTGTCAAACTCGTAGGCACCGTGGCAGTGGATATCCATAAAGCCGGGCACGATGCGCTTTTGGCCGTAGTCCACATCGGCCTGCTTTTCGCCGTAGGCAAAAATGCCGGTGATGCGGCCATCCTCAAACTCCACTGCTGCCGGCACAAACTGGTCGGCAAACCATACCTTCCTGCTCTGGATGATCATTGTTTGCATCCTCCGTATTCTTCATCATAAAACCTGCATAACGCCGCGCTGCAAAGCAGCACAGCCATTCTGTTGAAAAGTATATCATTTTTTGCGGGATAAGGCCAGTGCCGCAGCAGCATTTTAAGAAATTCTGCATTCTGTTTTACCTAAAATACATGCCAGAAAATACCGTATTTTGTAGAATGTATTCATAATAGGCAGAGGATACGCTTTTTTACACAATAAAAAACAAGATCGGCAAAGCCCGCAGGCCCTGTCGATCTTGTTTTTAATAGGAGGTCAGCCCCAAGCTCACATCCAGCGCCTGATCCACCCGCTTCTGGTCCTCGGGCGTGATCTGCCCGGCCCGCTCCCGCAGGCGGTGCTTATCCAGTGTGCGGATCTGCTCCAGCAGCACCACGCTGTCCTTGGCAAGGCCGGTATCCGCCGCCCGGATGTTGATGTGGGTGGGCAGGCGGGCTTTGTCCAGCCGGGATGTAATGGCCGCGGCGATCACGGTGGGGCTGTGCCGGTTGCCGATCTCGTTCTGCACGATCAGCACAGGCCGCACGCCGCCCTGTTCCGACCCCACCACGGGCGAAAGGTCGGCGTAAAAAACTTCTCCTCTGTGTACCTCCATGGAATCTCCCTCCCTGCATTTGGAGGATGCGCCCCGCTATGTGATGCGTCCGGCGCATCTTCGTCTGCTCTCAGTATGAGCACAAAACGCGGGGGATATTCCATTGTATGCAGGGCAGCGGCTCAGGTTTCCGTTTCCAGCACGCAGAATGCCAGCGCCATGCCGCCCTCGTGGCTCAAAGACAGCCGTGCCGCAAGGCCGCGGGCCTGCACCCATTCCGCTGTTTTGCCGGAAAAACGGTAGGCGGGCGCGCCGCTTTCCAGCCGGATGGCTTCGATCTCGCACAGGGCAAACGGCCCGCTCAGCCCGGTGCCTGCCGCCTTTAAAAAGGCTTCCTTTGCGGCAAAGTTGGCCGCTGCGCTGGCAAGCCGGTGGGCCGCGCCGCGCCCGGCGGGCAAAGGCGCGTCAAGACCCAGCGCGGCACGCTCGGCTTTGCCGTAGACCCGGCGGAGAAAGACGGCGGCGTGCGCGCCGGTGAGGCTTTTTTCCAGATGTGCGATCTCGCACAAGTCGCAGCCGATGCCGTAAAGCATATAGGCCCTCCTTCTGCCGCATCTGCGGCGGCGCAGGCTGTCAAGCCTGCAAAATCAGGACCGGAAATTTTATGCAAACTGTGCAAATCCGGTCTCTTTATCTTGAAGTTTACACGCAATTCGTGTACAATGAACGTAGTTCTTCCTAAGGGGGTGTATTCCGTGAGTGGCGAGACTGCTATTTTTTCGATCCACGACAAAAAGGACTATGAGATCCATGAGATCGTGCAGCAGGTGTACGATGCCTTAAAGGAAAAAGGCTACAATCCGGTCAATCAGCTGGTGGGCTATATCCTGTCCGAAGACCCCACCTACATCACGACCTACAAGAATGCCCGTTCCATGATCCGCAAGGTGGATCGTGACGATCTGTTGCAGGCCATGCTGCGCAGCTATCTGAACGTGTAATATTGCTTGTCTGCTCATACCCCGCCGTCTTTTAACGGCGGGGCTTTTTCATAATAGAATGCAGATGCCGTTTGCCGTTACGGCCCCTCCCGTGAAAAGGCGTTTGGAGCGACCCGCGTTTGCGTAGCAATGAAAGCCCCGGTGGGGCTTTTAAGCGGCGAGCGGTCTGCGTGAGCAGATGGAGGGGCTTTGCCCCGACAAACTCCGCAGGCCGCGACAAACGAAAACTATAAAAATAAAATTTCCGCTGAGGATGGCCGGAGTGAAACGGAGGCCATTCCGATCATTACGGCTGGAATGGCAGCATGAAAATCAGGTTCACCACCACCTCATATTCCCACGGCTCCCGGACTTTACGCAGCTGCTTTTCCAACTTTTCGGAGTCCTTGAATTTGTGAATCAGATAGAACCAGTGCCCTTTCATCCGGCTGACGGCACACCCGGCGCTGCCGAACAGCTCCGTGTAGCCGTGGTAAAGGTCATCGAGGTAGCCCCGCAGTTCTTCCCGTGCGGCGGGCGCACCGCCGCGCGCCACCCGGAACAGGGCAGGGTCCGCAATGATGCCGCGCCCCACCATGATGCCGGAAAGCTGCGGATACTGCGCTTCCAGCCCGTGCAGGTCTGCGGCAGTGGATACATCGCCGTTGTAGCACACCGGCATGGTGCACCCGGGCAGGGCGGCGGCAAAGGCGGCACGGTCTGCCGCGCCGCGGTACTGCTGGCGCATCACACGCGGGTGGATGGTCAGCTCACAGATGGGATATTGGTTGTAGATGTCCAGAATGGCGGCAAACTCCTCCGGCTTGTCCACGCCCAGCCGGGTCTTGACCGAGATGGGCCCTTTTGCGTTTGCGAACACGGCAGCAAGGAAGGCGTCCAGCTTTGCAAGATCCCGCAGCATCCCGGAGCCCTTGCCCTTGGCCGTCACGGTGCCGGCTGGACAGCCGAGGTTCAGGTTCACCTCGGTGTAGCCGAGGCTGCGCAGCTCGCCGATCATCCATGCGGCCAGTTCGCCATCCTTTGCCAGCAGCTGCGGGATGACCGGTGCGCCGGGATTGGCGGCAGGGGCAAGCTCTGCCATCTTCTTTTTGATGAGCACCCGGTTCTCCGGCGGGGAGAGAAAGGGCGCGTAGTAACGGTCGGCGGTGCCGGCCGGGCCAAACCATTTCTGGTGTGCCTGCCGCCACACCCGGTCGGTCAGGCCCTCCATGGGGGCAGCGTAGTAGTTCATGGGCAGTTCTCCAAAGTTTTTTGATAGGGATATTGTAGCATAGGAAAAGGGGAGGGGCAAGACGATTTGAAATGGCCGCCGCGTTCGCTTTGGCCATAAATAGCGGAAATGCTGTGTTTGATTTTGCGTTTGTCGCGCTCTGCGGAGTTTGTCGGGGCAAAGCCCCTCCATCTGCTCACGCAGACCGCTCGCCGCTTAAAAGCCCCACCGGGGCTTTCATTGCTACGCAAACGCGGGTCGCTCCAAACGCCTTTTCACGCTAGGGGCTGCAATTGTAAAATGCATCTTTTGGCTTTGCGGCTGTTTCTGTAGGAAACGAGCAAAAGCAGCTGCCGTTAACCGCCACGGCCTTTCTTGTGAAAAAGCAAAACCGGAAAATCCGCGGATTTTCCGGTTTTGCAAATAATAAAAATATGATTTCCGCTGAAAATGCGCTAGATCGTTTAGTCTGCAAACAGCGGGGTGGAGAGGTAGCGGTCGCCGGTATCGGGCAGCAGAACCACGATGTTCTTGCCGGCGTTCTCCGGGCGCTTTGCCAGCTGGATGGCAGCGTAAACGGCAGCGCCGGAGGAGATGCCCACCAGCACGCCTTCCTTGTGGCCGATCAGACGACCGGTGGCAAAGGCGTCGTCGTTCTCCACGGTGATCACTTCGTCATACACCTTGGTATCCAGCACATCCGGCACAAAGCCTGCGCCGATGCCTTGGATCTTGTGTGCGCCTGCGGTGCCCTTGCTCAGCACAGGGGAGGAAGCAGGCTCCACGGCAACCACCTTGACGTCCGGGTTCTTGCTCTTGAGGTACTGGCCCACGCCGGTCACGGTGCCGCCGGTGCCAACACCGGCCACGAAGATATCCACCTTGCCATCGGTGTCTTCCCAGATCTCAGGGCCGGTGGTCTCGATGTGTGCTTTGGGGTTGGCCGGGTTCACGAACTGGCCGGGGATGAAGGCATTGGGGATCTCCTTTGCCAGCTCGTCGGCCTTGGCAATGGCACCCTTCATGCCCTTTGCGCCTTCGCTCAGCACCAGCTCCGCGCCATAGGCCTTCATCAGCTGGCGGCGCTCCACGCTCATGGTCTCGGGCATCACAATGATGATGCGGTAGCCCTTGGCAGCAGCCACAGCGGCCAGACCGATGCCGGTGTTGCCGGAAGTGGGCTCGATGATCACAGAGCCTTCCTTCAGCAGGCCCTTTTCTTCGGCATCGTCGATCATCTTCTTGGCGATGCGGTCCTTGACGGAACCGGCCGGGTTGAAGTATTCCAGCTTGGCAATGATGTGGGCGGGCAGGGCCTGCTCCTTTTCAATGTGGGTCAGCTCCAGCAGCGGAGTGTGGCCGATCAGCTGATCTGCGGCAGTGTAAATCTTGCTCATTGTAGTTTCCTCCCTGATACAGTTTGTATGGGCGGCGTGCGCCCTGCCGGATGGACCCGGTGCATTTTTTGATAATGTTTCCACAAGCAGGACGGCTCATAATAACTATAAACCGATGTAGTTTGTGGGTTTGATGGTATTATAGCCCTCTTGGGGCGGCTTGTCAATGGATTTTTTGAAAAAAGTGGGATTGAAATATTATTTACCCTGTTGTATAATAGGTTAGAAAGATTCTATTACCAACAAAGGAAGTACACTATTATGATCGTGTCCACCAAAGGGCGCTATGCACTGCGCGTGATGATCGACCTTGCCGAGCATCAGTCTGAAAAATATGTTCCCCTCAAGGAAGTTGCCGTCCGGCAGGAGATCTCGGAAAAATATCTGGAAAACATCCTCAAAGTGCTGGTGCAGAATGGCTTTCTGGAGGGCTTGCGCGGCAAAGGCGGCGGCTACCGGCTCACCCGCAGCCCGGACCAGTACACGGTGGGCGAGATCCTGATGCTGACCGAGGGCAGCCTTGCGCCGGTAAGCTGCTTGACACCCGGTGCGGCCCCCTGCTCCCGCATGGCCAACTGCCGCACCTATGAAATGTGGAAGGGCCTGAACGATTTGATCTCCAACTACTTTGGCAACATCACGCTGGCCGATCTGGCCCTGCCCGATCAGGCCGGGAACGATTATGTGATCTGACCGTATTTTCCAATCCCGTATAAAAGGCGCACCGGTTTGGCCGGTACGCCTTTTTTTGCACAGTTCTTTGCAAAATGTGCAGTGTTTCTTATCCAGAATCACGGTTGATGGTTTGGGACAGGTGCGGTATACTTTACCCTTGATGTGACCATTTACGCTTTTGATCGAGGAAAGGGGAACTTTACTACGAAATATATTTTTCAGTTTGCGCGCATTCTTGCGTTTTGTTTTTTAGGAGAAATTTTACACGCGGTGCTGCCGCTGCCGGTGCCGGCCAGCGTTTACGGACTGGTGCTTTTGCTGCTGGCTTTGAACTTCCGGCTGATCAAGCTGGAGG
>ERZ1026898.770-NODE-770-length-17645-cov-4.174133_pt1 | contig 17645 bp, 16 predicted proteins | sample MGYA00380178_ERZ1026898 | MGnify/ENA primary metagenome ERZ1026898 (study PRJEB33269, sample SAMEA4719814) | human gut metagenome | biome: human-associated habitat; feature: organic feature; material: feces | place: Cameroon | collected 2013-10 ... | reverse complement strand
ATTGATGGAATCAGATCATAGCAGTCTCATTCATAATGAATGGCTGAAAGCAGAAAACATAAAAAATAGAAAACATTTAAAATCAGGAGAAAAAATACATGACAACATATAAAATACGTTTATTAAAATGCAGCGGAAAAGACCAGAAGATATCCGCTTATCTGCAGCTTCTGACAGGCCTCGATAAAGTGATGGCTAACCGCATCGTATCGAACCTTCCAGCCACACTGTTTGACAATCTAGACGAAGAAGGCATGGAATATTTTAAAGAGGCGTTTGAGTTTTATAAAGTAGAATACGAGATCACACCACTGGAAGAAGCGTGTGAGGTGTGTGGCTATCCATCCAGACAGGTCATTGTACTTGGAAGAATCGTAGAATATTATGGTCAGAGAAATGGCTTCTTACAGCTTGCGAAGAAATATAATTTTGAAACGAAGGAAGACCTGTCCATGGCACCATTTCTGATCCGGGATGGTATGGATGAGGAGAAAGCCATTAAGCTTCAACAGGAACTGACCAACATCGGAATCCGTTCACAGGTTATCCGTAGCGGAAGTCCGGTGACAGAAAGGAAGCGGAAAAATTTCTTTCAGAGATTGCTCTCTTCGGAAGTATGATCTATAATGAGCGGTGCATGTCTTCTTGTAAAGAGAAAATCATACTGAAAAAGGAAGGACATTGAGAAAGAATGAAAGATTTAACGAAGGGAAAGCCCTCGGCACTGATACTAAGTTTCGCATTACCGATATTTTTAGGTAATTTATTACAGCTGACCTATAGTCTGGTAGATACCAGGATCGTCGGATCATTTCTGGGAGAAGATGCGCTGGCGGCAGTAGGTGCGACCAGCACACTAAGTGGCCTGATCATCGGATTTTTACTGGGATTATCCAACGGATTTGCAATTATTACCGCACAGAAATTCGGTGCGAAAAATATCGCAGATATGAAAAAGTCCTTTGCAATGTTGCTTGTAATCGGGACTGGAATATCCATTTTATTTACGATAGCAGGACTGTTATTTTTGAGACCGATCTTACGTTTTTTAAATGTACCGGAGCATCTGGTCCCGGTGGCGAAAGGATATATCGCAATCATCATAGCCGGGCTGCTTGCAACATTTTTATATGATGCCTGTGCGGCGACGCTTCGTGCGATCGGAGATGCGGTAACACCATTGATCATTTTGGCGATATCTGTAGCATTGAATATTGTGGGGGATCTGTTCTTTGTTGTAGTATTGAAGACAGGCGTAAAAGGAGCGGCAATCGCAACTGTGCTGGCGCAGATCATTGCATTTGTGATCTGCTGGATCTATATGATCAGAAAATATGAGATATTAAGGCTTCAGAAAGAGGATTTTAAAGATCCAAGTCCAATCATGGTAAAAGAGATGGTAAGTGCCGGAATGTCGATGGGATTTATGAGTTCTCTGGTTAATATCGGTACTTTGACATTACAGACGGCAATCAATAAGCTTGGAAAAGACATTATCATCGCCCATACAGCGGCGAGAAAGATCACGGAGATATTCATGATCATGTTCAGTGTATTCGGACAGACGATGGCAACTTACTGTGGACAGAACATGGGAGCAGGAAAGATCGACCGTGTGAAGAGAGGCATCTGGCTGGCGATAGTCTACAATGCGATCTGGTCAGGACTTACGATCATTGCAAGTTATACGATCGGAGGATGGCTGGTATATCTGGTAACAGGAAGTCATAATAAGACAGTGATCTTAAATGCAACGAATTATCTGAAGTTTGATACGCTGTTTTATATTGTGACTACTTTGATCTGCATTTTAAGAAATGCGATGCAGGGATTAGGGGATCACATTACACCACTGATCTCCAGCGGTCTTGAGATGGCAGGGAAGATCGTGATTGCGGCAACTCTGGTTCCGTGTCTTGGATATACGGGTGTGATCATCTGTGAACCGATCGTATGGTTCATTATGGTAATTCCGCTTTTGATCCAGATATTCCGGATGCCGGTGCTCAGGACAGAAAAGACAGATGGAAAAATATAGAAGGGAAAATATAAATAAGAAAAATCAATTTGAGAGGACGAGATAGATGGAGATACACATTCTTGATATGATCCAGAATTTAAGAACGCCAATAGGGGATGTGGTTGTTCCGCTTATTACCAGACTTGGGGATGCGGGAATCATATGGATCATTCTGACGTTACTATTACTGATCATTCCAAAGACACGAAAGACGGGTGTGATCATGATGGCAGCACTGCTGGCAGACCTGTTGCTCTGTAATGTGCTCATAAAGAACCTGGTGGCAAGAACCAGACCGTTCGATGTAAATACAACAGTAAAATTATTAGTGGAAAAGCCACGTGATTATTCATTTCCATCAGGACATACGGCCGCGTCATTTGCCTCGGTGACGGCCTTGTATCTGGCGAAAGAAAAGAAGTTGTGGAAGATAGCACTGGTGTTGGCGGTTCTGATCGCATTGTCGAGACTATATCTGTATGTACATTATCCGACAGACATCATCGGCGGTGTGATCTTCGGCAGTCTGTCCGGATATTTGGGATATAAGATCGTCGGATGGATACAGAAGAAAAAGACAAAATAAAGAAAGAAGAAAAGAGCAGGGTAGGCAGCAATTATGCTGTCTGCCCTGCTCTTTTACTGACTACCAGTGCGATACAGAAGATTGCAGCGGCAAAAAGTAACTGGATTCCATAGTTGCGGTATAACACCTGTTTCTGGGCCAGACTGAGTACGTCATAGTTATTCAGCAGATTGTTACTGATCTCATACCAGTAGACCGGAAGAAAATGGGCTACAGTTTTCACGCCTTTTCCCATGATATCAAGTGGAACGAATACACCGCACAGAAAGCTCATACCAAGTGTGACAACATTTACAAGAGCGGTCAGAACTTCTTCTTTGGTGATAAATGTGCCAAGAAGGAAGGCAAGTGCCAGACCAACCAGAAGCAGTGTCAGGCTGTTGAGCATATAATATGGCATATTTGCCGACTGGAAGAATGCTTTCCGGTAAAAGAAGAAAGCAGGGAGCCATGTTGTAAGTAGCCAGACGGAGATCCCGACCACCAGATATCCAAGGGCAAGCTGCAGGTTCTGGCTTCTGCTGGACACAGCCGAGCAGAGGATACGCTTTTGCAGATCCGGCTTATGGAATGCGATCATGATCAGTCCCATTACATAGCACAGTATAGATATTAATACATATGGCAGATACTGATACATATAAGCGTAGATAGGAGCCTTTTGGGAAGAAACAGTCTTTAGCATTGTAATATGAGAAGAACTGTCTGCGTGTTTCAGGATATATGCGGCTGTCTCTTTATCGGAATAACCGCTGTCTGTCAGGACACGTGCCTGATTCAGATAGGTGTTGATCTGCTGATCGATGTAGTAACCGTCTGTGCTGCCCGGAATCTTGGATACCGGTAATGCCTGATACTTACGGAGGCAGGAGGTTTTAAAATCTTCCGGGATGGTCACGATATAATAGACATTCCGGTTAAAAAGTGCATCCTGGAGTTTCGCGGTGTCATCTGGCATTTGTCTGACAGTGTGATACTGTGATAAATATTCGGAAAGTCCTTTTGAAAGTACACTTTCGTCATGATCGACCACAGCTACGGTAAGCTTTTTCGCATGGAATCCGGTACTGGAAGTATTATTATCGGTACCGGAGGCAAGAATTCCGATCGAAAGAAAAATTGCCAGATACATGAATACCATCAGGAGATTGCGTTTGGTTATGGTTAAAAATCCTCTAAATACTGTCATAACGTTCCCTCCTTATCAGGAAAAATGAGAGGATGATACAAAGCAGGCACATGATTCCAAGAATCAGGATACACCTTTGGTAGCGCACGGTGTCATCATAGACACTGAGGCAGTAGAATGCATCACTAAGTACACTGGCAGGATTGATCCGGTTGATGACCGGGCAGTGCTGTTCAATCACATTTTTCATACCGCCGAACATCAGTCCTGCAAGAAAACTCGGGAACAGCGTGACGAGGACTCCGATTCCGGATTTGACACTGTAGGACAGTTTACCGGCACATCCGATCAGGATTCCGAGACAGATACCAATCAGGCTTCCCATAAATGTAATGAGAAGAAGCTTTGGAATATCATGTCCAAGGCTGATATGAAGCACCTGGGTAAGGTAAAGTTCCAGGATCAGGATGTTGACGAAATGGATACATTCCAGTACCAGCAGATCGCCGAGAATCAGGGAAAGTTTGTGGGTCGGTGTAATGCTGCGCCGTTCTCCGAGTGCGCTTAAGTCCGCCTGTAACTGAACCGTAGAATGGATACTTAAGTAGACTCCGCTTAAGCAGGCAAATGCTATAAGAGCGAGAAAGTAAGTCAGAGTCGGATCTAAGGAATGCCCGCCTAAGGATTTTTCTTTCACCAGTGTCTGGTAGTCATTTAAGGATGCAAGGGCATCTGAAAGCTTTTCCGGGTGCTGCGTGGCAATGTCACGGATCATGTCGTCATTTTTTTCATAGCTGTCAAGAAGTGAAGACAGAATACTCTGGTTAATACCATTAGAAGCAAGGGTAAGAGAAGGAGTCTCTTTCACGTAATAGATTCCGGAAATGTCTTCTCGTTTCAGTGCTTTCCTGGCTGCTTTCTCTGCCTTGTATGAATGAATATCAATCATATCCTGATCCATTCCATCCAGAAATGTCTGGAAAGATTTCGCATTTGCAGAACTGTCATCTATTGTGACGACGGCAACAGGGACGGGTTCCCAGTCGGTCTCTCCAGTTCCGGCAAGACCGGTATTTCCAAAGGATACGTAGAACAGCGTTCCAAGGATGAGTGGAAATGCCAGAGCCCAGAACATGATGGAGCGGGAGCGTATCGTCTGTAAGAACTGATATTTTAATAAATGTAACATAAAGTGTCCCTCCTTTAATCCCTGAGTTCTTTTCCCGTGATCTCAAGGAAGACATCATTGAGAGTCGGAAGCTCGGAGAAGACGCGCCCGAATGGAATGTCCTGTTCCTGCAGGTAATTCAGTACCCGGATCAGATTGTGTTTTGCACCGCTGCAGCGTATGATCATTGTCTGATCTTCGTATGATAAGTCAAATACATGAGAAAGTGAGCGGATATCTGCCAGGTTTGCTTCTGTTAATGCAACTGCTTCGATCGTGATCGTCTCGCCGGTCTTGATCATTTTCTTTAATTCTTCGGTCGTGCCGGATGCGAGTACACGTCCGTGGTCGATGATTGCGATGCGGGTACAGATCTGCTCGACTTCTTCCATGTAGTGAGAGGTATAGATAATGGTCGATCCCTGGCGGTTGAGCTCTACGATTCCTTCCAGAATCTTGTTGCGGCTTTGAGGATCTACAGCAACGGTCGGTTCATCCATGATGATGAGCCTGGGCTTGTGGACAATGCCGCATGCAATATTCAGCCTTCGCAAAAGTCCGCCGGAGAGTTTCTTTGGGCGCATCTTACGGAAATCGGACAGACCGGTGAATGCGATGGCTTCTTCCACGAGTTCTTTTCGCTTCTGTTTGTCTTTGATATAGAGTCCGCAGAAATAATCGATGTTTTCATAGACGGACATCTGCTCGAAGACAGCAACGTTCTGCATGACAACACCAATATCCTGCTTGATATCGTAGCTGTCCGGCTTCATGTCCTTTCCAAAGATCGTGATCGTTCCTTTGTCGTATTTTAACAGTGCGAGCAAGCAGTTGATGGCGGTGGTTTTACCGGAACCGTTTGGTCCGAGCAGTCCGAAGATCTCGCCTTCTTCGATGTCGAGTGACAGGTGGTCAAGTGCCAACAGGTCACCGTAACGTTTTACCAAATTTTCTATATGTACGAGCATAAGATTCCCTCCTTGATGAATTCATGTCAGTATCCCTGTGATCATGACATTTATTACTTGTAGTATAGTGGATGGCTGATTATAATGGTAGTGTCGAAGGTCATAAGTTGAATGTGACAAATGTAATATAGGAGAAAGCGATGAGAAAGATAACAGATGAGGGATTTTTGTTCCTGTACGGAATGGGACTTTTGCTGACAGCAGAGACGGGAATCCCGGCGGTAATCGCCGCGCTGCTTGCATGTATCTATACCTGTGTGAATCTGGCATGGAGTGAAAAATATCTGCATTATATGACTACGATTGCTTTTGTGGCGGCAGGAATTGTTTCCAAAGAAATGTGGATGTTTCTTCCTGTGGCTTTATATAATATGCTATGCTTTTATTCTCCGGTTTATATAGGTATCGGCGGAGTGGTCATGGCCTGTGTGGCACCAACATTCCGTGAAGATTACGGGCTGGATAAAGGAATGTTCATCGTCGTCGGAATGGCAGCGGCTGTTCTGCTATGTGAACGCACCAAGAGACTTGATGAACTGGAACAGGAATATAAAAGGTCCAGAGATGACAGCAAAGAACTGACACTGATGCTGGAAAAGAAGAATCAGGATTTGTTGGAAAAGCAGGATACGGAAGTATATCTGGCTACATTGAAAGAAAGGAATCGTATCGCCAGAGAGATCCATGACAATGTGGGGCATATGCTGTCGCGGTCCATCCTGATGGTTGGAGCGTTAAAGGCCATTAATCAGAATGAGACTCTGAAAGTTCCGATGGAGCAGCTGGATCAGACGCTGAATGAAGCTATGACGAATGTAAGACAGAGCGTGCATGATCTGCATGACGAGTCGGTGAATTTAAAAGAAGTGATGGAATCGCTGACAGCAGAATTCAGTTTTTGTTCGGTACAGCTTACCTATGATATGGGATATGACATTCCAAAAGAAATAAAATACAGTTTCATTGCCATTACGAAAGAAGCACTGAATAACGTGATGCGTCACAGCAATGCAGATGAGGTAAAGATTCTGGTCAGGGAACATCCATGGTTATATCAGCTGATCATAGAAGATAACGGAACGGCGCATGGGCAGATACAGCCGGACGGACACCGGGAAGAACATGCGGCGCAGGAAAGAGCAGGAAAATCTGGAAATATCAGAAAAACAGAAAGCAACGGAATCGGAATCAAGAATATGAAGGAACGCATCCGCATGCTGGGCGGAAATATGCAGATCCAGAAAGAAAATGGCTTCCGGATCTTTATTACGGTTCCAAAGCAGAGCTGATAAGGAAAAATATGAATGAAGATAAAATGAGGAAAAAGATGAAGATTGTAATTGTAGATGATGATATCCTGGTATCCAGTGCGTTAAAGACGATCCTGGAAGCGGGAGGAGAGGTAGAAGTAACCGGTACCGGACAGGACGGGAAAGAGGCGGTCCGTTTATATGACGAGCTGCTGCCGGATGTTCTCCTGATGGATATCCGGATGAAGGACATGAACGGACTGGACGCAGCAGAACAGATTTTGAACATGCATGCGGATGCAAAGATTCTTTTACTCACCACATTTTCTGATGATGAGTATATCGTAAAAGCATTAAAATACGGTGTGAAAGGATATCTGATAAAACAGGATTACGGCAGTATCCTTCCGGCACTGCAGGCGGTGCAGATGAACCAGACTGTATTTGGAACCGAGATCATGTCCAGAATTCCGGGACTGCTTCAGAAAGAACAGAAAGAAAAAGAGCAGGAATTTGACTGGAACGGTCATGGAATCGGAGAGCGGGAACTGGAGATCATAGCATTGGTTGCCGGGGGATTCAGTAATAAAGAGATATCTGAAGAAGTCTGCCTAAGTGAAGGCACGGTCCGGAATTATATCAGCAATGTGCTGGAAAAATTAGAACTAAGAGACCGGACGCAGCTTGCGGTATATTACCTGCAAAGAAACAGAAAGTGAGATAAGAACAGAAAAATTCCAGATGAATGAGAAACAGAGAAGTATCTGTTATATATATGGAAATAAGATAGAAAAGACTGAAAAAGAAAGAAGAAATAAATGAAAGAAAAAAATGAATACACAAAAACAATCAACTGGAAGGTATTCTACCGAAACGTATTTGCCCTGGTCATTCCTATCGCGATCCAGAACCTGATCAATGTCGGAGTCACGGCGACGGATGTGATCATGCTTGGAAAGGTCGGCGAGAAAGTATTATCCGGAGCATCCCTTGCAGGACAGATCCAGTATATCATGACACTGATCTTTTACGGAGTGACCTCCGGGGCAACCGTTCTGACGGCGCAGTACTGGGGAAAGAAAGATACCAGAACGATCGAGAAAGTTCTGGGTATGGGATTAAGTGCCGGACTTATCGTTGCGGTAGTATTCGCAGCAGCGGCCCTTGGCATGCCGGAGACACTGATGCGGATCTATACCTCTGATCCGGAAGTTATTGCAGAAGGAGTAAAGTATTTAAGAATCGTAGGATTTTCCTATATGTTTATGGCAGTGACACAGGTTTACTTAAATATTATGCGGAGTATTGAACGGGTCATGGTAGCCACATTCATTTACCTGATCTCACTGCTTATGAATATTGCAGTAAATGCAGTCCTGATCTTCGGACTTCTCGGATTCCCGGCAATGGGAGTAAGAGGTGCGGCAATCGGTACGTTATGTGCAAGAGCTGCCGAGACGGTGATGGTTCTTCTCTATGCCGTCTTCCGAAATAAAGTAGTAAGGATCCGGTTACGGGATATGGTGAAGATCGATAAAGTTCTGTTAAAAGATTTCGCAGTCTATTCCATGCCGGTGGTATTAAATGAACTGATGTGGGGACTTGGAACATCGGCAAATACGGCGGTGATCGGTCATCTCGGAAGTGCGGCAGTGGCGGCCAACTCGGTTGCACAGGTGGCAAGACAGCTTGCAACAGTCGTAACGTTTGGAATTTCCCATGCAACGGCGATCTACCTTGGCAAGACGATCGGGGAAGGAAAAATGGAGCTGGCAAAGGCATATGGAAAACGTTTCGTGTGGTTAAGCCTGATTCTTGGAATCCTCGGCGGTGTGATGATACTGATCTCGGCACCGGTTGCCAATGCGAATCTGGCACTGACCGGACCGGCAAAGCATTACTTAAGCTTTATGTTCTTCGTGATGTCGTATTTTACCGTCGCGCAGTCGTTCAACACGACGATGGTGGTCGGTGTATTCCGTGCCGGGGGAGATACGAAATTCGGACTGATCATGGATGTATCGACGATGTGGGGATTCTCCATTTTACTCGGAGCAGTGGCAGCATTTATTTTTCATGCCAGTGTGCCGGTCGTTTATGTTATACTAATGAGTGACGAGCTGATCAAAGTACCGATCACGTTAAAACGGTATTTGACATACAAGTGGCTGAGAGATGTCACAAGAGAACAAAAAGAACTGGAAGGGGACAAATAATGATCGTATTAAGCAAAGAACAGATCGAAGCAATGATTGATCCAGATCAGATGATGGATCAGATCGAAGAGGCATACCGAATTTACGGATCAGGTGATTTCTATATGCCGCCAAGACCGACGGTAGAACATGAGAATAAGCAGCTCATGTATATGCCATGTTACACAAAGGATATTATCGGGACCAAGATCCTGTCGATCTTCCCGGAGAATTCTAAACTGGGACTTCCGTCGATTGATGGTATTGTATTACTAAATGACTACACAACAGGTGCACCGCTTGCTGTTATGGATGGCCAGTCAGTAACAGCATGGAGAACCGGAGCTGTCGGCGGTGTGGGGATCCGCCATCTGTCAAGAAAGGACTGCCATACCGTTGGGATCATCGGTGCAGGAATGCAGGGATTCCATCAGGCAGTGTATGCATGTGCCGCAAGAGATATCCATACCGTATATGTATTTAATCACAGTAACCGTGATCTGACAGATTATCTGGAAAGACTGAAAAAAGCTATTGATAAGGAAGACGTAAAGGTAGTACAATGTAAAGCAGTGGAAGAGCTTGTACGAAACAGTGATATCATCTGTACAACAACTCCTTCTACCACACCTGTTCTTCCGGATGACAAAGAGCTTCTGAGAGGAAAATGTATCATTGCGATCGGTTCTTATATGCCGGAGATGAGAGAAATTCCGGATGCAATACTGGATCTGGTGGACAATGTATACATTGAACTTCCGTATGCATGTGAGGAAAGCGGGGACTTAAGTCAGCCTCTGGCAAGCGGAAAACTCACAAAAGACCGTGTAAAACTGATGCATGAATATCTTGCATCAGGGGATGCTGAGATCAAAGAAGGTCAGACGACATATTTCAAATCGGTTGGAATGGGATTATTTGATGTGTGTATCGCACAGAAATTATATGAAGTAGCAAAGGAGAAATAACATTATGAAAATCGTAGCAACAGAAAAAGCACCAAAAGCACTTGGACCATATTCACAGGGATATGTACACAACGGAGTACTGTATACAGCAGGACAGATCGCAATCAATCCAGAAGTAAATGATGTAGAAGCTACAACAATCGAAGCTCAGACAGAGCAGGTATGCAAGAACTTGGGAGAAGTCTTAAAAGAAGCAGGAACATCATTTGACAACGTATTAAAGACAACATGCTTCCTTGCAGATATGAGTGACTTTGCAGCATTCAACGAAGTATATGGAAAATACTTTACATCAAAACCGGCAAGAAGCTGTGTTGCAGTAAAGACACTTCCAAAGGGAGTTCTGTGTGAAGTTGAACTTATTGCGGCTGTAGAGGAGTAAGACAAATGGCAGAAGAACAAAAAACAGGCTGCAGCCCGTCCGATTGTGCGGGCTGTTCCCATGCAGGTGAATGCGGAAGCAAACCGCAGAGTCTGATCAAACCGGAAAATAAAAAATCACACATCAACCATGTGATCGCAGTTGTCAGCGGAAAAGGCGGCGTTGGAAAATCTATGGTTACCGCATCGCTTGCAAGGCTGATGAGAGAACAGGGATTTTCTGTAGGTATCATGGACGCAGATATCACAGGTCCATCCATTCCGAAGATGTATGGAATCCATGAAAAAGCAAAAGGGGATGGAGAAAATATTTTCCCATGTGAGGCAAAGGATGGAACGAAGATCATGTCCATCAACCTTTTACTTCCGGAAGAAGATGATCCGGTTATCTGGAGAGGTCCGGTCATCTCAGGTGTTGTCACACAGTTCTGGACAGATGTTGCATGGGGAGAACTGGATTATCTCTTCGTAGACATGCCGCCGGGAACCGGTGATGTACCGCTTACCGTATTCCAGTCCCTTCCGGTAGAAGGCATTGTGATCGTAACTTCTCCACAGGATCTGGTACGCATGATCGTAAAGAAAGCTTACAACATGGCAGGACAGATGGATATTCCGGTACTCGGAATCGTGGAGAACTACAGTTATCTGGTATGTCCGGACTGCGGGCGTAAGATCTCCGTATTCGGCGAGAGCCACATCGACGAAGTGGCAGAAGAACTCGGCGTTCCGGTCATCGGTAAGATGCCGATCGATGCAAGTCTTGCAGAGGCAGTGGAGAATGAGAACTTTGCAGAAGTAAGCAATGATTATCTTGCGGAAGCAGTGAATAAACTTTAGAAGATACCATTTTTGTGATAAAAAATTAACTTATGGATTTACTGTTGACTTAGAAAAGATAACCTGTTGTGCTAATTGCATAGTTGATGGATGGATTTGTGAGACACCTATGTGCAAAGTGCGTAAACTAGAAGGTGAAGATAGCACGCAGCATAGGAGTCGAAGGGGCATGCAGAAACTCTCAGGTAAATGGAACGAATTCGGACGACGCTCTGGAGAACAATTAGAATTGTACCGAAGAAGTAATCTTTCAGGTAAAAGGACAGAGGCAGACAAAAAACACATGCCGAGCGTTGCGATAAGCCATTTTTTGCCTGCTTTTTTAATGCTTAAAATGGGGAATGGGCATGAAAAGCAGGCAGATTCCGAAGGAGGTAAAACAAAAATGAACAGAATCGAAGATGTAACAGATTACATCACAGAATGTGACAAAGAAGTTGGGGAAGCGCTCGAGGAACTCGAAGGCGGCGCAGTGCATGTGGTGCCGAGGAAGAAAAAATAAATTTGGGATTTAATTCAGGAAGGCTGTGGATACCCGAACCGGAATAAAGCTTGGAAAGGCGTTCCTGTTCAGGTTCCATCGGCGGGTCAATTCTAAAGGGGCAAAATTCTGCTAAAAGCAGGCTTTCAAAATTTGAAACTCGGCATACGCCTCAGACAGTCAAATTTTGAAAACCTAACGCAGAATTTTACCCCTTAAGAATTACCAACGCCTCTTTCATATTCACTGGAACGCCTTTCCAAGTTTTATTCCGTGTGTATCAAATGCCTTACGATTGAAATGGCAAATGCGTAACCGTAGTGGCTTCCGCCGGGTTACACTTCCGGGCATTTCATTTATTAGCATCCGCAGCCAGTCACGACTTGAAGGAAACAATGGATAAGGATTATTGTGAATGTGGAATGCCGTTAGAAACAATTAGAGAGTCAGAAGCACCGTTAAAGGAACGAAGCGAACGTGTTTGAGGCGAACGCCGAGTTTGAGCGTAGTTCCTTTGCTTTTAGGTGTTTCTGACTCTCTTAGTGTTTCTTATGGTATGGAACCTGAACAAGAAGCCTTATCTATTGTTTCCTTCAAGGACTGAGAGGCCGCTTCCCCGTTAATAAATTAAATCCCAAAATACACTGCTGAATACGCCGAAAGATCCAGCACAGCTTTCCCATCCGTAACCTTCACTTTCTTCTTCGTATACTTCTTACTTCCTCCAAATGTTACATCATCACTAGCCAGAATCACTTCCAGTTCCTTTGCATCCGTTATTGGAAGCTCATATCCTTCCTGATCCTCATCCGAGAAATTAAAGACAGCGGCAATACGTTCTTTTCCATCCGTTCTTTCAAAAGCGTAGATACAGCGTTCTTCCTGATGACAGTCCAGCCAATGGAAGCCGGCGTTTTCATAGTCTTTTGCGGAAAGAGCCGGAGTTGTCATATACAGATGATTCAGTTTCTGCATGAAGTGATGGAATGCATCGTGAATTGGATACTTCAGGATATCCCAGTCCTGTTCACGTTTTTCATCCCATTCGCGGAGCTGGCCGATCTCGTTACCCATGAAGTTCAATTTTTTTCCCGGATGTGCGTACATATACATATAGAACGCACGCGCCTGTGGAAATTTCTCTTCGTACTCACCATACATTTTTTGTGCGATCGTTGCTTTTCCGTGAACAACTTCGTCATGTGAAAGCGGAAGAAGGAAATCATCGTTATAATAGTACATCATGGAGAACGTAAGCTTGTGATAATCGCGGCTTCTGTATTCCGGTGCGGTGCGGAAGTAGTCAAGTGTATCGTTCATCCAGCCCATATCCCATTTGTAATCGAATCCAAGTCCGCCCTGATCAGCAGGTTTTGTTACGCCTTCGAAAGAAGTAGAATCCTCGGCAGAGAGCATAACTGTCGGGTGCAGTGTTTTTAATCCGTGGTTCATTTCACGAATAAAGTCTACTGCATTATTGTTGACACCTCTTGCCGGTTCACCCTGCCAGTAAATGATACGGCTGATTGCATCCATACGGATTCCGTCCACATGATATACGCTTAACCAGTAGTTCGCAGCAGACTGCAGGAAGCTTCGGACCTCGCCTCTGGAATGCATGAAGTTGCAGCTTCCCCATTCGCTGACACCAACATCCTGATGTGGATATTCATAAAGTGAAGTTCCGTCATAATCGGCCAGTGCATAATGATCAACGGCAAAATGTACCGGCACGAAATCCATGATCACACCGATGTCGTTCTTGTGGCAGGCATCAATGAATTTCATCAGTTCTTCGGCAGTTCCATAGCGTGATGTCGGGCTGAAGAATCCAGTATTCTGATATCCCCAGGATTCGTCACACGGGTGTTCGCTGAGCGGCATGATCTCGATATAGTTATAATCATTTTCCTTAAGATAAGGGATCAGGATGTCGATCATTTCTACATAAGTGTACCAGTCGTCTGCCTTTTCAGAAGGCTTCTTAAATGAGCCGAAATGCAGTTCGTAGATATTGAGTGGTTTGTCCTTGCATACTGAACGCTTCTGCATCCATTTGCTGTCTTTGAATTTGTAATGGGACAGGTCGCGGATGATAGACGCGAAGTTCGGACGGAGTTCCATGCCGAAGCCGTAAGGATCGCAGTGCTCTACGCAGTTTCCGTCCTGTTTGTAGATGCGGTACTTGTACATCATGCCCGGCTTTGCACCTTTGGCATAACATTCCCAGAAATTTCCGTCATAAGTTTTATTAAGTTCCCATTCCTGCCAGTCGTTAAATTCCCCAATGACTGTAATGCGTGATGCAGCAGGTGCAAAGGTACGGAATGTGGTTCCGTCTTTGTCCGGGTGTGCGCCGAGAAATTCATAGGCGTCGAATATTTTTCCTGTGTAAAATCCGTAAAAATCCATATTAACCTCCGTAAAAATGCAACGTAAATAATTAACTGCCGAAAAGATAATGGACAGTAGTTGCTTTTTTGATCTATAATCACATTATAAGAGAAATGCGAGAAGGTATCCACCGACAAAACCGACGAATGGGTGGATAACCGACGAATGGGAAAAAGTGTCGGGAAAGTGAGAAAATGAAATGGATCTTAGGATTGAGAAAACAGAGCGGGGAATCAAGAATGCATTTATCGAACTGCGTTCCAGAAAACCTCTGGAAAAGATAACAGTAAAAGAATTATGTGAAAGTGCAAGGATCAATAAGTCTACCTTTTATGCACATTATAAAGATATCTACGATTTGTCAGATGCGATGGAAGAAGAAGTGGTACAGTCGATTGCAAACAGTATCCAGCATCCGGAATATCTGCTGGAGCATCCGGCAGAGTTTGCGCGGGAACTTCTGATGGCTTATGTATCGCAGAATTCCCTGACGGCGATTTTATTTTCCGGCAGTCAGGCGAATCATTTCGCGGACAGTATTGAGCGGAGTATCAAGCAGATGATCTTTGAAAAATATCCGGAATTGAAAGAAGATACAGCAATGAATGTGATGCTCAGCTATTGTATCCAGGGAAGCTATCATGCTTACCAGAAGAACCGGAGCGGAGATATCATGACGGTGATCGATGTGATCGCAGGGATGACGGGAGCGGTTCGACCGATGTATGAAGAACGATTGGGGGAGAGCAGATCATGAATCTGGAACAACCATGTATCCGCATTTCAGTGCGGAATCTGGTGGAATTTATATTAAGACATGGAGATATTGACAATCGGACCGGAGGGGCAGATAAGGAGGCTATGCAGCAGGGCGGCCGGATACACCGGAAAATCCAGAGACAGCAGGGGGCAGAGTACCGTGCAGAGGTCCCGTTAAAGTATCAGATAGCGTGCGATGGATTTATCCTGAGTGTAGAAGGAAGAGCGGACGGGATCATAGAACTTCCGAAGCGTGTGGTGATCGACGAGATCAAAGGAGTATTTAAGGATTTGAAACGTCTGAAAGAACCGCAGCTTTTACATCTGGCTCAGGCAAAATGCTATGCCTATATCTATGCAGAACAGAAAAATCTGGAAGAAATCGGAGTACAGATGACGTATTGTAATTTAGATACCGAAGAAATCCGGAGATTCCAGGAGGTATATACCCGGGCAGAACTTAAGAAATGGTTCGAAGAACTTGTATCAGAATATGAAAAATGGGCAAGATACCAGATGGAATGGAGAGCAAAGAGAAATGTTTCAATCAAAACAGTGGAATTCCCATTCGAATATAGAGACGGACAGAAGAAACTGGTTGCGTCGGTATACAGGACAATTTTGAGAAAAAAGAAATTATTTATCCAGGCACCGACCGGAGTCGGCAAGACAATGGCGGCCGTATTTCCGGCGGTGAAAGCAGTCGGGGAAGAACTAGGAGAAAAGATCTTTTATCTGACGGCGAAGACGATCACCAGAACGGTGGCAAGTCAGGCATTCGAGATCCTGAGAAAGCAGGATCTGAAGATGAAAGTCATCACATTGACGGCAAAAGAAAAGATCTGTTTCTGTGAGGAAACTATCTGTAATCCGGATGCATGTCCATATGCCAAAGGACATTTTGACCGTGTAAATGCTGCTGTTTATGAACTGCTCACATCGACAGATGAGATGAGCCGGGAAGTGCTGGAAGAACAGGCAAGGAAATGGAATGTGTGTCCGTTTGAAATGGCACTGGATGTATCGCAGTGGGTAGATGCGGTTATATGTGATTATAATTACGTCTTTGATCCGAATGCACATCTGAAACGCTTTTTCGGAGACGGCGTCAAAGGAGAATATCTGTTTCTGATCGATGAGGCACACAATCTGGTCGAACGTGGGAGAACCATGTACAGCACCAGTATTTGTAAGGAAGATTTTCTGAAAATAAAAAAGTTGGTAAAATACGGAGAACCGAAACTTGTCTCTGCGTTGGAGAACTGCAATAAGCAGCTTCTGGAGTTAAAAAGAGAATGTGACGGCTGCCAGATACTGAATAGTGTGTCACATGTGTATATTAAGCTATTGTCTTTGATGACAAAGTTGGAAGAGTTTATAGAAGACTGTAAAGATGAAGTAATACGGAAAGGGGTACTGGAGTTTTATTTTGGTATCCGTAATTTCATATATATTCATGACCGGCTGGATGAAAATTATCTGATTTATTCAGAACTAAGTGAAGAAGGAAAGTTTTACCTGCATCTGTTCTGTGTCAATCCGGCGGGATGCCTGCAGGAATATATGGGAAAAGGAAATAGTACGATATTATTTTCGGCAACATTTCTTCCGATCAATTATTATAAGAAACTGTTATCTGTGGCAAAGGATGATTATGCGATCTATGCAGAATCTCCATTTGAACAAAGCAAAAGATTACTGCTTCTGGGAAATGATGTCAGCACGAAGTATACCAGACGCGGACCGGAGATGTACCGTAAGTATGCAGAATATATGATGCGTGTGATAAAAGGAAGAACAGGAAATTATCTTGCCTTTTTCCCGTCTTACCGATTTCTGGAAGAAGTGTGGGAAGCATTCATGGAACTGCCGCAGGAACAGATTGAAGTTGCAGTACAGTCCCAATATATGACGGAGCAGGAACGGGAAGAATTCCTGAAAAAATTCGAACAGGAAAGAGCACACAGCCTGATCGGCTTCTGTGTGATGGGTGGTATTTTTTCGGAAGGAATTGATCTGACGGAAGATAAACTGATCGGGGCAATGATCATCGGGACAGGACTTCCGCAGGTGTGTCTGGAACGGGAACTTTTAAAGTATTATTTTGACCGGAAGAATCTGAATGGATTCGATTATGCTTATTTGTATCCGGGCATGAATAAGGTGCTACAGTCGGCAGGACGAGTCATCCGGACTGATCAGGACAGAGGGGTGATTGCACTTTTGGATGAACGTTTTATGGACCGGCGGTGCCAGGAGGTGTTTCCGAGGGAGTGGAATGATTTCCAGATCTGTAACAGTGAAAATATCGAAGAAAAGATAGCAGGGTTCTGGAAGGAAGAACAGATGGATAAGAGGTAAGCAGAATCAGAAAAATATTATTTATAGAAAAATATATTATAGAACAATATGATAGAAAAAATACCATGAGGGACATATGCCACATGGTATTTTATACGAAAGTAAATAAAAGTAGCTGCCACCGGTAGTTCTCCAGGGATACTTT
>ERZ1026898.768-NODE-768-length-17662-cov-23.997899_pt1 | contig 17662 bp, 16 predicted proteins | sample MGYA00380178_ERZ1026898 | MGnify/ENA primary metagenome ERZ1026898 (study PRJEB33269, sample SAMEA4719814) | human gut metagenome | biome: human-associated habitat; feature: organic feature; material: feces | place: Cameroon | collected 2013-10 ... | reverse complement strand
CGAATGGATGACGGATTTTTTCATTTTAGGGCTTGACTTTTAATAGTTAGTCTCCGTGTGTTTGTTTTCCCTTTCGGTGTCTGTATATTACCGTCACTGGGGCAGTATATCAAGCGGCTATGATACACGATCATTCGCCCACAGTCTTGTCGGATATGTGTATATCCTGCACGCGGAAGATCTGCCGCAACGAGCGAAGCCGCATTTCGCGCTGACAATCCTCTTTCCGAATTCAAGGCCTGTATCAATGCTTACCACAACTGGTCTACTGAAATTCTGAACGCACTGAACGTTCCATATTCTAACGGCTTTACTGAAGGCTGCAACAACAAGACCAAAGTATTGAAACGTGTTTGCTTCGGTCTTCGCAATTTTGAGCGCTTCCGTTCTCGCATTCTACATTGTTCCTGCTAATGAAAAAGGCATGTCATCTCTTGAATGTCATGCCTCTGGTTTCTGTTTGCTTGTTTTGCTTTTTCTCGCCTTACCCCAACATTTGACAAAGAACCAGAATAAAATAGAGCCGTGTGTTCAAACTCCAACGCAGGAGAAAAACACACGGCTCTTTATTTTTTATAACAGAAAACAGGCACACTCACTTCAGCGAAGCTTTAGACGCATACATAATGCTTCTAGTACTCATTGCCTCATTTGCGCGCACCTGGGCTGCAATCTCTCTATCGAGTTTTTTCAAAGACGCTTTAGTTGGACGCATACTGGCCGGTACATCAACAATCTTGACGCACCCACCACTACGCCGCATTTCACGCTCAATCATACTTGTACCTTTCATTAAAAACACCTCGTCGTTCTAGCGATTTTCAAAATCTCCGACACTCCACGTTAAACGCTTTATTATTATACCGCACTTGCGTTACGATGTCAAGTCGTTTTTTCTATATTCTATGTTGCTCCTCTTGGAAAAGTACATCATTCCTTATCAATTTTATCCAAATTTTTTCTATACCCCGGGAACAGACTATCTTTCCCAATTTTCGCCATTTTACCAAATCCGGCTTCAGTCTGATTTGGCTCTCGATATGCAACCCGTTTAGGATAGTGCATTAAAATAAGACTTTGATGGCTTCGATTAGGTGCCGAAGTTGCATCAATAACAATTTCACCAAATGCCATTAAATTGTCATAATCACCAACTCTATATAATTCACATACCCAAATAAATCGAGGCATCGCAATTAGCGTATAAAGTTCTTTCACTGCCAGCACAGATAGTGTTCTCATCCGAAATGCTTTATAGCTGCGTGAGGATGCCATAAACATCCTAACTATCACACTTTCTCCTTTATCGAGAAAGTCATTTGCCCAAGCATTTAAGCCAAGTCTTTCATCATTTAGTACAGACTTTATAGTCGATATTGCATCCGGTGCATCCAAAAACATACGTTTATATAGCGGAACCGCTAGATTTTCAACCCGCATATTAGGGTATAGCGAAAGATTTTGAAAGTTCCTTACTTGATAAATCGGTTGGTTGTCATCTACAACAACATAGTCATCATAAAAATCAGCTGAATTAATAATTGGGTGAGCTTGATCTTTATTTTCCCACGATATCCATCTATTTTTATATGCAAGCTTTTTTAATTGTGCTTTCGCTTTTCCATGTCCAATACATACCATTGAATGCCCTGATTCTCCGGACTCAATTGATCCAAGGCCAATTGCCACCGGGATACCCGATTCAATATAATAATGCAGCCATCTTCTCAGTTCATCTTTTCTCCGAACTGGTGAATATTCAAAATCATCAATTGCAGAAATATGATATAGCCTTGGAGAAAATCCAAACTCTGAAAGAACTTTTGTCAACACAGGATATGTTATTCCCCTTGAAGGCAGTACACGTTCAAAGCCAAACTCTCTTTCTTTTTCAATGATTTCATTTGGTAAAACAGCCTTATAATCGCTATAACTGTTCGAATAATACTCCAGCAAGTTCAAAAGTGTCACTTCTGCGCAACACATGGTTTCTTGATCTTGCATCCTGTACGGAAAAGCCCTCACGTTCAGTGTTCTGCCATATATATGGACACTGAACGTAGACAACCGCATATATGCTGGCATATCAGTATCTTGCAAAGCAAATTTCGGATCAATCAAAGTCCGCCCTAAGCTACCAATAACCAACGGGTTAATAACAAAGCATCCCACAAAATTTTTTTCCAATTCACGACAGATGCTTTCTCCTTGCCCCAAGAATTTTCGTCTGTTATATGCCCCAAGGAAAAGAGATAAACGTCGCGAATGACGCTCAATTTGAAAATGCTGATTTGAAAAGTACATATAGTATGTATCTCTAAAGCTCCGGTCTATATGATACACTTCTTGAACAATCGTAATTGGCTTTGGCAAATTCATTAAAAATCGAATTAAGAATTCTTTGCCTGTAATAGCGGTGCCCTCATCCTCCGCCATTTCGATTTGCTTGGTTTCTTGCTCATCTTCACTATCATCCTGTAACTCTTGGACAAATACAGCATCGCAAAAGTCGTGAATAGTTTTAGCAGACTCATCCCCATCAATAATTAAGAATGACATCTCCCTATAGTCATCAGCCGAGCACTCTTCTTTTTTACGACTCATCTTATTCCTCACACTTACTTGACAAACGAATAATAATCTTTTCTATCTTTTCGTTTTGCACCAAGAATTTTCTTTTCTTTTAAAGATGCCAGCGCAAAGTCCAAATGTCCGTCTTGCAACATTTCACACTTATCATCTTTTGTATAGTACTCACAGTCCCATTTGGAATTATGCATATTACATGTTGCGTTTGGCTTATGCGGGAACCATTGAAGGAGATCATCTTTTGTAAACTCTTTGTATTCCCGAAAATGTGTTGTCGCCTGCATATAAACACAAAAATCATGATCTTCCAGATTAGAAGCTGATTTCAATATCTGTATCAATGTACTCGCAACACCTGTTACCGCCCCCATTGTTATTCCCTGAAAGATACATTCTGAACCTGACAAACAATTTAAAATAACTGTATCCACTATTCCAGAACTAATCATTGCCCCTATCAGTTCTATAATATTACTTTTGATTGAGAAATACTTTGTTCCGAGTACTACTTCGCTTGGGCTTCCAATCTGGTTTCTCCACAACGTTACCGTATCATCAAGTACTACTTTGCTTATCTCCTGATCATCGTTTGCTTTTGCCGTTACTGCTGCTAGTATCTCAGGCAAATGCTTTCTAACAAGTTCAGGGTCACTAGATTTATCTGCGCATTCTTCTACATAATTTTTAATATCCAAATAGGTCATTCTATATTCTGCCATTTATATCTTCACCTACCTAAACATATCAAATTGAAAAGCATTTTTGCCACAGCATCTACACTGTGTTGCCTACCGCCCACCGCATAAAACTGTGTACACTTTCAACGGAAGACTCTTACAGTTTAAATATACATTACTCCATACCATTTTTCAAGGGATAACGGACAAAATTGGACATATATACATCCAAGTGTCCGTGTTAATCATCTATGCTTTAAGGCAGAGGTGATTATAAATGAAGTTTACTTTCAAAAGATTCCGCTATCAAAATTCCAATGATGCCTGGGAGGACACCCCGGAAAAGCGTTCTCTTGCCCACACAGTCCTTGACCTACTGCTCTCCCCTACATACCGCTTGCCCCGAACCGTGAACACGTTGCAAGAAAGTCATCGAATACGATTACCAATCCTACTGCGGTAACTGTGGGCAATACCTCGATTGGTCGAAACTCGATGATGCCAAGGAAGAGTTCATCGGGTGGGACGGCGTAGAGGATGATGACTAAGCTTTCTCTACGATCCAGATTCCAACCGCAGCACCCAGTGTGTTAAACAGCACATCATTTACATCTGCCATTCCTCTGCCTGTGAAATACTGGAGTACTTCACAGCACACAGAAAGTATAAAAGCTGTAACAACAATCTTTTTCCTTTTTGGTTTCCATCTCCAGCTTGCCCAGCCGAATGGAACATACAGAATCAGATTCAGCAGATTACCTGCCCACACACCAGCATTAGGCCATCCAAAGAGTGAATAGCGAATATGTATATGCTTTAGCCGGATAGATATCCGTTGCCTGCCGCTCACCACGGAGAGGTAGCATATTCGAGTAGCACAGCCATGCTGATGCATGGCTGAATATTAAAAACTAAAGGTTTCTTTCAAACCCAACCATTTCTGGTCTTTATCACTTAGGTTAAGTGCCGTGTCATCCTCCAGCATATACCCTTCTGCACTCGCGCTGCCCTTGTACTCACCTTTCAGTTCCGGCCACTCAATACCGATCTCCGGATCGTTCCAAGCCATACCGCCTTCATCATTCGGATGCCAGAAATCGTCACACTTATAACAGAACTCAGCTTCATCACTTAAAACCAAGAACCCATGAGCAAAGCCTCTCGGAATCAAAAACTGTTTTTTGTTCTCTGATGAGAGAATAACACCATACCACTTGCATAGGTCTCAGAATTGCTTCTCAAATCTACTGCCACATCAAAAACGGTTCCACGCACGGCGCGCACCAGCTTACACTGCGGATACTGCTTCTGGAAGTGTAGGCCGCGCAGCACGCCCTTTGTGGACATGGACTGATTGTCCTGCACGAAGTGGATGTCAATGCCAGCTTCCTTCATATCTTTCTCGTTATAAGTTTCCATGAAATAGCCACGGGCGTCACCATGAACAGCAGGCTCAATAACGCAAAGGCCCTCGATGCCACCTACGTTTTTCTCAACTTTGATTTGTCCCATTTCTTCTATCTCCCATCTTACTGCTCGATTTCTTTCAGGTAATGACAGTATCATGGGTCTTACCAACGTTCAGCATGGTCTTGATGAAGTTCTTACCATTCAGACCAAACACCCAAGCAATACGGACGATGAAATACTTCTCCAGCGTCTGGCTGACTGCCAGTTCACCTTCCAGCTTCGTCTGTCCGTACACATTCAAAGGCTTGTAATCCTTGTAGTCCGGTTGCCACGGCTCGGTACCCTGACCATTAAACACATAATCCGTGCTGATATAGGTCATCTTACAGTTCAGCTTCTTGCAGACATTAGCAATGTTCTGAGTGCCGCCAGCGTTAATAGCCCGGACTTTTGCTACTTTATCATCATCCTCTGCCATGTCCACAGCAGTCCATGCTGCACAGTGGATCACGGCGTCCGGGTTTACTTCAGTAATCACTTTCTCGACAGCGTCTTTGTCAGTAATGTCCAAAGCTACATACGGAGCCCTCGTTACTACAGAGCCATCTGCCACGCCGCTATAATTTTCTTGAATATCAGAGCCTACACCTTCATGGCCGCGCTTCAGCAGCTCGTTCATAACATCATGTCCCAACTGACCGCCAACACCTGTTACAAAAAACTTCATGTTCTTTCCGTGCCTTGGAAGTCTGTGATGATCCACGGCTCCGGCTCTGCATCAACCTATCCTTCTCTTGTTCTCTGCGCCTTGGCGAACTGCTCGGTTTGACTTGGGATTGTGTAGATATCTCCCCTGAAAGTATCGAAGCCGGGCGAGCCTCCATTTACATAAATAAGGAATTGCAGCGTGTGGACGTTGCTTCACTGAACGCATTGGAAAACAAAAATGTTATCACTCGTTTTCCCTCGCTGAGTTCCCGCTGTACCACGGTTCAGGTTCTGAAAAGCCCCAAAACAGACAGCAGTATCCGAACCATCTTTCTCCCCAAAACAGTTGCTGAAATGCTTGTCCAATATAAAGCCGAGCAAGACATGACAAGGGATGCACTGGGCACAGAGTACGCTGACTATAATCTTGTGGTCGCCGGCCCGCTGGGAATGCCGACCGAACAATCCACCATCAACGGTGCATTGAAGCAGCTGATTGAGGAAAACGATCTTCCCAAGGTAGTTTTCCACAGCTTTCGACACTCCAGTATTACATACAAGCTCAAACTGAACGGCGGTGACATCAAAGCCGTGCAGGGTGATTCAGGTCATGCACAGGCTTCGATGGTCACCGAGCAGTACGCACACATTCTGGATGACGATCGGCGTTTGAACGCACAGCGATTCGACGATTTCTTCTATCAGCATCATGGTGCAGAGCCTGAAGCCCTCCCTCGCGCAGAGCAATCCACTCCCAAAGCCAGCCCAGTCGATGCAGATGCGGCAGCAGCTCTTGCCAAACTGCTGGCTGACCCCTCTATGGCTACACTCATTAAAAATCTTGCAAAGAACCTATAAACCTCTATACATAAACAGCGGCAGTTTTCTTTATATGGAAAGCTGCCGCCGTTTGTTTTAAGATGATTCAGTTTCTTTATGGGCTTTTGCCTTAGCTTCCTCTATATCCATTTTCAGCTGATGGGCAAGCTGTTCTACATAGTCGAGTGAAACTTCATAGTCTTCTGCGATTTTTTCTGCCGACATCCCATCAAGGATACGGGAGATCACAATGTTCTGGGTGGCTTGTTTTCTCGACTCTGCAATCATTTCCTCAATAGAGGGGCAATGCTTATTATGCATCCAATTCAAGTAATCCAAGCGTTCAGCTTCTATCCGCGATAAAAGCCTGACCGCATAAAAATTGTCATCCACCTCGAAGCGAACTTCCTCTCCAGGTTTAACTTCAAGTTTTTTCAGAACCTCATCCGGGAGTTTTACCGTTCCATCTTCACTGACTACAATGTTAAATTTCTTTTCCATTGTACACTCCTAAAATCACGCAAAATTCTTTGTGCACAGTGCCTATACTTTCGTAAGAATACCACAAAACCGTTCTTTTTACAAGATGAAGTACTTTCCACTACATAGGTCAGAATCCTTTCATATTGTGTTCTGGCCATGTTCCTATTGCAACTGCGATTCCGACATGGTATCATAAATCCAGAAACAGGCTTCAGCTGCTTTTTGCAACTGGTGTTCTTCTGGTGCCTATGAACAGCCACACGCCTCCCAGCTAATGAATGGTGGGCATTTTACAATGAACCTTCCACTTTTCATTAGCTCTGCTAATTTTCTGCTAATGAAAAGCCTTTTACTCGTTTTATTTCGGGGTTTGTGTTCTTTACTCAGATTGACAGCGCAACAAAAAATCAATTGATAAAACGTCACTTGTTTTACCTACTTTTGCCTAGGATTTATGGCTTCAGCCCCTACTCCTAAGGGGAAGGCCGCAGGTTCGACTCCTGTCTGGGACATGCAAAAAAGCGCAGAAGGCTTTCGTGGAAAGCTGCTTCTGCGCTTTTTATTTTTACATTGCGATCCAGCCCAGAGCGTTTGCAACAGAGCTGACCAGAATGATAGCCGCAAAGATGGGGCACAGATACTGGATCATGAAGTTGAACACCTTCTTGCGTCGGAACGGCTTGCCGCCAAGGGTCACTTCCTCCTCGATCTTCTGCACACCCACCACGCGGGACACCAGCAAGCAGATGGTGATGGCCGCAATGGGCATCATGACAGAGTTGGTGAGGAAATCGAAGAAATCCAAAAACTGCATCCCGAACACGGTCACGCCCGCCAGCGGGCCGTAGCCCAGTGCGGACAGGCTGCCCAGCGCCACCATGATCAGGCCGATCAGTGCCGTTGCGCGCTCGCGGCTCCAGCCCAGCTCGTCCTCAAAGGTGGAGACAGCGCTCTCGGTCAGGGCAATGGAGCTGGTCACGGCTGCAAACAGCACCAGCAAAAAGAACAGGATGCCCACCACATGGCCAAAGCCCATGCTCTCGAACACCTTGGGGATGGTAATGAACATCAGCGCCGGACCGGCCTGCAGGGTGTCCGGGTCGCCGCCGGAGAAGGAGAACACCGCCGGAATGATCATCAAGCCCGCCATGATGGCAATGGCCGTATCGAACACTTCCACATTCTCGGTGGATTCCTCGATGGAAACATCCTTTTTCATATAGGAGCCAAATGTGACCAGAATGCCCATGGCGATGGACAGCGAGTAGAACATCTGGCCCATAGCCGTGACCACCGTCATCCATGAGAAGTTTGCCGGGTTCGGCACCAGAAAATATCTGACGCCTGCCAGCGCGCCCGGCCGTGTGACCGAGTAGCCCGCAATGACCACCGAGAGCACCACCAGCACCGGCATCATCACCTTGGAAACACGCTCCACGCCGTTGCGCACCCCCGCAAAGATGATGGCCAGCGTAAAGGCCGTGAAGATCAAAAAGCACACCTCTGCCGACAGGCCGCTGGAAATGAAGCCGGAGAAATAGCCGTCCTGCGAAAGCTCGCTGCCGTGGCCGCTGATATACTCGGAAAGATAGCGGATCACCCAGCCGCCGATCACCGAGTAGTACGGCACGATCAGGATGGGAATGACGGCGTTGATCCAGCCGCCAAACCGCAGGCCGCCCTTTTTGCCAAAGGCTTCAAAGGCACCCACCGGGCTTTTGTGGGTCATGCGGCCCAGCGCCGTCTCTGCCACGATCATCGTGTAGCCAAAGGTGACGGCCAGCACGATGTACACCAGCAGAAAAATGCCGCCGCCGTATTTCGCGGCGAGATACGGAAACCGCCAGATATTGCCAAGGCCCACCGAAGCGCCTGCCGCCGACAGCACAAAGCCGATCTTGCCGGAAAAGGCGCTGCGCTTTTGTTTTTGCGTATCCATGGTTTTTATTCCTCTTTTCCTATATTCCTATATACAAGTGATCTTAGTGTACCATAGATGGCCCACAAATACAACGGTCCCGCCTGTTTGCGTGCAAAAAACAAACAGCGCCCCGCAAGGGAGCGCTGCCTGTCTTTATAAGAGGTATACGCGTTGAGCTCAGAAGATGCTGTAGCCCAGCAGCTGCGGCAGGGCGGTGGTGAGCGGGCCCCACAGGCTGATGGAGATCAGGACGATGACGTTGCAGATCACGTAGGGCGCTGCACCCTTGAAGATCTCGATGATGGGCATACGGTTGATCTTGTTGCAGGCGTTCAGGCACATGCCGACCGGCGGCGTGACCAGACCAATGGCCAGACCGGTGATCATCATGGCACCGAACTGCAGCGGCGAGAAGCCGTACTGCACCATGACCGGCAGCAGGATGGGGGTGAGCAGCAGGATGGCCGGGCTGACGTCGATGAAGGTGCCGATCAACAGGATCAACACATCAAAGGTCAGTGCAATGGCCCATGCGGGCATGTTCAGGGACATGAAGAAGGCACCCACCGTCTGCGGCACCTTCTGCATGGTCAGCACCCATGTGAAGATGGTGGTGAAGCCGATGATGAGCATGATGGAAGAGGAAGAGATCAGGGTCTTTTTCAGGGCCTCCCAGACGCCCTTCCATGTCAGCTCCTTGTAGACGAAGAAGCCCACCAACATGGAATACAGCACGGCCACACCGGCACTTTCGGATGCAGTGCACACGCCAAAGGAAACGCAGATGATGATGAACAGCGGCATGATGAGGGCAGGAATGCCGGAAAGCAGGCTCTTTGCGGCACGCTTGCCGTCAAACTTGACCTTTTCCGGGTGCCAGCCCTTCTTGGCGCTGATGATGTACACCAGCACCAGCTGGGTCAGGCCGATCAGGATGCCGGGCACGGCACCCGCCACGAACAATGCGCCCACCGATGCACCGGAGATCATGGAGTACACGATCATGGGGGTGGAAGGCGGGATGATCATGCCCATGGTGGAGGATGCCACCGTGATACCGGCCGAAGCTTCCGGTGGGTAGCCTTCCTTCTCCATAGCGGGGATCAGGATGGAGCCCAGAGCCGAGGTGTCGGCCACAGAGGAACCGGAGATGCCGCCAAAGATCATGGAGGCCACGATGTTCACTTCGCCCAGACCGCCGCGGATGGGCCGCAGCAGCTCCATGCAGAAGTTGATGATGCGCTGGGTGATGCCGCCGGTGTTCATCAGCTCACCGGCCAGCATGAACAGCGGCATGGCGATCATCAGCTCGCTGTAAGCGCCGTTCCACACGCGCTGGGGCAGCATGGTGATAAAGTTGGGCGCGTAGATCATAATATAGGTCACGCAGGAAGCGCCGATGGCGAAGGCCAGCGGGATGCCCAGCGCGGCAAAGAAGATCAGCAGCACCAGAAGGATGAGCATTGCCATAGTTGTGTATTCTCCCCTTTCCGCTTATGCGTCGTCACGGCTCAGCGCCTGATTCTTGGGCGCAAAGTAGGAAATGTCGGCCTTGTACAGGGTGATGATCTTGATCACGACGCAGATCGCGCAGATGATGCCGCACACCGGCATGATGCCGTACATATACATCATGGGGATCTCCATGCCTTGACTGATCTGCTTGCCCGCAACGCCCACGTACTTAAAGCCCTGATAGGTGAACACAAGGTCCACGGCCAGCACGATGAGGTAGTTGATGATGGCCAGCCAGCGCTTACGGGCAGGCTTGACGCCGTCGTAAAGGATATCGATCATGACGTGCTCGTCCTTGATCACGTTGATGCCCATGCCCCAGAAGGTAGTAAAAGCAAACAGAGTGGTGTTGAACTCTGCCAGCTGCTTCCAGCTCAGGGAGAAGCAGTAGCGCGCGATAACGGTAAAGATCACAAGAGCTGCCAGCAGTGCCATGGCAATCACGCCGATGGTAAAATACACGTCGAACAGCTTTTTCCCGAATTTTTTAAGGTTTTCGATGGTGCTCAGCCCCTTTCGGTTCTTTTACAACTTTTTCCATCGGCCTGTTACAGCAGAGGGCAGCCCGCAGGCTGCCCTCTTGCCTTTACCGTAACAGGACCGTTCTTGTGTTTGGTCGTTTCTGCTTATGCCTTTGCGACGATATCCTGCATTTCCTTGATCTCGTCGGCGGTGCAGATGCCCTCGGTGACGCACTGATCGTACACGGACTGAACTGCTTCTTGGAAAGCCTTCAGCTCGTCGGCAGAAGGCTCGTACACCTCGCTGCCGGAATCCACGATGGTCTGCTTGGCTGCGCTGGAGTTCTGGTCGATCAACTGGTCGTTGTACTCGCCCATAGCGGTAGCGCACTCAGAGATGATGTCGCGGTACTCCTCGGGCAGGCTGTTCCACCATGCGGCGTTCACATAGAAGGGGTCCGGATGGAACTGGTAGTTCACCTCGGTGAAGTACTTCTGCACTTCGTAGAATTTCATGCCTTCCACGTTGACCCACGGGTTCTCCTGGCCATCGGCAACGCCGGTCTTCAGGCCCATGTACAGGTCCGCATACGGGATGGTGGTGGTGGTAGCGCCCATGGCCTGGAAGGTCATATCAATGGTCTTCATGCCGTTGGTGCGCATCTTCAGGCCCTTCAGGTCTGCGGGGGCCTTGATGGGGTGCTTGGAGTTGGAGAACTGACGGTAGCCGCCTGCATCGCACAGGTTGATGATCACGGTGCCGGTCTCGCCCTCGGCCTCGGCGCACACCTTCTGTGCCAGATCACTTTGCAGCAGTGCGGTGACCTGTGCGCGGGTGTTGGTGAGGAAGGGCAGGGTGAACATCAGCAGACGGGGGCTGAAGTCGAACTGGCCGCCGCGCATGCCCTGCACAGTGCCGGCCACCACCTGCTCCAGCATCTCCTTCTCGGTGCCCAGCTGGCCGTTGCCGTAAACTTCGATCTTCACATGGCCGTTGGTGGCTTCTGCCACATCGGCAGCAAACTGCTCCATGGAAACAAAGCGGGGGTTGCCCTCGGGCTGTGCATGACCCACGGTCATGGTGAAGTCGCCCAGAGAGGCGAACTTATCCTCACCGGCTGCGGCTGCACTGGCGGCCGTACCGGTGGATGCTGCGGTAGAAGCCGCAGGAGTGGATGCGCCGGAACCACCGCAGGCTGCCAGAGCACCCGCAGCTGCCATTGCGCCGGACACCTTCAGGAAATTGCGACGAGAGATCTTTTTCATAATCTTCCTCCTTGTTTCAGGGGCACCGTTTTGCCGCAGACACCGGCAAAGTTTCTGGCGCATCCCTGTATACAGCATTTTTCATTGCACGCCAATCGTAACAGAAATTTCACGTTCCCACAAGAGCCAAACTACACTAACTTGGTAAAGTTTCTTTGTGCACAACTAACAATTCTAGCCGTTTTCGTGGATATCTTTACAAATTGGTTACGATTTTTTGCCATTCTTTATCTGATATATCAATTTTGTTGTCAAAAGCTATAAATTTGGTGGATTTTCCTGTACTTGTATACAGGCTCTTGGATACATTTGCAGCTGCCGTTGACAAGCCCTGCGGGGAACGCTACAATAGAAACACCTTAAATCTACAACGTTAATGGAGTGTGAGCATCATGGGCGAGCAGCTGCATCCAGAGGACGTCTACCAGACGTTGGAAAACGATATCGTCACACTGAAGATCAAACCCGGCGAGACCATCAGCGAGAATCAGCTGTGCAAGCGGTTCGGCATTTCGCGCACACCGGTGCGTGCTGCCTTGCAGCGGCTGGAGCAAAACGGCTTTGTGCAGATCATTCCCTGCAAAGGCACCATCGTTACGCCCATCGATCTGGACATCGTAGACCAGATCGTGTACCAGCGCACCGCAGTGGAAAGCATGGTGCTGCGCGATTTTATTCAGGTTTATACGCCCAAGGAGTACATTGAGATCAAGCACAAGTATGATCTGCTGGAAGAGCTTGCCCAGACTATGACCGACCCGGACAATGTAGACATCAACGCCTTTCTGCTGCTGGACCTGCAAATGCACGAGATCTGGTTCCGCTCCATGGGCAAGCTATATCTGTGGCAGAACCTGACAAAGCCGCAGGCGGATTATTCCCGCTTCATCCGTTTGGATGTAGTGCGGGCCAACAATGTGCCGGACGTGCTGAGCGAGCACAAAGAAATTCTGCGCGTGATCCGCGAAAAAGACTTGGCGGCCATTGAACCGCTGATCCGGCTGCACTTGTACGGCGGCCTGCGGCGCATGGGCACACAGCTGTATGCGGAGAAATACAAATCGTATTTTACCGGTATCTGATGTACGGTACGATTTAGAACTGCCTCCGCCTTCGCTCTGGCAATGGCAGCGGAAATTTATTTTATCGTTAGAACAGATTCGGGCAGACTGCGGTCTGCCCGAATCTGCATTTTCACGGGGAAGGTCCAAACCGGAAGATGCAGCATCCCAACGCGCACAAAACAGCAAATACGGTCCCCCGCGTGAAAAATGAAAGCCAGAAAATCCGCAGATTTTCTGGCTTTCAAAATCAAAAAATAATTTTTTCTCTGTTCATGGCCAGAGCGCACGCGTCGGCCATTTCAAATCATTTTCTCTTACTTTTTGTGGTACTTGCGGTCCTCTTCCTCATAAACGGGGTCGCAGGTAAGGTACATGCCAAGGCGGTTCAGGGTGCTGGTATCCACACCCGAGAGCAGCACGGTGGAATGCACATCGCAGCCCTTGAGGCTGGGCAGCTGGTGCATGGCCGCTGCGGCCTGCTCGTTGGAAGCTGCCGAGCTGGACAGGGCAATGAGGATCTCATCGGTGTGCAGGCGGGGGTTCTTGCCGCCCAGATAGTTGGTCTTGAGGGTCTGGATGGGCTCGATGGACGCCGCGCTCACAAGGTCGGTCTCCTGCGGGATGCCGGCCAGCGCCTTGAGGGCGTTCATCAGGGCCGAAGCCGCTGCACCCAGCAGCGGGCCGGTCTTGCCGGTGACAACGGTGCCGTCCGGCAGCTCAATGGCGGCAGCAGGGGCCCCGCCGGTGCTCTGGCTGCGGGCATGAGCCTGCTTTTCCACCTCGCGCTGGCCCACGGTCAGGTCGGCCTGATTCATCAGCAGCTCCAGCTTGTAGCGCTCGGTCTCCTTCACGGTGCCGGTGACCTTTTGCTCACACAGGCACTTGAAGTAGCGGCGCAGGATCTCCTTGCGGGACGCTTCGCGGCAGACTGCATCGTCCACGATGCAGTTGCCCGCCATGTTCACGCCCATATCGGTGGGGCTCTTGTAGGGGCTCTTGCCGGCGATCAGCTCGAACATGGCGTTCACCACCGGGAAGATCTCGATATCACGGTTGTAGTTGACGGTGGTCACGCCGTAGGCTTCCAGATGGAACGGGTCGATCATGTTCACATCGTTCAGGTCGGCGGTGGCGGCTTCGTATGCCAGATTCACCGGGTGCTTGAGGGGGATGTTCCAGATGGGGAAGGTTTCAAACTTGGCGTAACCGGCCTTGACGCCGCGCTTGTACTCGTGGTACAGCTGGGAAAGGCAGGTGGCCATTTTGCCGCTGCCGGGGCCGGGAGCCGTAATGACTACCAGCGGGCGCTGGGTCTCGATGTAATCGTTCTTGCCGTAGCCCTCGTCGCTGACGATGCGGGCCACATCGTTGGGGTAGCCGGGAATCTTGTAGTGGCGGAAGGTGCGGATGCCAAGGCCGTTGAGCCGCTTTTCAAAGGCCTCCACCTCGGGCGCGGCGGTGTACTTGGTCACGCACACGCTGCCCACGTACAGGCCCACCTCCTGAAAGGCGTCGATCAGGCGCAGCACGTCCAGATCGTAAGTGATGCCGTAATCGCCGCGGATCTTGTTGCTTACGATGTCCTCGGCGCTGATGACGATGACCACCTCGGCCTGATCCTTGAGCTGCAACAGCATTTGCAGCTTGGAATCGGGCTGGAAACCCGGCAGCACACGGGAGGCGTGGTAATCATCAAACAGCTTGCCGCCGAATTCCAGATAGAGCTTGTTGTCAAACTTCTTGATGCGCTCGCGGATATGTTCCGACTGCATGGAGAGATATTTGTCGTTGTCAAATCCAATTTTCATCGTTCGTTTCCTTTTCCTCTTTGCTGTGCCCGGCACACCGCACCGGAACTTTTCTATAACAGGAACAGTATACCACACTCAAAAACCGGGTGCAATCCAAAAGGAGGCCCTTGCGGCTTTTTCCAGCAAATGCGGCGTTTCGCCTTATTCTTTGCCCTGTTTTTTGTGAAAATGTTTCTTGCCGCCTTTTTGACAACGGGTGTATAATGGAGCTGTTCGGCAAACGCCTTTGAAAACAGAGAGGAAGTCTATCATGAACTCTGCCGAGGATTATACATACCGTTATCTTGAGACCGACGATCTCGACCAGTATAACGCCCTGCTGCGCTACACCTTTCAGGTGACTGAAGAAGAGCTTACCGCCACCGGCTGGAAGGACGACGAGATCAAGCAGTCCAAGTTCCCTGTGCTGGAACGCGCCGACGTGCTGGGCTGCTTTGACGGCAAGAGCCTTGTCTCGCAGTTCGCGGTCTACCCGCTGAAGATGAACATCTACGATGCCGTATACCACGTGGGCTTTGTGACCAGCGTATGCACCTACCCGGAGTACACCGGCAACGGCATCATGAAGCGGCTGATGATCCAAGGGCTGACCCAGATGCACAAGGAGGGCAAGAGCTTTGCCCTGCTCTACCCCTACTCCATCCCGCTGTACCACCACCTTGGGTGGGAGATCATCTCCAACAAGATCTCCTTCAACATCAAGGACCGGCAGATCCCCACCAAGGTATCCGCGCCCGGCTATGTGCGGCGCGTCGCCTGGGACAACACCGAGTTCCACGAGCTGCACTCCCACTTTGCGTCCATCACCCATGGCTGTTTGTTCCGCAACGCGCTGGCTTGGGAAGAATACTGGCGCTGGGATGAGGATGACACCAATGTTGCCGTCTATTATAATGTAAAAGACAAACCCTGCGGCTACATGGTGTACCTCATCAAGAATGACATCATGCACATCAAGGAAATGATCTACCTGAACCGCGAGGCCCAGAAGGGCCTGTGGGAGTACATCCACGCCCACGATTCCATGATCGATGAGGTGCACGGCAACACCTATTTCAGTGAGCCCATCGCCTTTGAAATGGACGACGGCGACATCAAAGAAACCATCCGCCCCTACGCCATGGGCCGCATCGTGGATGTAGCCGACTTTCTGGAGGATTACCCCTGCGACCCGGACGGCGGCGAGCTGTGCATCGAACTGGAAATTGAAGATACGCTCCTGCCTTGGAACGACCGCACCTTCCGCATCCGGTTTGCGGACGGCGGCTGCGAACTGACGAATGCCCCCGCCGAATACCACCTGAAAATGGGCATCGGCACCCTTTCCACCCTGCTGCTGGGCTACAAGACCGCCGAGCGTCTGTTTGAGCTGGAGCGCATCGAAGGCCGCGAGGAAGCCGTGGAACGGCTGGACGATGTGCTGTTCCACAAAATTCCGTACATTTCGGATTACATCTGATCATCTGTTTGCAGGAGGGTGCGCCGTGAACATCCGTTCTTTCTGGCACCGGGGTGTCAACCGTATTTACACCGCCGCTGTGCAGAAGCTGTGCGAAAAAGAGTTCGTTTCCAGTGAGGGGCAGAGCCTGCGGTATCTGTTTTTCCCCTGCCGCAGCAGTGACGTGCTGGTGGTGGGCTTTCAGGCCTGCAACGACGCCGGGCCGCAGTACAATTATGTGCGCACCTTACAGCAATGCCGTGTGAACCGCCTGCTGATCAAGGACGATTTTGGCCCCGGGAAGCTGGGCGTTTACTATCTGGGCACGCAGGGCAGCTGCGCCGTGGAGCGTGCAGTGGTAGAGCTGATCGACCGCTATGCCGCTGCGCTTGGCGGGCAGCCGCGGCTGGTGTTCATCGGTTCCAGCAAAGGCGGCTATGCGGCGCTTGATTTCGGGCTGCAATACCCGGGTTCGGTCATGATCGCTGCGGCACCGCAGTACCATCTGGCCCAGTACCTTGACACGCCCAAATTCCGCGCCACGCTGGAAGCGATCCTTGGCGGGCCCGCCACGCCGCAGGCAAAGCAGATGCTGGACGGGCGGCTGCACGGGTGCATTCTTGCCGACCGCTTTGCCGCCAGCCAGCGCGTGTATCTGCACTACTCCGACTGTGAGCACACCTACCCGGAGCATGTGCGCGATCTTCTGGCCCACCTATCTGCCGCAGGCATTGCATTGCAGACCGACGTGCAGCACTACACCGTCCACAGCGATCTGCGGTATTTTTTCCCCGATTACCTGCGCAGTGTGTTGAATACTCTGGCCTGAACGCCGGATATGCAGCAAGCCCCCGGGGAGACCCGGGGGCTTGCTGCGGCTTTATGAAGTATCTCGAATATGGAGGGAATGGCGTTTATTCTGCGTCGGTACGGTTTTTCTTGAGCAGGCTCAGGATCACGGCACCCAGCACGCTGCCCACGGCCAGTGCCACACAGTACAGAGCGGCATGGTCCACGACCGGGAACACGAAGATGCCGCCGTGGGGTGCGCGCAATGCGCAGCCGAAGGTCATGGAGAGCGCACCGGCCACCGCTGCACCGGCCACGCAGCTGGGCAGGACACGCAGCGGGTCGGCTGCTGCGTAAGGGATGGCGCCCTCGGTGACGAAGCACAGACCCATGACATAGTTCACGATGCCGTTGCGGCGCTCGTCGGCGGTCCACTTCTTGGGGCAGAAGGTGGTGGACAGGGCAATGGCGATGGGAGGCACCATGCCGCCCACCATGACAGCGGCCATCACCTCATAGTTGCCGGAGGCAAGGGCTGCGGTGCCAAACACGTAAGCCGCCTTGTTGAAGGGGCCGCCCATATCAACGCTCATCATACCGGCCACGATGGCACCCAGCAGCACCTTGGAGGTACCGCCCATGGCGTTCAGGCAATCGGTCATGGCAGTGTTGATCATGCCCATGACCGGGTTGATGCCGCACATCACCGCG
>ERZ1026898.766-NODE-766-length-17668-cov-5.285130_pt1 | contig 17668 bp, 9 predicted proteins | sample MGYA00380178_ERZ1026898 | MGnify/ENA primary metagenome ERZ1026898 (study PRJEB33269, sample SAMEA4719814) | human gut metagenome | biome: human-associated habitat; feature: organic feature; material: feces | place: Cameroon | collected 2013-10 ... | reverse complement strand
GGGTTTGAATGTCTGAAATGTCTTTATTGTGTAAGGTTAAATAATTAAAAACATGAAAAACCACATTTCACTAAACAAACCACTTTTTTACGCCGTATGGCTATGCCTGTGTTTTGCGCTGTCATTTACTGTGACGGCTTCTGCCCAGGATGTGAAAGTGAGTATCAATGTCAGTCAGCAACCGCTGGAAACGGTGCTGACGCTGCTTGAACAGCAGTCAGGATACCGCTTTTTCTACAACAACGACCAGGTTTCGGGAAAAACTCCTGTCACAATCAATGTTAAAAACGAGCCATTGTCGGCTGTCCTCAAAAAGATTCTGCCGGAGCGCAATCTCACTTATAGTGTCGTCAGACAGCAGATTATCCTCTCAAATGTAAATAGAGCGGTATCCGCTGGAAAAATCATCGTCCGTGGCCGTGTCACGGATACTGAAGGAGAGCCTCTTGTGGGAGCGGCGGTAACTTCCGGGAAAACAGGCGTCACGACAGATATTGACGGATATTATTCTATTGAGGTTACGGCAGGTGCCACTTTGACTTATTCTTATTTGGGTTGGAAAACGGTAAATAAAAAAGTCCAGTCCGATACTTCCGGACTTGATGTCGTGATGACGGTGGATTCCGAGCGCCTTGACGACGTTGTGGTAATCGGCTACGGTACAATGGATAAAAAGGAACTGACGTCAGCCATCAGCCACATTGGCGAAAAAGAATTTCTGACCGTCAGTTCCTCCGACCCGGCGGCTCTCATCAAAGGCAAAGTGCCCGGCGTGTCTATAGTAAACACAGGGGCTGCCGATCCGAACGTCACTTCAAGTATTCAGATCCGTGGCGTAAACTCCCGTCAGGCCGGACTTTCACCGCTTGTCGTAATTGATGGTGTCGCAGGCGGCAGCCTTCAGAATGTCAATCCGAATGATATTGCCTCTTTCGATGTCCTGAAGGATGGAGCTGCGTCTGCAATTTACGGTACGAGAGGTGCGAACGGAGTGATTCTCGTCACCACAAAAAAAGGAAGCAAAGACGGTCAGTTGCACACAAACTATTCTGTGACAGTTTCTTTTGATAAAATGATCAAAGAACTCGATATGATGAATGCCGCTGATTTCCGTAAGGTGCGCCTTGCCTGGGGAGGCACTCAGGCAGATCTCGGGGGCAATTATGATTGGCTTGACGGAGTGAGCCGCATGGGCTTTTCCCACAAGCATACCGTCAGTCTGGCAGGTGGAAAGGCAAATACCAACTATCGTGTGAGTGTCGACTACCGGAATGCCAATGGTATTGACTTGCGTTCAAATAGGGAAGAATACGGAGGACGTGCCTCAATTACGCATACAACCAAAGGCGGCTTGTTCACCTTCAGCGCGAATATTGCACCAAGAGTTGTCTCCAGTGACAATTCTGACTGGAGCGTATTCAGACTTGCCATTGAAGCGAATCCGACAACTCCGCTTATGGATCCGAATGCCCCGTCAATGTACTATAATTTCATGGGGCAGACTGCAGGACAAAACCCGGTGGAACTTCAGAAGCTGGTCAAGTCGCACACTGATATGCGTATGCTTGACTGGGATGCCACGGCAAAACTCAATCTTTTGCCCCTGCTTTTCAAAGACCCTTCAATTCCCGTTTCACTCAACACTCAGCTTACTTTTGCAGACAGGCAATATACCTACGACAAATCCGGTTTTACACCCTCCAATACCACTATTTCAGTCAATAGCGGACATGCAGGTTCGGCTTCCCGTGCAAGTACGGTGGAGAAGATGTACCAGCTTGAATGGCTGACGAATTTTTCCGGCCAGTTCGGCAGAAACAACGTTAAGGCAATGCTCGGTTACAGCTATGCCTATTGGCAGAACAGCGGATTCAGCGCCACCAATTCGGATTTTGCGAACGATGGTACAACATCTGACAATCTCGGCTCCGGTGATTATGCTGCTGAAGAAGGCATTATAGGTATGGACAGCTACCGTAATGACAGCAAACTCATTTCATTTTTCGGCCGTGTAAGTTATGATTGGGACGGGAAGTATTTCGCTACCGCTTCTCTTCGTCACGAAGGCTCGTCGAAATTCGGAGCTAAACACAAATGGGGAAATTTCCCGGCTTTCTCGGCAGGATGGCGAATCAGTCAGGAATCATTTATGGATGGTGTACGTTCCTGGCTCAACGAACTTAAAATACGTGCGGACTATGGTGTGACAGGTAATCAGGATTTCAGCAGCTATCAGTCCATACCGACGATGAAAGGTTTCGGACATTATCTTATCGACGGCAAATTCGTCCAGATATGGGCTACCGAGAACAATGTCAATCCCGATCTGCATTGGGAGAAGAGCAAGAACTGGAATATCGGCATTGATTTTTCTTTCCTTGACAACCGCATAGGAGGTTCGCTCAACTATTATAACCGCCGGACAGAAGACCTTTTGGGAACATACAAAGTGGCTGTACCTCCTTTCGTGCATGAGAGAGCCACTGTCAATGTGGGTACGATGTCAAATCAGGGCTTCGAGTTCGAGCTTGATTTCACTCCTGTAAAAACGAAGGACTTCAGCTATGATTTCAATGTGATAGGTTCGACCAACAAGAACAAATTCATCAGTTTCAGCAATTCTGACTATATCGGAGAAGACTACTATGATGAAGCCGGGGTCGAAGGCCCGTTCTTGGGCTATTATCTCCAGCGCATCGAAGTGGGGCAGCCCGTCGGCAACTTTCATATGTGGCGTTATGCCGGAATCAACGATGCGGGCGAGTGGATGGTCTATGACAGGGAAGGTGATGTTGTACCAATAGCACTTGCCACCGAGGAGGACCGGACAATTGTCGGTAATGGCCTGCCGAAATTCAATCTCTCCACGACCCATACTTTCCGTTATAGGAATTTCGACTTGTCTCTGTTCTTCAGGGGTGCTTTCGGATTCAATATCTTCAATATCCACGATTATTATTACGGTACGCGCAAGTTCAGCGGAAATGTGCTTAGAAAGGCTTTCAGCAAGAATTTCGCCATCAGTCCCACTTCATCCCATGCGGTTACGGACTACTTTCTTGAGCGCGGTGACTATTTCAAGCTTGACCAGCTGACTTTGGGCTATACGTTCAAAACTGACAAGTGCCGCTTCTTCGAAGGTGTCCGTGTCTATGGTACTGTCAATAATGTATTTACTTTGACCAAGTTCTCGGGAGTAGACCCTTCAACCTACAATGTGAACGGTCTGACGCCCGGCGCTTCCGGTACGCGTACTTATTATCCTAGTACAAGACAGTTCATTCTTGGCGTTCAGGTGGATTTTTAATATTAAGTGTCAATCGAATATGAAATTCATAAAAAATATATTATCAGTGATGATTTTCTGCACCGTCATAGCCGGATGCACGAACCTGGACGAGACGCTCTACAGCTCCGTCGGAAGGGACAACTATTACCATAGTGCGCTTGATGTCAAACGTGTGGTTTTCCGTCCCTTTGAACACGCATATTGGTCAGTAACACAGTTCCATACTCCTCAGGAGTTGACTGCCGACCAGCTTATTACTCCACAGCGTGACGGTTGGTGGGATGACAGCGGAGTCTGGCGTACTCTCCAGTATCACCAATACGACCAGTATGCCACTTACTACACCTACATCGGCAATATGTGGGTTGCCGGTTTTCAGGGAGTGGGAGAATGTAATTTCGTCATCGAAGAACTTGAAAGACTGAAGCCGGAGGATTTCGGTCTGACCAGGGCCGAGTTCGACAATTACACTTCGCAGGCCCGTGCCCTGCGGGCATGGTTCTATATAAAGCTATTTGACAATTTCCGGAATATCCCGATCTGGACTGATTTCAGCAAATCCCTTCCGAAAGATATAAAACAGGCCAAACCGGCGGATACATTTAAGTTCATAGAAAAAGAACTTCTCGAATGTCTTGAACTTATTGAGGAAAAACACAGTCTCGGCACTCAGGCAAGTCTGGAGGGCAGATGGACAAAAGCCGGAGTTGCGGCTTTGCTGGTGCGCCTGTATCTTAACGCGGAGGTGTGGATCGGAGTGGACCGCTATTCTGATTGCGAAAAATATGCTCAGAAGATTCTCAACGGGGAATATGGCCCATATAAGGTCGAAGACCGCTGGGATGCAATTTTTGACTGGAACAACGACACAAGCGATGAAATGCTGTTCGGCTTTCCTTCAGCCGGAGGCTATACCTATTGGGCCTTCCAGCAGTCAACACATTGGTGTACGGTGCCTCATGGCTCCAATAAATATTTCGGAGATGTCAAATGCAACGCCGGTTCGCACAACTCGCAGTATGCCTGCTCTCCAAGCTATGACCTTGACGGTAACCTCTATAAATATGACCTTGGAATGACGGTGAACAAATTCCGCAAGTATCCGAACGACTGCAGAATGGTGAAATATCGCAATCTCGGCAACAGTCAGCGCGAAGGTATGTTCGTGTATGGCTATCTCGAATATGAGGAAGGAGGCTTGACAAAGCGTTGTACCGCTACGGGACAGAATTATACTATCTATATTCGGGATGCCGTCGGACCTTTCCACGATTTGGCTCCGGAACAGTGGCCAAGCAAAAAAGAAAGCAATCTTACTACCGGTGATCACAATTCCGGTTGGCACTTTGCAAAATATCCTTTCTATCCGGACGGTGACAAAGGACAGCTCGAAAGCGATTATGCGGAAATAAGGCTTCCTGAGATTATCTATTCTTTGGCTGAATGCAAGTTGCGTAATGGAGATACTGAGGCTGCAGGCAAATTGTTGAATTCTGTACGCAGACGTTACTATCCTGAAGCAGATTACGGCACTGTGCTTTATGCTCCTGAGGGAACCGCAAAACTTGACATGGGTGAAATGCTTGACGAATGGGGGCGTGAATTCCTTGCAGAGGGCCGTAGACGTACAGACCTTATCCGTTTCGGAAAATTCTCGACAGGCCGCTGGTGGGACAAGACTCCGGATGCGGACGACCATTATCAGATTTTCCCGTTGACTACACAAGTGCTCAACACCAACAGCAATCTGAAACAGAACCCGGGCTATTAATTGAAAAATTAACATCAAAATGCGTAGATTCAAATATATACTTTATTCGTTGATGGCAATTTGCCTTTTCTCCATCACTGCATGTGAGAGTGAGAAGGACCTCATTATTCTTAGCGGGGAATTGCCATCCAAGGTCAAGGCACTTTATCTTGTCGGCAATGCCACACCGAAAAATCCGACTTGGGATATTGACGACCTCGATCTGTTGGAACAATCTGAAGAAGACAAATTCCTTTGGGTATACCATGGAGAACTCAGGACTAACGGCAGATTCAAACTTTGTATGAGAACAGGTACCTGGGCGCAGCCTTTCATTCATCCCGTAGTCAATGAGGAACCGATAGGAAAAGACGCTGTTACAGGCAAAAAAATGCAGGCTCCGAGACAGGGAGGGGATGATGAGTTGTGGGCCGTTCTGGAGGACGGCATTTACACTCTTACATTCAACCTCCGTGATTTCAGCTGGAGCAGTGTCTATGAAGGACCTGTCCCTCAGGAATGACAAGATTTGGGAATTTTTAATTGAAGCATTTATATGAAAACCAAGAATTATTTTATGATATTGATTGTGACTCTTTGCTCGCTGGTTCTGTGCTCGTGCACTGATTATGGCGAAATGAGGACTCCTTCCGACAGCAACAGGGGCACACTTCCTGAGCTTCCGCATATAGAGAATATGCACTCGTACAAGGCACCTCTGTACTGGTCCATATACGAACACATGAAAACCGGGGAGGCAGAAGGACGTGGTCCTGATGAATGTGTCTATACGCTTGAACAATGGATTGAGGTCCTTGACTGGATGCAGAGGGAACTGTTACCCTTCGGCTATGACATGGTTTGTACGGACGGGTCAGGAACATTCAGGGCGGAGGACGGGTCTCCATATATGACTCACCAGTCCTCTCTGGACTTTAAGGAGTTTGTACAGGCAGCCCACGCCAGAGGAATCCGTGTCGGCATTTATGACAACCCGATGTGGGTACATTGCGGTGAGGATGTCCTGATACCGGGAACGGAATATACAGCCGGCTCTCTGATTTATGATCCAGACAGTGATGAATATGTGGTGCATCCGGGCCACAAGGATAAATGGCATGTCTGGGCTCTGGCGACACATGCCGGAGCAAGGGAATGGATTGACGGATTTTTCAAATACTATCACGAGATTGGTGTGGATATGATCCGTATGGATTTCCTCAACTGGTATGAAGACGGATACAGCCGCCTTGAACAGGATTACTGCGGACCGGGCTATGGTCGTGTCAATTATGCCAAGGCCATTTCCTGGTGTGCCGAGTCTGCAAATAAATATGGCATTTTCCTTTCTCTCGTGATGCCAAACCTTTATAATGACGCCGAGATTGAAGCTGAATACAGCAATATGTTCCGTATTGTTAGCGACACGTGGGATGGCACATGGAGTTTCACTTCCGGTTATGAAAGGGGCAGAAGCTGGGAGAATTGGCCCAACTGTAGAAACCAGTTCGACGGCTTTACTAAATGGAGCCATCTGGCAGGCAAAGGCAAGGTGATATTGGACGGCGATTTCACCCGTCTCAACACTTACGCTTCAGATGCTGAAAAAGAGTTTGCAATCTCTATCCAGCTGATGGCCGGCGGACCTATTGCGGCAAGCGACCGTCCTACAACCATGGGCGACAACATCCGTTTCTATACCAATACCGAAATGCTCGCGCTCAATGCCGACAGATTTGTGGGCCATCCGCTTGATGATGCCTTGAACAGCCCCGGAAGCAATATATGGTACGGAGACATGACTGACGGCAGCCATATTATCGGTTTCTTCAACCGCGAAGATGTGGAACAGGAATTTTCACTTAAGTTTTCCGAACTCGGCTTCTCCGGAGAATATGATGTCCGCGATCTTTGGAAACATGCGGATGAGGGAAGAGCTTCTGAACTCCATCCTATTGTGCCTGCCCACGGTTGTAAAATTGTGAAACTTACAAATGGCGCTACCGTGGAGGCTCCGGATAAAATCTATGTTTTGGGCTCTAATGTGGAGGTAAATGAATTGTCTCCGAACTGGGAACCTAAAAACCCTACAGCTGTGGTTGACGTTGTCAATGGCGAAGCTACGCTGGTCATCACATCTCTCGCTGATGAGCCTGTACAATTGAATGTCTATACGGCTTCTCCTCAGGAGTGTACAGCAGCGGGTGATGACGCCATGTGGGGACTTGTCAATGAGACGTCAATTGTTCCGATTTCTATGGAAAAATCACAATTCGGAGCGGTGCAGGGCTTGAAGAACAATGCCTATCTCACTATTCCGTATGCAGGAATATGGACAGTAAAATACACAGATGGTATTACCAAAGCGGTTGTTACCTACGAGAAATTCGTTCCTGAAGGTACTCCTGAGAAAATCTATCTTCTCGGCTCTAATGTGGATGTCAATGGCATGAAGACCAATTGGGACCCGAAGAATCCTTCTGCAGTGGTTGATGTTCATGACGGTGAGGCTACGCTTGTCATAAAATATGAAGGTACGGACCCTGTAAGTCTTAATGTCTATACCGCAACTCCGGAACAGATAGAGACAGCAGAAAATGACGGAACGCTTTGGGACGGTGAGGTCGGCCCTATCAATGCTACGTCCATCGTACCACTGTCTATGGACAGATCCATGTTCGGCAAAATTCAGGGATTGAAAAACAAATGTTATCTGACAATTCCGTACGCAGGAATCTGGACGATAAAATACACTGATTTCATCACCAAGGCTATAGTCGACTACAAGAAACTTGTCCCTGCTGATGCTCCGAAGAAAATCTATCTTCTCGGCTCGGATGTGGATGTCAACGGAATGAAGACCAACTGGGATCCTAAGAATCCGACTGCGGTGGTTGATGTCGTTGACGGTGAGGCTACGCTGGTGATAACCACCACAAAGAATGAATTGCTCAATGTCTACACTGCAACTCCTGAACAGATAGAGGCTGCGGATAAGGACGGTACTCTTTGGGACGGTGAGGTCGGCCCTATCAATGCTACGTCCATCGTACCGCTGTCTATGGAAAGTTCGGAGTGGGGTAAAGTCCAGGGGCTGAAAAACAAATGCTATCTTGAGATACCGTATGCCGGTATCTGGACAATCAAATACACCGACGGCATCAGCTTGGCGACAGTAATTTATGAAAGCATTGCCGGTGAGTGATACAAGGCTTGAAATTACAGCTATCGTTATGCGGTAAGTTTTATTGACAGGTACGCCTCAGGCAGTGACGTACCTGTCAAAGGTATCAACACATCAGCTCATTATTTATGGATAAGATTTCAAATATCATCAGGGGCGTTGTCAGTATAGCTGTTATATGGCTGGCGGCATCCTGCGCTCCGGGACAGGCGGTGGAGGCAGACTACAATGTGATTCCTCTGCCTCATTCAGTGCGGTCAAGCGGTTCTGACCCCTTCCGTATGTCCGCTTCAACCACTGTCGTGGCTGTTGACAGCGCACAAGTTGTAAATGCAGAACTTTTTGCGGAATACATCAAAACCCTTACAGGATTCCGTCTGAAAATAACGGACCGAATGCCGTCGGAAAATTATATCAGACTTGCAGTTTCCAATGAAGATGCCGCTCCGGAAAGCTACCGGATTACTGTGGCTTCAGATAGCATAGTCGTTGAAGGTGCGGATGCTGCCGGAACCTTCTATGGCCTTCAGACACTGCGCAAGGCAATACGGGGCGGCCGTGGTGACGATGTGCTTTATCCTGCTGCAGTGATTGAGGACGGTCCGCGTTTTTCATATCGCGGAGGCCATCTTGACTGTGTGCGCCATTTCTATCCGGCAGACTCCGTGAAGACCTACATAGATATTCTCGCTCTGCACAATATCAACCGTTTCCATTGGCACCTGACTGATGATCAGGGTTGGAGAATTGAGATCAGGAGTCTTCCAGAACTTACAAAGAAAGGGTCTGTGCGCAGCGGAACAATCATCGGTAATAGCGGACAATATGACAGTGTTCCGTATGGAGGCTACTATACTCAAACAGAATTGCGGGATATAGTGGCTTATGCAGCCGACCGCCACATCACTGTCATTCCGGAAATCGACCTGCCGGGCCACATGGTCGCCGCTCTCACATCCTATCCGTCGTTGGGCTGTACGGGAGGACCATACGAGGTGTATCGCCGCTGGGGCGTCACCGATGACATCCTTTGCGCAGGCAATGACAGCGTGTATGTGTTCCTTGACAAGGTGTTTGACGAAGTGGCTGATGTCTTTCCTTCTGAACTGGTCCACATAGGAGGAGATGAGGTACCGCACGGTAAATGGGAAAAATGTCCCCGTTGTCAGGCGAAAATCAAAGAGTTGGGCCTTAAGGACGATGCCCGTAGCACTGCTGTCCAAAAACTTCAGAACCACATTATGAAACATGTTTCCGACAGGCTTGCAGCCAAAGGACGCCGTGTGATAGGCTGGGATGAACTTATCGACAACGGTTTTGACACCACGGCAGTCATTATGTCATGGCGTAGTCCGCAGGACGGAGGACAGGATGGGGCAGCGTTTGGCTACAGGACAGTCAGAGTGCCGAATACGCATCTGTATTTTGACTATCAATATGCGGAAGGGGATACGATAGGAGCTCCATATTGGCGAAAAATCCCTCTTGATTCCGTATATGCCTACAATCCTATACCGAAATGTTTTACTGCGGAGCAGGCGGCGAACGTAATAGGAGTACAGGGAAATGTCTGGACCGAATTCATATCTACTTTCCGTGAAGTGCAGTATATGGCTCTTCCGAGGATGGCGGCCTTGGCTGAACTCCAATGGTGCGATTCCCCTAAAGATTATGAGGCTTTTCTTGTCAGACTCAAATATCTTCTGCATCTTTACGAAGACGAAGGATATAATTACAGACCTTTGGATTAGAATGTTTTTGTCTAACTTCAGAATTTATGAAATATTTGGTTTCGATAATTGCATTGTGTGTGACTATTCTGTTGTCAGGCACCGAACATCGTTTTTATGCTGTGGATGCTGATGGAGACTGCTCAGCAAAAGGAATTGAGTACAGCATTTCAACGGAACTGAACGGGAATGTTGAAACAGTGACATTGCGGCTGCATAATACGCGTCACGTTCCTTTTCAGCCTATAAAGGCCGGACTGAGGCTCGGCATTGATACCTATATGGACAAATATCCGGATTGGTATGACAAATTCTTTCCGACCTTGGCTGTCTGCGAAGCTGATCATTTTTATGGATATATGCAATCGCCCGGAGGCAGAGTAAAGGCTGTTGTGTCTGCAGATCCTATAGCGTCATGGAGTCTTGATTATAATCTTGGCTATCAGGATCCCGCACCGCATTGGTTTTACGGGCACAGGATTGAGAGCTTTAATCTTGATGTGCTTTGCCGCGGCCCTCTGCCGGAGCACCATCCTCATTTGTGGACGCTTGAACCGGGCGAAGAACGCAGTTGGACAGTGAAAATAATTGACATGGACAGCCTTGAGGACTTCGAAGAAACTGTATGGAAATATACGGGAGCTCCGTCAATATTGCTTGAACGTACGTCTTGTGCTCCGGAAGAAAAACTGACTGTTGATGTGTGGGGCAGTGCTCCGGAGATGAAGATTGAAGGAGAAAAAATAATGCTTCAAAGAATAGCTCCCGACCGGTGGCGTGGAATATACAACGCTTCAGAGCCGGGATTCAAGAATGTCGAAGTGACGGACGGCTTCCGGAGAGCCGGAGCGAAAATTGCTGTACGCATTCCTTGGAGGGAAACCATGCGGCTTGCCAGACTTGCCGCTGACCGATACAGGCAGAAACCGACATCGCATGTGGAAAGCTGGTACGGCTTTCATACAGCATTCAAGACTGCCCGTTTTTTGCCTGACAGGACTATAGACAGTGTTCTCAACCGGCGCTTTGATATGATTGTCGACAAAATTTTCAATCGTGAGACCGGTCGTCCGTATAAATATGAATACCGGATACAGAATGTGTCATCGACCATTGGAATGCTTGCCGACCGCTATGTGGCATACGGAAATCAGGCTGACCTTGAACTTGGGGAGAAGCTTGCAGACTATCTCATCTCCTGTCAACGCTTCGACGGAGCATATATGAACGGGAATACGGATTACACGTCAGTCATTTATCCGGCAAAGAGTCTCCTTGATTTTGCGGATGCAGAAAGGGCTGCCGGCCGGGAAAAGGAGGCCAAGGTGATGGAGACGTCAGCCCGCCGTGCCATTGACCGCCTTGCTGCCCTTGACGGCAATCTTGAAACGGAAGGTCAGCTGACATATGAAGACGGAATGATCAGCTGTTCGGCGCTTCAACTCGGTGAGCTTGCCCTTCGCACTTCCGACTCCAGGACACGTCAATATTATGTGGATGCTATGCTCAAATTGCTCAAAGGCCATGATTGCCTCACACAGCTGAAGGTAGCTGATGCCAGACGCCGCGGGGGTACACTGCGTTTCTGGGAGGCCCAATATGATGTCTTTATGCTTCCGAATATGATATCTTCGCCTCATGGCTGGAGTGCATGGCGTGCATACGCTACCTATTATGCCTATCTGCTGACAGGAGAGGAACGCTGGCTTCGTGAAACCTTTGATGCCGCCACCGCTTTTGCTTCGCTGATAAATCCGGAAAACGGTGATTTGAATTGGGCGTTTGTCGTGGATCCGTTTGTGCAGGCGGTTCAGGTCAGCGAGGCTGAACCGTCATACACGGCCGATGACGACAGCTACGGCAACCCTCATCCGGAATGTTATCCCAGGTGTCAGTTTGTTGTCGGGGAACAATATGTGCCCATGATTGCGGATTGGCAGACCATAGTGTCGTCCGACAATGATGTTCACGAGTGCTTCAAGTTCATAGCCGAGACTGTACTCTGCAATGCTTTTGTCGTCGAGCGTGGTGACGGGAGCATAGCTTCCTATAACTGTCGCGTTGAGCGTTGCGGCAAGAAACTGCAGGTGTTTGCCGATGAACCTCAAATCACCTGTCTGTATGTGAATTTACGTTCTCCGCTGTCGGTGTTTTTCGACAATGGTGAAATAAAAACCCTTGGAGATTATGAATCTATGACGGGAACCGGGTATGTGGAGCCCCTTGATACTTCTGAAGTCGATAGGTCCGCCTGGAAAAAATCCGGCAAAACGCTTGCATTTTCGTGGGTTTCCAAGGATAGGCATTACCGTCAATTTTCCAATCCTCCGTCAACTTGCTGCACGGACACTACAATAAGTGTATGGCGCGGGGAACGTATCGGACTTGAGGCACTCGTTGCAAGCCGTAAGAATATCGGACCGGTAAAAGTCAGCCTGTCTGACTTCACTGATGTGCAGGGGCGAAAGCTCTCAATCTCTGGCTCTGAAGCAAAATTCATGCGTTACGTATGGACAAATGACGTACGTGCATGCGGATATTTTGATGTGGACAGTATTCCTGCCTACACAGTGGCGGATATGATAGACCTCCCGGGAACGTCCGTTGAAATACCTGCCAATAGCGTCCGTCCCGTCTGGTGCAGTCTGGAGATACCACAGGATATTGCTCCCGGACATTACAATGTGCGGCTTGTCCTGCATAATGCGGATAATGACAGAAAACTGGCTGAAATCAAGCTTGGCATAGATGTGTCGGAGCGCACTCTGCCTAAAGCTGAAGATTATGCTTTCTATCTTGATTTGTGGCAGCAGCCGTATGCCGTGTCACGATATTATGATGTACCTGCATGGAGTGACGAGCATTTCAAATATATGGAGCCTTATGCTGATTATTTGGCCCGTGCAGGACAGAAGGCGGTCACTACAGTGCTGTTCTATGAGCCTTGGGGTGAACAGAGCAATGACAAATTTGAACCTATGGTGAATACGGTGCGCGAGGCTGACGGAACTTGGAGTTTTGACTTCAGTATTTTTGACAGATATGTGGAATTCATGGCGGCTCACGGAATAGACAAGGCGATAGATTGTTTTACTATGGTGCCATGGGAAATGTCATTCCGCTACATTGACAGGACTTCCGGGAAATATGATTTCGTCAGGGCTGCAACTTCGTCCGAGGAATACAAAGAACTGTGGACGGATATGTTGAGGGCGCTTGCAACTCATCTCCGTGAGAAATCCTGGTTCGAAAAGGCTTATATTTTCATGGATGAACGCGGACTTGACCAAATGATGGATGCTCTTGCTGTCGCCCGTGCGGCTGTACCTGATTTCAAAATAGGTCTTGCCGGAGTCTATCATCCAGAACTCGTGAATGAACTTGACGTCTATTCTCTCGGTCACGACAGTTTCTTCAGTGAAGAAGAATTGCGCAACCGACGTGAAAAAGGCTTTGTGAGTACGAAGTATACCTGTTGCGCGGACCCTGAACCCGGGCAGTTCAGCAACAATAATCCTTCTGACAGCGCTTATCTTCCCGTGTATGCAACGGCATCCGGTTATGACGGATACCTGCACTGGTCGTTTATGAACTGGAACGACAGTCCTATGACGGACACCCGTTGGCGTATGTTCGGACCGGGCGACACCTTTTTCATATATCCTGACGGACGCTCTTCTGTGCGCTATGAACGTCTTTTAGAGGGCGTGCAGCTCAGTGAAAAAATACGTATTCTCCGGGAATCCATGAAGGCCGATGGAGATAAAAACGGTCTCCTGGAGCTTGAGAACGCTCTAATACCTGTAAGAAAAGTCGGTATGAGCAATATGGTGCCCTCTTCGACAATTATCAATGAGTTGTCATCCAGAATTTCTTTGTTGTCCCGATAAAAATATGTTACTTTACCTTGTAAAATGCTTATGATAAAAAAAATATTTTGCGTTTTGTTGTTCTCCGCTGCAGTTTTGCCGCTTTCGTCCCGGGAATGGGAACTTTCTTCTCCGGACGGAGGTGTTGTTGCCGTAATCAATGAGGACTTGTCTTATACCGTGACTTACAACGGTAAGAATGTTTTTGCTGCTTATGCCGGCATCCGACTTGAAAGTTGCAAGTGTCTTAATACAGTAAAGTCGCCCGAGAGGAAAAGTGTGGAGAATACGATAATATCTCCATTTTATCGTAACTCTTCCATAGTTGACAGGTACAATCAGCTGACCCTCAAGGCTGACAAAAACTGGAAAATTGAGTTCAGGGCTTATTCTGACGGTCTGGCATACCGCTGGGTATACAGCGGAAAGGAAGCTGTTGATATTCAGGATGAAATAATATCATATTCATTTGTGCCGGAAGCCAAAGTGACAGTAGGATATATTCGGGAGGACCGTTGTTCAGACATTGAATCCCAGTTTTTCAGTTCCTTTGAGAATGAATATGTGCAGACTTCCGTTTCCGCTTTGAGCGATAAGAGGATGGCGTTTCTTCCTTTGGCTGTGGAGACGGCTCCGGATGTCAAAGTTCTTCTTACTGAAAGTGATCTCAGCAATTATCCGGGACTTTATCTGCTTCGGGACGGGGCCGCTTCCTTGAAAGGCGTATTGCCGCGCTATCCTAAGAAAGAAACTGTAGGCGGTTATCTTTATATTCAAAAAATAGTTGAGGAACGTGAAGACTATATAGCGCATATTGATGCTGCGCGTACACTTCCGTGGCGTATGGCAATTATAGCTGACAATGATGTCGGACTTGCACAAAGCCAGCTTACCTATATTCTTGCTGCTCCAAGTAAGATAGAGGATACTTCATGGATAAAGCCCGGTAAGGTCGCATGGGACTGGTGGAATGACTGGAATATCAAGGGTGTTGATTTTGAAGCAGGCGTCAATCAGGAGACATACAGATATTACATTGATTTTGCAGCGGCCAACGGCATTGAATACATAATTATGGATGACGGCTGGAGTGTAAAGGGCTGCGGTGACCTGTTTACTGTTGTGCCTCAGATAGATTTACCCGGTCTTGTGGAATATGCTGCGGACAAGGGCGTCGGGATAATTCTGTGGGCCGGATATGTGCCTTTTGAAAAAGATCTTGAAACCGTGTGCAGACATTATTCTGAGATGGGTATCAAGGGCTTTAAAGTTGATTTTTTTGACCGCAATGACCAGAAAATAGAGGAGTTTGTTGACAGAGCAGCTGAAGTTGCGGCACGGTACAATCTGGTGCTGGATCTTCATGGCTTCCATATTCCTGCAGGAATCAACCGCAAATGGCCTAATGTGCTCAATACTGAAGGTGTGAATGGGCTTGAACGTCTTAAGGGATGGGATATCAGACTTGACCAGGTCCGCTATGATACTTTCATTCCGTTTATCCGTCAGGCAGCCGGTCCTATGGACTATACTCAAGGGGCTATGCTTAACGGTACCCGTGAGACTTATCGTCCATGCAACACCCAGCCAATGAGTCAGGGCACGCGTTGTCATCAGCTTGCTCTCTATGCCATATTGGATTCGCCCCTGAATATGCTCTGTGATTCTCCGACGAACTATGAGAAAGAACAGGAATGTACGGACTACATAGCTGAAATTCCTACGGTGTGGGACGAGACTATAGTGTTGGATGGAAAAATGGGTGAATATTGCGTAACGGCCCGTCGTAAAGGAAATGATTGGTATCTCGGCGGCATCACCGACTGGACGCCGCGTGACATTACTTTGGATTTGTCGTTTCTGCCGGACGGCAATTATTTGGGCGACTGGTATGTTGACGGAAGAAATGCCGCGCGCGATGCAAGCGATTATAAGAGGGAGAACGGTCTTGTAGGCGTAAGTAAAACGATTCATCTGGCTCCTGGAGGAGGGTTTGCTGCAAAACTCACAAGGCAAAAGCAAACCCCTGGTTTCAGGATGAGATAAAGAGGAGGATAGATATGAATCTATAGTTCAATTAAATAATTGTTACAATTTTAACGAAGTATTGATGAATAGAAGTTGTTGTGACAGTGATGACAAGTTGCTGCTTTCTGCAATATGCAAAGGTGACAGCAGGGCCTTTGATTGTCTTTTCCGGAAGTATTATGCGGATTTGGTCATGTTCTGCGGTCGCTTCTTGCGACGGAAAGAAGATTGCGAGGATGTGGTCCAGTCTGTTTTCCTCATCTTATGGAAGTCGCGCGCGAAGATGAATGATGTCCTCAATATCAAACAATGGCTGCTGAGAAGCACACAGAACTCCTGTCTCAACAAACTCAATCATCAGACTGTTGTCCAACGGTACAGTGCCGATTATCTCTTGCTAATGCCGTATTTTTCAGAAGATTACAGCTCAAATACGCTGCTTTACAGTGACCTCGTCAAGCTCGTTGCGTCAGCAGAAGCCACATTGGGAGAAAAAGAAGCGGAAGTATGGAGTATGAGCCGTCATAAAGGCATGAAATACGCGGAGATTGCTGCGGCGTTAAGGATTTCAGTCCGTACTGTCGAAGACCGCATAGCAAGAGCTAAAAATCATTTCCGCAGGACACTCGACCGATATTGGTCGACTGTTCTGTTTCTCTTTTTGTTTATGGATTGATTATGTATAAAGACAAGATTGATATGGATACTAAAACAAACACAAGCGGAACATCTCCGGAGGTGGATATCCTGATGAAAAAGGTTCTTAAAGGAACGGCTGACAGAAATGATATTTCCATATTGAGGGAGTGGTTGTCCGAGTCAGAGGATAATCAACGTCTCTTCAAGCAGAAATGCGCCGTTACCGAGGTGTTTGAACCGAATTTCAATCCTGATGATATTGATACGGAGAAAGCTCTGTCCAAGATTCACCGCCAGATGAGAAAAAGTGTGGCATGGCGTAAGTTTGCTTCACATTTTGCAGCGGCTGTCATTCCTCTGCTGTGCGTTGCGGCTCTTTATTTTTTTGTGCCAGGACGCGGGGCACAAGAGGATGTAGCAGTTGTAAACCTGTCAACTCCTTACGGAGGAATGCTGCAGACTGTCCTTCCGGACAGTTCGCGCGTATGGCTGAATGCCAACAGTACGCTTGAATATCCGGCTGTGTTCGACATGGACGAGAGGAAGGTGATTCTTGAAGGTGAGGGATATTTTGAAGTCAGGGCTGATAAAGCTCATCCTTTCATAGTAAGTACTGACAACGTTGACGTAGTGGCGACAGGGACGGCTTTCAATGTCAATGCTTACACGAAGTCATCAGTTGATGTCACTTTGCTTGAGGGACTTGTGGATGTTAAGCTGAGGGATAACCGGGCCTTTACAATCCGTCCCGGAGAAAAACTGAGTCTGAAAGGCAATGCTGTGGAAATCCTGAAAGAGAGCAGCAATCATAAAAGCTGCTCTTGGAAAAACGGAGTGCTGATTTTCGACAATGACAGGCTTGATATTGTGTTTGCCAGACTGTCCCAAATTTATCCTGTGGATTTTATCATACAGGATAATGCGTTTGCACAGACACGTTACCATGCTACATTCAGCGGTGAAAGTATCTATGACATTATTCATCTGCTTGAAATAGCAGTTCCGATGCGCTGCATCCCTGTAAAGAACGGACAAGACGGACAAAGGATGACCTATGAGGTGTATCCGGAGTAACGTCTTCAGCGTGACAGGCAGGCTAAAAAGGATTTACCTCACGGGTGATGCGGCATATTGTTTGCAAATTACAATACAACGTATTATATTTGTCAATACATATTA
>ERZ1026898.755-NODE-755-length-17870-cov-6.519674_pt1 | contig 17870 bp, 17 predicted proteins | sample MGYA00380178_ERZ1026898 | MGnify/ENA primary metagenome ERZ1026898 (study PRJEB33269, sample SAMEA4719814) | human gut metagenome | biome: human-associated habitat; feature: organic feature; material: feces | place: Cameroon | collected 2013-10 ... | reverse complement strand
GGATAGGGTGACTATGGCATGAAAGACAGCTGGGATAAGGTTTCCCGGTCACTCCCATGAGAGCTGCAAGTCCCCCGCGGCAGCCGGACACTCGTCCGCCAGTCACTCCTAGTCCCTGTTCCCCAGCAGTCTTTCTTCTATTTCTTCCTTGGTCTTCCTGACGAAGGAAAGCATATCCGGATCCAGCGGATAGCGGATGACGCAGCCGGGCGAGAGAATGACATGGCGGCCGCCTGTCTCTCTAAGTGTCTCATAGATCTGGTGCTCGATCTCATTTTTATGTCCTTCGGTGATATCCATGCGTTCCAGGCCGGCCATGATGCACTTACCGGTCATGACCTGCGCCTCGTGGATGCCCGGCAGAGATTCAAAGGCATGCCAGTTGAAGATCTGAACGGGGTATTTCCGAAGCAGGGGGAACATGATGTGCTTTCCATGGGCATGCAGCACATTGCACCAGCCCTGCGAAGCGGAAAGGACCGCGATATCATAGGGCATGCCGTACTCTTTGTAGCTCTCCTCCTTCACCAGATCATAGGAGGAGAGCTGCGTCGCAAAGAAAATGCCATCGGCGCCCAGCTCGATGACGCGCTGGACGAGGGCGCAGGTGGTCTCTGTGATGGCAGTCAGGGCTGCCTTCACTTGCTCTCCATGACCGGAAGCGATGTGCTCCATCATGTGCGGACACAGTTTGTTTGCCGTAGTCAGCGGACTGAAGACGGTGAAAATGACAGGCACTTCGCCATTGGTCTTCTTCAGCAGTCGTTTCAGGTAGTCCTGCTCACGAGCCAGCGCCCCCTCATGGAGTGAGACCGGCTTGACTTTCAGCCAGTCTTCCGGCGTATGGACCGGAGTGGAAATGATTTTCGCCACGCCGCCTCTTTCAATGTCTGAATAATCGACTGTCACGCCGAAGTCTTCGACGCTGTACATACCGTTATTCATCGTCTTCAAGATATCGACGTCATAGGTCTTATAGAAATCATAGGTATGTTCCGCATTCGTTGCGGGATCGAGATCGATCATCGGCAGATAAGACCACAGCGAGTATGGTACACGGTCTACTGCATCTCCACGAATGGCGGCAGCGATGCGTTCTGCCTTCGTCATAGGGGCAGTTTTTTTCCTCTTCATAGAAAAGCTCCTTTCCAAAATGCTTATCATTTTTCCTATTATACTATAAATGAAGGGGCGGTTTAAGAACGCAGGCTTCCGAGTGAACCAAGGCTTCATCTATCGATTCATTGCCTTTTATCTATGAATGAGTCACTTCCATTGACCATGTATTCCTGCCCGTTATCTTTCTTATGCCCGACAGTTCTTGATGATTTTAGCCCCAATGAATGCGCGGGACTTTTTTGAACCGCAAGGCAGCCGATATCTCTTTTTGAATTCTTAAATTTCAGTGCATAAGAAGAAAGATTGATTGATAATTTCCATATGCAAGAGTATAATACTTATAAGTGATATTCGATTTTTTGTTTTTTCTATCAATCATTTGGGGGATCTCCATGAAATTGACATTGCTCGCCCTGAGCTATTTCCAAAAGACAGCCGAGCTGCAGCATCTGACGCGCGCAGCAGAAGCCCTTCACATTTCCCAGCCGTCCCTGTCCCATACCATCAAGGTACTTGAGACAGAGCTCGGCGTGCCGCTCTTTTCCCGAAGCGGTCGAAACATCGTCCTCACAAGATATGGCGAGATCCTGCTCCGCCATACGAACCGCATCATGCAGGAGCTGCACGGCGCGCAGAAGGAGCTGGCTGATACCAAGGAAGCACAGAAGCTCACCGTCACCATCTCTCTTTTCGCGGCTTCTATGATCATCCCGGCTTTCCTCACCCGTTTCCGTCAGGAGCATCCGGATATCCGTTTCGAGATCCTGCAGCAGCACAATAAGCCGGGTCAGCAGAACCAGAATCATGTGGATCTCTTCCTGTCCTCCTCCATCAATCCGATCGAGAATGACCACTCTGTGACGCTCCTCAAGGAAGACATCATGCTGGCTATGCCGGATACGGATCCGCATGCCAGAAAATCGTCTGTCAATCTGGATGAATTTGAGAAAGCGGGATTCATTTCTCTGGAAGCAGGCTCTTCCCTTCGTACCATCACAGACTTTTACTGCCGCATGGCAGGCTTTGTCCCACACGTGGTACTCGAGAGCGACAGCCCGATGACGGTACGTGAATTCATCCGCGCCGGCCTCGGTGTATCCTTCGCGCCGCGCATCACATGGCACGGTGTCGGCGGCGACCATGTCGCGCTGGTGCCGATCTCCTCTCCGAGCTGCTCGCGCTACATCAGCCTTTCGTGGAAAAAAGGCGAGAAGCTCTCTCCCCCGGCAGATATGCTGAAGCGCTATATCATCGAGAATTTCTCTGACTTCGCCAGAGAATATGCGGGACTTCCGCCGGAAAGATAAGAAAAAAACGAAGGCATCTCCCTTCTGGTGCCTTCGTTTTTTTAGTGATCGCGCGGCTCACCGGATCCGATAAAACGCATATCCTGCCATATGAGAAAGCCGCCACCATGCCCCGCCCCTTCTCACAAGCAAAAAGCCCATCAGACGATGGGCTTTTTGCTTGTGAAATTGTCTATACCAGGCGGGAACGCCGTGGTTACATCAATGGGGCAGTTCAGAGAAACGTGATTCCTAATCACTAGTCCCTAGTCACCAGTCACTCATCCAAGAAACGCCATTTCCTCTTTCCAAGACGCGGACATTTCTTTCATCTTAGCGATCATGTCCCCTGCGTGTGTCTGCTGACGTTCTACAGACTTCGGCCCTGTGCCGCCGTAGCTTTCACGGTTCTTCACACAGTTTTCGATAGAGAGGGCTTCTTTGATGTCTTCTTCAAAGAGTGGGCTCATGGATCTGAATTCCTCCATGGAGAGATCCAGAAGGACCTTATGGTGCTCGATGCAGTAGTGGACAGCATTTCCGACGACGGCATGCGCCTGACGGAAAGGCAGACCTTTCTTCGCAAGGTAGTCCGCCATGTCGGTCGCATTCGAGAAGTCACTTTCAAGGACTTGGCGAGTGTGATCGCCATTGACAGTCATGGTGGAGATCATGCCGGCATAGATGTCGAGGGCGAAGTACAGGGTATCCAAGGCATCAAAGATGCCTTCCTTATCTTCCTGCATATCCTTGTCATAGGCCAGCGGCAGACCCTTCATGACGGTCAGAAGGCCGATGAGGTGTCCATAGACACGGCCTGTTTTGCCGCGAATGAGCTCGCACATATCCGGATTCTTCTTCTGCGGCATGATGGAGCTGCCGGTGGAGTAGCCGTCATCCAGCTCGATGAACTGGAATTCGCTGGTCGACCAGTAGATGAATTCTTCCGACAGGCGGGAGAGATGCATCGCACAGATCGAAGCGAAGGAGAGGAACTGGAGGAGGTAATCACGGTCAGATACCGCATCCAGGCTGTTTCCATAGACGGAGGCGAAGTGAAGGTCATTCGCTTCTTCCTCGGGATGGGTCGGGTACGTGGTCCCAGCGAGGGCGCAGGCACCGATCGGCGACATGTCACACATATCGTAGCAGTCTTCGAGCCGCTTGAAGTCACGCTCGAGCATCGCAAAGTAAGCGAGCATATGGTGAGCGAAGAGGACTGGCTGCGCGCGCTGCATATGGGTGTAGCCCGGCAGGATGACGTCCTGATACTTCTTGGAAGCAGCGAGGAGGGCTTCTAAGACGGCGATGAGCTTTTCAGAAAGGCGCGCGATATTTCTCTTCATGTACATATGGAGATCCAGCGCGCACTGGTCATTGCGGCTTCTCGCTGTGTGGAGACGGGCACCGGCATCGCCGATTTCCTCAGTGAGGCGTTTTTCGATATTCATATGAATATCTTCGAGTTCGACAGAGAAAGGGAATGTCCCTTCATCGATCTCTTTTTTGATAGAGAGAAGACCCTTGGTGATCTTTTCCTGATCCTCTTTGGAAATGATCCCATGAGACGCCAGCATTTTTGCATGGGCGATAGAGCCGGCGATGTCTTCACGATACATACGGCAGTCATAGGAAATGGATGCATTGAAATCCAGTGCATTCTTTTCCTCTGCCTTCGTGAAGCGTCCGCCCCACATCATATCACTCATTTGGCATTCTTCTCCTTCATGAGAGCGCGGATGGTGAGCGGCAGGCCGAAGAGGTTGATGAAACCTTCTGCATCCGCCTGGTTGTATACATCATCTTCACCAAAGGTGACGAATTCTTCATTGTACAGGGAGTACGGGCTTTCTGCGCCATTGGACATAATGTTGCCCTTGTAGAGGCGAAGGGTGACTTTGCCGGTGACGGTTTCAGAGGTCTTGTCAGCGAAGGCCTGCAGTGCTTCGCGCAGCGGTGCGAACCACATCCCGTCATATACGAGTTCCGAGTATTTTACAGCAGCGATTTCTTTGAAATGGAAGGTCGCGCGGTCGAGGCAGAGGCGTTCCAGTTCGGTGTGTGCGTAGAAGAGGATGGAGCCGCATGGGTTTTCATAAACGCCGCGGGACTTCATACCGACGAGACGGTTTTCTACGAGATCATCGATGCCGATGCCGTTGCGTGCGCCGATGGCATTCAGGGTATTGACGAGCTCTACGCCGTCCATCTTCTTGCCATTGACAGCGGTCGGGATGCCTTTTTCGAAATCGATGGTGACGATTTCCGGCTTATCAGGAGCTTCTTCCGGATCGCAGGTAACGAGGTACATATCCTTGTGCGGTGCGTTGGCCGGGTTTTCCAGATCATCGCCTTCATGGGACAGATGCCACATGTTCCAGTCCATGGAGTATGGGTATTTCTGTGCAGCCTTTTCTTCATCAGTCTGCTTTTCATCATACTTGTCGATCGGCACACCATGTGCTTCTGCATAAGCCATTTCATCTTCACGGGACTTCATATCCCAGATACGCCATGGAGCGATGATCTTCATGTGCGGAGCCAGTGCTTTGATGGTGAGTTCGAAACGAACCTGGTCATTGCCTTTGCCGGTCGCACCGTGGCAGATGGCATCAGCGCCATATTTCTTTGCCATGTCGACGAGGCATTTGCCGATCAGCGGACGAGCAAAGGAGGTACCGAGCAGGTACTTGCCTTCATAACGTCCATCTGCCTGAAGAACTTTGTATGCATATTCTTCAATGAATTCTTTGCGAACATCAAGAGTTTCTGCATATTCAGCACCGGATGCGAGTGCTTTCTTGTGGATGGCATCGAAGTCTTCCGGCTGCCCCAGGTTCACGGTGCAGGCAATGACTTCGCAGCCATAGTTTTCTTTCAGCCACGGAATGATAACGGAGGTATCGAGACCACCGGAATATGCAAGAACTACTTTCTTTACACTTTTAATATCTGTCATGATAATGCCGCCTTTCCAATAAAATATAGACAATTTCATCAGCCCTTTCACATGGGCTTGTTTGACGATGTGATAATTATACAGCATTGTGCATAAAATTGCAATAGCTTTTCCAAAATTTTTTCAATAAAAAACGTGAGAGGCTTTGGCTCTCACGTTTTAGGATGTCATGATGTTTATGGTCAATGGCGAAGGTCTGCTTCTTAGAAGCTTAGCCATTCGCAGTCCTCAGGCTCTATTTCTGATGTACGCTGTCAAGAATCACGCCGATAATCTCGCTGCATTCATCCTCGATCTTCAGCATGAAGGAGTACAGTTCTTTGATGTCCTTTTTCTTCAGTCCGAGAGACAGAAGGATGAGGGAGGCAAGCTCTCTTCGAAGCACGCGGACAGGACCGGTGCGGTCAAAGTCGAAGGCCTCCATATAGCCGAGCATGGCGCCTTTGGAAAGGAGCATGCGTGCATAATATTCATCCGGCTTCAGATAGCCCATACAGTCCGCCTCGGCGAGGTAGTGATCTGCGAGATCCAGATGCGTATGGAGCAGGGCTTCGAAAAGCTTTGGCTCCGTATAGGCTTCATAGTAGAGTTCGCGGAAAACGGATTCCTTCTCGATCGCATACAGCTCGACCGCCAGGATCGCTGCATAGTGATATTCCAGCGGTTTATCAGAGAAGCGCTTCTCCACTTCCTCCACGATCACCTGGCAAAGCTCATTCGTAATGGCCGAGAAAACAGCGTCTTTATTATCAAACAGATTGTAGATGCTGCCCGAGGTGATCCCGGACTCCTGTACAATCTGGCGAATGGTTGTCTTTTTATACCCCTGTTCCAAAAAAAGTCTTTTAGCGGTGTTAAGAATATTCGCACGAACGCCCACCATACGTTCAGCTCTTGATGCTGCTGGTGCCATGATTATGTCCCCTTTTCATGAACAATGAGGCCGAACTCAGAATGGCCTCGGAAACTCAAAATCAACTCTTCCCCAAATAAGGATACACTATTTCAAAAGTATCTGGTTCATTATAAAATATAATAAAACGAATTGTCAATTTAACAAATAAGGAAATCTGCCAGATGGACTGATTTTTTGCGAAAAGAACTGAAATCCGCTAACCCTCATACATGTACCGAGATGATTTCCTTTTGATTTGGCAGAAAATCTTCCCCCTGCATGGTTTGCAGAGAGCAGAAGTGTCTCTATCGCCTGTCCATCCCTCCTCATAATAATGCAATAGAAAAAGAGCGGGAAATTAGGGGAGACCCGCTCTTTTCCGCCTGCGCTCTTGTGAAGGCGATGGGATGTCATCGGGGCTATGGGGAAAGCGGGAAACCGTGGTATAGGGGTATACCGCGGCGGGATGACTCGCCCGTCACGCAAAACGCAGGCAATGGTTTGCTTTAAGACACAGACAATATGCTCATGCTCTTAAAACATGCTTTTATTATAAATCATGTTTCATGCTTGTCAAGTGTCTTTCCCTACTTTTACGCCAAATGACAGGGAAAGATAGACATTTTCTCATAAAAACCCGTCAGAAATGCTTCGTCCAGTCGATGAGATCGCCTTCAGATACGCCGCCGGAGAAGCGGGTGCCGGGGAGCCATTCGCCGCTCTTGGCGGCTTCTTCCAGAAGCACGTCACTGTCTCCCAGATCGCTGGAATAGGACGTGCAGAAAGGAATGATCTGCTTCCCGGAAAAGTCATGTGTCTTTACAAAATGGTATACAATGTTCGGCGCTTCGCCCCACCAGATCGGATAGCCCAGGAAGACCGTCTGATAAGAGTCCCACGATGGAACATCGCCATCGATTTCCGGCAGGATGCTCCGATCCTGATGCTCGCGGCTGACGCGGCTGCTGTCATTTCTATAATTGAGATCTGCATCCGTATAGGGCTCTTTTGCCTTGATTTCCCAAAGGTCCGCCCCCTTCGTTTTTGCAATGATTTCCGAGGCGCGCTTTGTATTTCCTGTCGCCGAGAAATAGATGACGATGGCTTTGCCGTCTTTCTTCACCATAGGACTTTCGCCCGATGCGCTTGCTGCTTTCCCCTCGCGATGAGGCGCTCCCGTGGTTTCCCCGCAGCCGGTTAACCCGCTCACTGCCAGAAACGCACACGAAAGAGCGATCGCTTTCTTCCACATCATGATCCTTCCTTTCCCTCTTCCTTTTTCTTTTGATAAATCTGGTAATCGATCTGATCGAGCCGCTACTGCTTTTCGTGAATATCGTCCAGCAGACGGAAGCGTTCTTTTTTGAGCTCTTTGATTTTCATCTTTTCAAGCTCCTGATATGGCACATCCATGCTACCCTCGTACTTTCTTCTCCATCATAGAAATCCAGGCGTCCACGTCCTTTTCCGGCGTGATCTGTTCGTCGCCTCCATAGGGGTCAAAATCGTATTGTTCTTTCTTTTGTTATTAGTTATTAGTTGTTGGCTGTGTGGTTCTGGAAATCATGATACAAATAGATTCTTCGACTCAGTCCCCACAGTTCTGGCTGCCATCATCCCTCATCCGACGTTTTCCTCCGCTCAGAATGACGGGATGCGCATTGTTATGGAAAAGCGACTAGTCACAAGTCACTAGTCACAAGCCACCAGCCACCACCTTCGGAAATTCCCGATTGATGACTTCCGCCATCATGCGCTTCATATTCCAGTCGCCGTGGATGCCGTCCAAGGCAAGCCAGGTAGGAAGCTCCTCCATTTCCTCGAAGGGCGCTGCGGTATCGATATGGACCTCGCTGCGAATGAAAGCATTCACTTCGGCGAAAGAATCTTTCCAGTCCTCATAGGTAGGCTCATTGAATGCCTTCTGGATGTTTTCAGGATTGATCGGCGGGAGCGTCATCAGGATGGGCGTGATACCATGCTCGCGGCACTTTCGCTGGATCTCCTTCAGGTCGGAGATCACATCCGCTGCCGGGACACCGGCACGAAGACTGTTCGTCCCGCCCAGGATGAGCAGGTAGTCCGGCGAAAAAGGAAGCACGTCCTTCTCGAAGCGCATGACCATGGCCTCACTCGTATCCCCGCTTTGGGAAAGATTGATCGAAGAAAAGTCCAGATACGACTCATAGCTGTAGGCAAGGTCGGCAGGCCCGAAGGAGAGATGTCCGCCACCGTGAGAAATGCTGTCGCCATAGACAGCCGCCTTCCAATGCTTCACCGGATTTTTGATCTCCTGCGGCAGGCTCCACTCACCCACGGGCTTCCCCGTACTGTCCATTCCCCTGACGCGCCAGTAGTATGTCCCCGTCCGCGGCGCGTCATCATAGAGATCCGTGAGCTCGGTCGTATTCGCATAGATGCGATGGACGGAGGGCGAGAAGCCATAGAGATTTTCCGGATACTTCGACGTGACTTCGACCTCATAGCGCGTAGCATTCGGATTTCCTGTGTAGGCATAGACAGGATAGAGAAGGACGCTGCCATTTCCCTTGCCATAGGGATTGTGCGGGATGGGCGCATTGCGCTCCGTCTTGAAAAGTGCGCTCTCCACATCTGCCGGCTGCGAATAGGAACCGATCGGATGCCCATCCAGATCGTACGCCCGTACACGATAAAAAAGAGGCTTCTCTGCCTGCAGCTGTCTCATGTCCAGCATGAGGCTATTCGTGTATACGTGGGTATTTCTGTAAATCGCGGTGGCTGCCGGAGTATCCGCTCGCAGGTCTTTGGGGAGCTCTTTGAAAATCTCCACCTCGCTTCTGACGGCATTCAGATTCTGCGGCCAGGTAAGGCAGCCGTATGGCCCTTTCTCCTCTTTTTTCACCTGCGCGGCGCGGACTTCACTTGAGCGAAATGACAGCGTCCCCGCCGTGAGCGAAATCGGCAGCGCGGCAATCAGCAGTCCGATCGCCATCCGCTGTTTCCATTTGGTACGCATCTGTGTGCCTCCTTTCGTATTCTTCATTCTATCCATAGTATAGGTGGAATCAGGCAGCATAGCAAATACTTATGAATTATGACTTTTGATAGAGAGAAGGCATGAATAGTGGGCTAGAGGTGTGACTGGTGACTAGTGACTGGTGACTTCAATGCTACTTTTGGGCATCGCATCACATATACTTCGCGGCGCTTCTGATTTTTATGCGCCGCACCACCACTCCTCACTCCTAACTCCTCACTCCTAACTGGCGAGTAGAGCTTTCACACGACATCAAAGGGCGGCACGCCCCACGGGCTAACCCTGAACCTTGAACCCGACAACCCAAAAAGCACCTGCTTTCGCAGATGCTTGACCTTACTTTAACTTCTCTTTCAAAAACTCTATGAACGCTTTCGTGACACGGCTGAAAGGCTGATTTCTGCGCCACGCAAGAAATGTGTGGATATACTGCGGCTTTCCTCCGATCGGCCTGAAACAGATCCGATGTTCATCGAGAAAGGGGAGTACCCCCTCCCCGGCGATAAAATAGCCCATGCCCTCATCTACCATGATGACTCGATTCGTGGGGAGGTCAGACTCGATCGTGCCAGGATGGCTCTCCTGACCCGCATGCTCCGCAAAGAGCATCGCATCAAGATCTGGACGAAGCCCCTGCAGCAGGGTGCGGCCTTCAAGGTCTTGCATCGATACTTCCGGCTTCTGCGCCAAAGGATCATCCGCACGCATGTACACCCCCATCCGGCTCGGTTTCCCGATCGGAAGCGACTCATACTTTTCCCTATCGAAAGGCTGCACAAGGAGTCCCACATCGACGCAGCCATGGTCCATACATTCACAAATATAGGGAGTAATGTCCGTGTAATAACGGAAACGTACAGAGGGATGGAGTGCCTGAAATTCCTTAATGAGACGCACGAAATCCCTCGCCTGCGCGAGATTCCCGCCGGCGACGCTGATGGTACCTTCGAGATTCTCCGCCGCCTGAGAGACTTCCATCTCCGTCTTGTCGACCAGAGAAACGATCTCTTCGGCGCGGCGGCGAAGAAGAATGCCTTCCGGCGTCAATGCGATCTTGCGTCCGCTCCGATCCAGGAGCGGGACGCCCATGTCCGCCTCCAGGTCTGCCATCTGTCGCGACAGCGTCGGCTGTGTGATGTGGAGGCGGCTGGCCGCCTTCGTGATGCTCTCCTCACGCGCGACCATAAGAAAATATTTCAGTACGCGCAGTTCCATGGAAATCGCTCCTTTCATGAAATCGTTTTTCTCATTATACCATGGGAGGGAAAGGGGGCAAGGGTTAGCCCACGGGGCGGCTCCGTCCACTGATTTTGAGTAAAAGCTCGGCTCTCTAGTTAGGAGTTAGGAGTGAGGAGTTAGGAGTGTTGGTGCGGCGCATAAAAATATAGAAGCGCCGTAAATTTTAGATAAACCGTACTCTCGTATCGTCATTCCGACCGAAGTGGAGGAATCTTTTTCGTTTGCGGCATACCGCCGGGTAAGCTCAAGAACGCAAATGGGAAGCCTGCTTTCAAAGGCAGGGAGTACGGTGTTTCATGCAAGAGAAACAACGCACAATGTACGGATTTCCGCTGCAACAAAGATCCCTCGGCTTTGCTCGGGATGACGAAACGAAGAGATGGCTACCCGACAACTGCTTTTAGACTTAGATCATGAGACATGCTGTCCCTTGATTTCGAATGAAAGCTTTGCTCAAATGAGGAATTAGGAATGAAGGTGGCGGCTCCGCCGCAAATATATATTTTGCAGCGAAGCTGCCATCACAATCCTGAACCCATCAACCTGAACCCGACAACCACAAAAGACGTGCTCGCGCACGTCTCTTTCCCTAGAAGCTGTACTTTCCCTTATAAATCAGGTCTTTGATGAAATTCGGAAGAGCAAAGCAACTTTTCTGGATATTTTTATTGTAGTACTTCATCGGCTGCGGGCAGTCTTCACGGACCTTCGCTGTCAACGGGTCATATTTCTTTGAACCGATCATGAAGGAGTGCATGCACTCCGGATAAATCGGCACATGTGAAAAATACATGCGGACGATAGGGAACACGTCACGCATCGCCTCAAAGACATCATGCACAGTCTTCTGCTGGACGATCGGGGACTCGGTCTGCTGGACGATAAGCCCATCTTCCCTAAGAGCCGCCTTGGCGCTTTTGTAGAATTCTCTCGTGAAAAGACCTTCGCCCGGCCCGATGGGGTCAGAGCAGTCGATGATGATGACATCATAAAAGTCCTTCACGGCTGCTGCAAAAGCGATGCCATCCCCCACATGGACATGCAGCTTTTCCGGCGGATCCAAGAGAACTTTGGAAATCGTCGGGAAATATTCCTTCGAAAGCTCGATGACGCGGCCATCGATGTCGCAGAGATCCACCTGCTTCACACACTCGTGGCGGCAGACTTCGCGTGCGACACCGCCGTCTCCCCCGCCAATGATAAGCACACGCTCCGGATGGGGATGCATCATGAGCGGGACATGCGCGATCATTTCATGGTATGTCCACTCATCCTTGACGGAAGTCTGGAATACGCCGTCTAGGATGAGAAGGCGTCCATACTGCTCTGTCTCGACGATTTCAATGTGCTGGAAGGGGGTCTGCTCTTCATGCAGTCTTTTGGTGATCGCCAGGGTGAGCCCCAGATGGTCATTGGCCCACTCGGTCACGGTCTGTTTGGTATCCATTTTCTATTTCCTTGCTAAACGATGATGCCCTTTACAAAAAAGTAAGCAGTCAGGAAAGCACGGATTCCATCGTTGTCTGATAGAATCCGCATTTTCAAAGGCGCAATCAGTCTTCTTTGGGCGCAACAGTCGCTGCCGCCTCATCGAAAAGATTTCCGCCGGCAGGCGCAGGAGCGGCTTCCTGTGCTTCTACAGCCGGCGCTGCTTCTTCTACCGTAGAAGAAGGCTCCGCCTCAGCGGCCGATTCAGAAACTGCCGGCTGGGCAGCCTGCACCGCCTGCGGCGCACGAGCGGCTTTGGCTGCTTCGATCAGCGCCAGCGCAGATTTGAAATTTGACAGCAGCTTTTCGATATACAGATTCATATCGCCTTCTGCCTTCAGAAGATCCGCATTCATCTTGCGACGAGCCGCTTCGGCATCGGATACGATCTTCTGCGCTTCGCTCTGGGCTTCCTGAATGGAAAGCTCGGCTTCCTTGTGTGCATTCTTCTTCACATTATCCGCGGTTTCCTGCGCCATGACCAGCGTGTGGGACATGGTCGACTCCATCTTTTCGTAGTTGCGGAGCTTCGTGCGGATGGTATCCATTTCTTCTTCCATCACGCGGTGTTCGCGGTAAATCTTCTCATAGTCGCTCGCCAGCTCTTCCAGAAAGGCATTCACTTCATCCTTCGAATAGCCGCGGATCTGACCAGAAAATGTTTTATTATGAATATCCATCGGTGTGATCATATTGTATGCTCCTTTAATGATATTCTTACTTATGAGTTCAAGGGTTCAGGGTTCAGGGTTCAGGGTTAGCCCATGGGCGTGCCGTCTCATGATTACGTGTGAAAGAGATTCAGCGGGTTCTATAGGTTCAAGAGGTTCAAAGGGGTTGGTGCAGCGCATAACAATCAGAAGCGCCGCGGAGGTTTGAAATTAGCGATTTTCCCGTATCGCAAATCTAATCCCTAGCCACTAATCCCTGCTTTCAAACTTCAAGGCTATAGTATTCACGAAAGATGAGAAATCTATGAACCTGTCGAACCTACAGAACCCATTGAACCTATTAACCTGAACCCCGAACCCTTATTTGTATCTATCGATCAAAAGCCCCGTCCGTCCTTTACGGCTCGTACCGGTCTCTTCCTTGATCTCGATGCGGCCGCGTCCCCGGATGCTGATGATATCGCCTGCCTTCACCGTCTGGGACGCGCTCTTGGCAGGCTGCCAGTTCACCTCCGTGCGACCATCATCGACGGCCTGCACCATCTTGGAGCGGGAAATACCAAAGCCAGCTGCTCCTACAGCATCCAAGCGAAGGGAGGCCACTGTCGCACGGACTTCCTTAGCTGTTTTCTTCGGCGGCTCGATCTCCTCCATCGGGATCTCTTTGACCGTGACCGGGACCATGGCGACTTTATGGAAATTGTCCCTGATCCACCCGGCCATGGTACTGTCTGCTACGATCTGGCAGCCGGCTCCCTGCATGAGGATGTCGCCTAGAACGGCGCGGTCGATGCCAAGCCCCATCAGCGAGCCTAAGACGTCCCGATGCCCGATCAGGCGGTAACGATCATCCCAAGTGACGGAGAGGAGTGTCATACCAAAGTCGATGGGACCGTCATAATCGTCTCTGGAAAAGGCGATGCGCACACGCTCCGCCTCATGATAGCCACCCTCGCTTTTCACCGTGACCGTCTTCATATGTGTTGCGATGGTCTGCCCGATCTGCGCCGCAAAAGGCGACATGAAGGGGCCGACAGCAAATGGCCGTCCGCGGTCGACAGCATCCGCCAGATCCAGCAGACGGATCGCCATGTCTTTGGCATCTTCACTGGTAGCTGCAAAATAACGAATAATTTTTTCTCTATCTTTCATATGTTGATTCCTTGGAAAATTGGTGACTGGGGACTAGTGACTAGTGACTAGTCCCCAGTCACTTTGTACCCCTAATCCCCAATCCCTAATCCCTAGCTACTCATTCCTAATTATTTTCCCGCCATCTGATCCGATTTGGCAAGACAGGCTTCTACACCATCCATGAGCGCCGCACGGATTCCCGCGCGCTCCATGGCATGAATCCCCGCGATGGTGGTGCCGCCCGGGCTGGTGACCTGATCACGCAGCTCAGCCGGGTGTTTCCCTGTTTCTAAGACCATCTTGGCTGCCCCATACAGCGTCTGGGCAGCGGCTTCGATGGCAAGTTTTCTCGGAAGACCGATCAGGACGCCGGCATCTGCCAGCGCATCGATGATGACAAAGGCATATCCCGGGCCTGCTCCGGAGAGCGCACCAAGCTCATCGAGTTGGCGCTCCGTCACGACGGCTTCCTTCCCCAGCGCACGGAAAATATCCTCTGCCTCAGCGATGAATCCTTCCGAAGCAAGCGTACCCGGAGCGATCGCTGCCATGCCTTCTCCGACAGAGGCCGGGGTATTCGGCATGACACGGATGACTTCTGTCCCCTTCGGAAGAGCCTTTTCCAGTGTCTCGATCGTGACAGCGGCGGCAATAGAAAGGACCCGGCGGGGCGCATGCCGGGACAATTCTTCCAGCACAGAAGGAACCACGTTCGGCTTCACGGCCACAATGACCAGATCTGCCTCACTGGCTTCGCTCCCCTCTTTGGAGACAGAGACTCCATATCGTGCTGCTTTCTCTTCCGAAGCCTCGACGGAATGCTCCTTGACGAAGACTTCTTCTTTTTTCCATAAACCTTTGGCAAGGCACCCGGAGAGGATCGCTCCTCCCATCGCCCCGCATCCGATGATCAGTATCTTTTTCATAGGTTCGGTCCTTTCCAGGCAGGAATGCCTTGGAAATCAGTCAGCCGATCCTTATCTAGCCGTACACTCTCCGGCAGGCAGATAAGGACATCATCATTCAGAAGCTCGATGCTTCCGTGGGCCAAGTAAACAGCCCCGCTCATGAAATCAACAAACCGGCTGGCTGTCTCATCATCCACACTGTCATTCAAAACGACAATGACGGCGAGCCCTTTTTCCAGAGCATCCACCCCATGCCGTGCATCTGCATACGTGCCGGGTACCATGATGACCACTTCCAAGGGGCGGAGAGTCCGGGCTGGCAGCGCGCCTGCCTCCGGAAGACTCTCCCTCTCCTCTGTCGGTGTCTCATAGACATCCTCGTCCTGGTCACTGAACTGCTTTTTCAGCCAGCCCAGGCCCTCTCCCCAGAAAGACATCAAGCCTCTGGAGCCGAGGGTCCCTGCGGCTGCTGGGCATTCCACTGCGGTGCACCGGCAGGTGCGGCTGCCTCTTGACCCGCATAGGCAGCGAAATTCTCACGGGAAACGCTCATATTATTCGGCGCGCAGAGATAAATGCTTTCAGAAATCTGGTCGATGCGGCCATCCAGCGCATACATGATGCCCTGAACAAAATCGACAATACGCTGGGCTTCATCCGCATCCGTCTTTTCCATATTCATAACGACCGGACGCATGGCCTTCAGATGATCCCCGATCTTTTCCGCATCACTGTAGCTCTTCGGGCTGACGACGACCATGGTATACGGCTTTGCTGCCTGACGCGGCACTGCATTTCTGCTGATACCACGGACAGCTGCCGGACGCGGCGGGACAGGCTGAGCAGGATTGACCGGAGCGGTTTCCTCGCCGAGGTCTTCCTCTTCCATATCCTCATCATCACGATCGACGAACTGATCTTTAAACTTATCTAATAAACTCATTTCTTTTTCCTCCTAATGGTATACGCGGGAGCCGAAAATCGCAGTGCCGATACGCACCATCGTGGCTCCCTCTTCGATAGCCTGTTCAAAATCATGGGTCATTCCCATAGACAGGATGGAAATCTGTCCCTCGGGAAACTGCTTTTTCATATCTTCCCACATCTCGTGGGCTTTGTGAAAGACCGGACGCGTCATCTCCACATCCTCATAATTCGGCGCCATGCACATCAGTCCAAGCACCCTCACATGAGCCAGCGACTTCGCTTCATCGATCGCCATTCTCATGTCATCTGGTGAAAGACCCGTCTTGCTTTCTTCTCCCGAAATATTAAACTCCAGGAGTACGTCCTGCAGCTTATCGATCTCTGCCGCCCGCTTGTCGATCTCCCGCAGAATGGACAATGAGTCCGCCGACTGGATGAGATCTGCCATAGCGACTGCCTTTTTGACTTTATTCTTCTGCAAATGTCCCTGCAGATGCCAGGTCACCGGGAGCGAGAGCTCCTTGTATTTTTCTTCCATTTCCTGGACACGGTTCTCACCCACATGGGTGACACCGAGAGAAATGGCTTCTTCCATGTCTTCGATGGGATGGAACTTCGTCACAGCCACCAGCGTGACCGCCTGATGATACGGGGACTTCTCCCGCGCTGTTTCGATCCGCTCCATGACATGAGCTAATCGTTCTTTGATTTCTGACATAGCCCCGCCTTCTTTGTGTAGTTTCAGCATAGCTCTTCTGGTAGAAATAGTTATACTTATGATTTATTATAGCACAGAAATCCATAGGGAAAAAGGGAAAGGTTGGCGGAGCGGCCGCCGGGGATTGGGGATCAGGTGTGACTAGTGACTGGTGACTAGTGACTGGTGACTTGAATACTGCCTTCGGGCATCGCACTATTTATACTCCGCGGCGCTTCTGCTTTTTATGCGCCGCACCAACCCGTTTGAACCTCTTGAACCTATAGAACCCGCTGAACCTCTTTCGCACACGATCACTGGACGGCACGCCCCCGGGGCTAACCTTGAACTGAAAACAAAAAAGCCCGACAGCTTACGCTGCCGAGCTTTTTAAGGAAACGCTTTTTACACCATATTCGCTTTCTTTGCGATTTCTTCTGGAATCTGGATCCCCAGGATTTCCGCATCCTGCTTATTGATAACGATGGTATAGTCCTTCTGGTGCTGGATCGGAGACGTTTCCGGTTTTACCTTGCCATCGAGGATATCCGCCGCGAGCTCGCCGGTCTGCTTGCCGAGGCGATAGTAATCGACCGAGAGCGCTGCGAGCGCGCCGTCCTTCGCCATGATGTCCGCCCCAACGATGACGGGGATCTTATTCGCATCCGTGATCTTCATCAAGGTCGGGATGGAGGACGCCAGCGTGTTATCCGTCGGAACGTAGATGTAGTCCACCTTGCCGACGAGGGACTCTGCCACCTGCTGGATATCATTGACATTGTTCACCGTGCGTTCTTCGACAGCAAGGCCATGCTTCTTGCAGTAGTCCTTCATCTGGTTCGCCTGCACTTCGCTGTTCACTTCGCTCGAGCAGTAGATGAGGCCGACGTTCTTTGCCTGCGGGATGAGCTTGGCAGCAAGCTCCATCTGTGCATCCATGGATGCGAAATCACTGACCCCGGTCACATTGCCGCCGGGTCTCTCATCATTCTGTACCAGCTTGGCACTTGTGTAGTCAGTGATCGCAGTACCGACGATCGGGATGTCCCTGATCTCATTCGCTGCTGCCTGCGCCGCCGGTGTCGCAATGGCACAGATCAGCTTCGGTTTCTCTGCTTTGAAGCGGGAAACGATGGTCTTCAGATTCGACTGGTCGCCCTGTGCATTTTCCTGATCGATCTCGACCTTATCCGGCCCATAGCCGCGCTCCTTCAATGCATCAACAAAGCCTTTATTGGCTTCATCGAGAGAGCCGTGCTGCACAATCTGCACGACACCGATCTTGATCTTGCCCGAGGTGTCTCCGCTCTGCCCGCTGCCTTGTCCGCCGCAGCCGCCGGAAATCAGAGCCGCCGCTGCGAGCGCAGCCGCTATACCGCATTTCATCCAGTTTTTCATCTTATGTTGCCTTCTTTTATTTATACAATAATATATGGAGTTCAAGGTTAGCCCATGGGGCGGGGCGTCCCTTGATTAAGAACGAAAGCCTTGCTCGAATGAGGAATTAGGAATGAGGAATTAGGAATGA
>ERZ1026898.752-NODE-752-length-17911-cov-5.432572_pt1 | contig 17911 bp, 12 predicted proteins | sample MGYA00380178_ERZ1026898 | MGnify/ENA primary metagenome ERZ1026898 (study PRJEB33269, sample SAMEA4719814) | human gut metagenome | biome: human-associated habitat; feature: organic feature; material: feces | place: Cameroon | collected 2013-10 ... | reverse complement strand
TTCATAATATTCTACTTTCGAAATCTACTGCAAATTTACAGTAAATTTCGAAAACAGCAAAGGTCAATTTTCAATTATTGGCAGTTTGCTTATACATCTGTAAGCCTCCGGTGAGGTACGTATTGCGATTTTGTTCTGATTAGTTGCGATTAGTCCCGATTTTGTCGCTAATCGCAGCAACTTTGTCAAAGTTGGTTTTGGGATGCCCAGGCTCTAGGAAGAAGTTCTGCGAGGTCGCGACCGTCACGCAGGTAGTATGGGATTTGTTTGAGGACATCCTCCGTCCACGGTGAGCCTTCGGTCTCCCACGTCATAGACTTCTGAATTATTATCAGGAACGTTGGCCATCCAAAACATGCAAGATCATGATGACCAAAGAAGAAGTGGCAAGTATCGTAAAGTACTGCAATGACAATGGCGTAAGCTACAAGGCCAGGTTCTGCTACGGGTCCCAGAATGTCGTTGTGGGTGATACGCCTGCACCTTTCGCCACACCTGCTTTTTTTGAACAAGTTGGCAGCCTATTATTTGACTAAATGCCTGTGTATTAATGAATTACACAAATGAGCCCATGCCAAGTCTCATGAAAAAACATGGGACTTGGCATGGCATTCAGTTGAGCATAATGCTTCTAATAGCCTGATAATCAGCAAGTGACGCAAATATTGTGAGCCGTGCCCTCCTGCCAACTTGTTCAGTTTTAAGAGGCATAAACAGCTCCGGAATATGTAAGTTGATTATTTCGGCGAAAAATGGTAACTTCACAAATTATAGAAATCATCACGCTATGGACAATAAAGAACCCGGATACGTTTACATCCTTACAAATCCCAGTTTCAGAGAAGATTGGGTCAAGATAGGCAAAAGCTCCCGGCCTGTCGATATCCGCTCAAAGGAGTTGGATAATACGGCCGTGCCACTTCCGTTTGAAATCTACGCCACCCTCCAGACCTTGAAATATGACGTCGTGGAGAAAAAGATTCACAAGGCCATTGACCGTCTGACGGATCTCCGCATCCGTCAAAACCGCGAATTTTTCAATATTAAACCTGAACTCGCCCTCGAAATTTTCAAAGATGAGGCAATGATTCTGGATGATGCCGTCATTACGATGTATGAGAACAATCAGCCGATAGTTTCCAAGTCGGACACTCCGTCATTACCCTCAAAGCAGGTTATGACTCATCGCCCTCGTTTCAAGTTCAGTATGGTCAACATTCCTGTAGGCGCTGAACTAGTCTTCATCCCAACAGGATATAAAGTCAACGTTGCAAGTGACGATCAGATTGAATATGAGGGTCGCATTTACAAACTTTCTCCTTTTGTCGGCACCTTCATGCCCATAGAGAAGCGTAACACCTCCGGAGCATATCAGGGACCAAAGTTCTTTACATTTAAAGGGGAAATTCTGGACGATATCCGCAAAAGGATTGAATCAACATCCGAGTTTTCTGAGGAATAAACAGCTTGAAGCCTAATGAACATATAGCACCTTTTTTGGCACAGCCGATCAATCTTAAGGTCGGCCTGAACCATTTGGGCTATAGAAATGCGGCTGAAGACCTATTTACGACTCTTCTTCCTGGCCTGAATAACGTTACTGCGCGTATCCGGTATTATAGTTTCTATTGTTGGCTACTGGACAAGTTCTTTGAGGGCAGAGAAGAACCCACTATCCGTGAGTACCAAAGATTTGTGAGGAGCTCCGAGTACCTGCTTGCCATTCTTCATGCGGATATGGAGGATGCCGGTGGCATTCCTGGTATTGACTATGCTCTTAACATCATGCAAAAAAAGCCTGATGTCATTGATTTGCAGACTGGGGTGTTTAATAGTGAAGGTGCAACGCGCGGTACTTATTGGGCAAACAAAGGAGGCGTTTTGGTTCAGTATTATGGTAATTCTTTACGCGATATCGGCATTACAGTCCCCAATACCAAACATCCTGAACTGAACGACATTTCTAAAGAGGGCGCCAACATTACCGGCAAGGCATTGGCCTTGTCATTTGAAAAAAGCGTTGGTTTAGAAGCGTCCGCATTATTTTTGGCTTGCGTCCAAAATGGGCGGGTTTCGCGGAAAGAGATGAATATACTGCGGACACCTTTCCTTATGAAAAATGTCATTGCAAATGATCAGGAGAGAAAACTGTTGATAGAGTTACTGTTACAAGAAGATTATCCTGGAAGGGGTGAACGCACATACAGGAAGGACACGATCCGTTTTTTCCTTGAATACTATAGCGACGGAACCCATAACTATAAAGATGCCCTTGGCTTTCCACAGTTCTTATATGGACGTTACTTGGAAGGCAAAGATGTTTCTTCGTGTATAATGGGGTGGTATTGTTTCTACTTGGATGACCTGTGGCAATACAACGCCTCAATTATTCTTGATAGAATACTGGATATACTCCAAAAGGAAAAAGGTGGAAAATGGGTTCATCTTGACCGTCTTACGACAGATATTGCCGATGAGGTGGCTTCCAGATTCGCTGCTGAAAATAAATGTCTTTCCGAAGTAATGGAAAATTTGACGTCGCCCAAAGGGCAAGACAATATTGGCAGGATAGGTTCAGCCATCTATCAGATTCTTTATTATCATGTGGTTAACGCTGATGCCTGGCCAAAAACAGGTGAACTTGCAAAGAAGTTTGGGTATTCTGATATGAATGACTTCCGCGCTGCGTCAATCTTTATTTATACGCATAGAGGAATGCCGTTCAAGGAGTTTGTGAAGTATTTCATTGAGTCGAAAATTATATACAGGCATTACAATGTGTCACTCAAGAAGTTCTATCAAACGGGAATCACATCACATAAGTTCATGCTTGAAGATGGACATATCCGGTATCTGAAAGACACATTTACTACGGTGACGCACACATCTCCACGACTGGAAACGTTAAAATGGTTTATGTCGGATTTGGGATTGATGAAGGGGAATGAGATTACACCAGAAGGGAAAGATACATTGACACTATTGCAACAATGGAAATAGCACGGAGAAACATATTTGATGAGATTATTGGAAATGGCAGCTCAACATATGAGTCGGCCATCCTCACTTGTTTCTCCTTCGATCCACTATATTTCGTTCAGTACTACCTGCCAAAACTCAATGCGATAAACATAACAAATGTCATCGTACTCATCGATGCAGGTCAGTATGATGAAGCCTGTGAGGAATTTTTAAAGTACAAGGAATCGGCGCATCGCAGCATTCAGCTAAACTTTTCTCCGGTTAGAATCAGTCCGTCATTTCACGGAGTTTTCCATCCTAAGATCGCCCTGTTTGTGGGGCCTCGTCAATGTACCGCGCTCGTTGGGTCCGGCAATCTCACATATGGGGGAATGACTTACAATAACGAGGTCTGGAATGCTTTTTCTGTAAATAAAGTTGATTCGGAAGAGGCGCTCGTTATCGCAGATGTGTGGCATTACTTGCAGTCGATTATCCCAGAGCAGAATACTGTAAGAGAACAACTGGCATGGATGACTGCATACTCGGATTGCTTGAAGTCGATTGATAACATATCTAAGACTGGTAGTTTTCGATTTCTCGTTAATACTGATTCGGAAGGGATAGGTAGTCAGCTTCTCTCGATTATTGGCAATGAGCCAGTTAAGTACATAACCATCGTGTCTCCATATTACGATAGTGCTGGTTCGGCCATTGCATTTCTTTACGACAATCTTCATCCACAGGAAATTGTCTGCCTAGGCGATGAAGAAACTGGGACATGGCCGGTTTCCCTGCGAGAAGATTTGAAGGACAATGTGGCATTCAAAGCCATCAAAGATAAGGATCTGGGAACCCGTACGCATGCGAAAATCTTTCAGATTCAAACGGATAAGAGTACATATCTCCTTTCAGGAAGTGCTAATGCCACTTCCGCAGGGTTGGGCTTGGGTACTGTAAAGAACGATGAAGCTGTCATTTTGACATGGCAGGGTGGACTTCGGAATTTTATAGAAGAAATGGGGATAACTCCAGGTGAACTCATCCAGCCAGTAGGTAATCCCTTAACTAAAGATCAAAAGAACTCAAAGTCATCCAAAGAAGTCACAATTCAGTCCTGCGAATTATGGAATGGTTTTTATCTTCTGGAACTGGACAAAGAGTTGGCAGATGTTCATCTGTATTGGAAAGATGCCTCGGGAAACGACAGAAACCCGGTCTATTTTGAGCATTTGGATAAATCTGTATGCATCGAATACGGGGAAATGCCGGGCGCAGTATCTGTCATCTTCAAAAGAGATGAATGTGTTATTTCCAATAGAGTCTTGATTCTTGCAGACAGTGTTATTCAGAATTATTGTCCCGACAAGACGATGAAGCAGTTGTCCAGATTAATGGATGTTTCCAAGGGACAAGATTGGGATTCCAACATCACGAAAATTCTTTCCTTTGTGACATTTGAGGAAACAATGCCCGTAAAAGTGAGGCGACGCGCGTCATCTCGGACATCCTCAAGTTCGGCCATTTCACATGACACGATAATTGATCGGAATGATTTCTCACCTAGTGCCCTTGAAAGTGATGCCTCCAGACGCAATAATCGGATTCTTGAATACTTTTTTAGGTTTATCAGTTCCGATGACCATGAATCTGATGATATTGAAGAAGAGTACACCGCCGACGAGATAGATAAAGGTACGCCTGTAGGCGATGAGGGCTCCATGGCGGCTAATGAAAAGAGGTTGGCCACTTGTAAACGGCGATTTAACGAGTTGGAGCAGTATTTGAACCGTTTGGTCGGCTATTATTCAGGCCTTTGCAAAAAACTAGATGATGCGGCACAACCTATTCTGTTGGATTCGGAGGTGAACATCCAGAGAAAAGCCATGACCAAGTCCTATTCTTCATGTCTGATTGCAATAGTTCTTTTATGTCAGCTAGCTAAAGATACTGAATCTGGACAGAATTCCGTAAAAGAGTCAAGTCTATTCAAACGTTTGGTTGAACTGTTGGGAAGGTTTACTCTGGTATTCCGAGATGCTTCCGTGGAAGAAGACTGCTATCTTGCTATGCGAATACAGGAAATGAAACAGAATCTTCTGGTTTACTCCTTTGTGCTACTTAGTCACTTTGATGGTGAATTTGGAAAGGGAATACTTTCAGAGTTGCTTGTGCTAAATTTGCTGGATATGTTTAAGGATGACACGGCGCATTTGAAACAGGCATTGGAACTATTTGAAACAGGATTGGAAAATTCTCCTATATCCCTTAACTGCAAGTCGCTGGCATTGATTCGACAGTGTGTGGAAATTTATTTAAACGGCTGCCCTGCAACGTGCACGATAGACGAAACATCTTTCCCGGCAATCATATACAAAAAGAAGCTAGGATTTCTATTGTGCTCCGAGGTGCAACGTTCAAAGGCCACAGGCAGCTCTCTGGAGTATGAAATTCTTGTCTCTTCGCCTGGGTTTAAGAACTTCGAGCCTGTGTGGCTACAAAACGGAAATAAGTTGCCAATATTTAAGTATGACCTTACCCGTCATCCCCACATTCTGGCAGATGCCGAGGCGTGTCCACAATTTCTATAATGCAGGAATATTCCCCCAACCACCGACGAAAGTTAGGAATTGGGGGAATTGCAAAATTAATACGGATTCCCTACAGACTTTCCAGGAGTATTTCCTTGATGTCTTGTTCGGTGAGAGGGGCGTAGGCTTTGTCGAGGCCCTCGTTGATGGCGATGTGGTGAGCCATTTCGTCGATCCGGCTATCATCGATGCCGACCTCGCGGAGGTGCATCGGGATGTTGATGCTCTCGAAGAATTCGTATGTGGCGTCGATGGCCTTCCCGGCGATCTCCTGCTTCGGAAGAGTCGGGTCGATGCCGAATACATTGATGCCGTATTTGACGAAACGGTCCATGGTCCTTTCACTGAGGATATGGCGCATCCAGCGCGGGGTGATGATGGCAAGTCCCTCGCCGTGGGTTATGTCGTAATAGGCGCTGAGGGCATGTTCAATGCCATGACACGGCCAGCCGGAGTAGCTGTTGCCGAGCGCCAGGATTCCATTGCATCCGTAGGTGCAGGCAAGCATCATTTCAGCTCTTGCGGTATAGTCCTCAGGGTTTTCCAGACACTTGCGTCCGTTTGTCATCAGGCTGCGCAGCATTGACTCGCAAAAGCCGTCATTGAGCAGCGTCGAATCTTCCACGAAGTACTGTTCAATGGTGTGGTTCATCGCATCGGCAATACCGGCAGCGGTCTGTTTCTTCGATACTGTAAATGTATAGACCGGGTCCAGAATGGAAACCACCGGAAACAGCAACGGGTCGATATAACCTATCTTGTCATTGGTCTCGGTGCGGGAAATCACGCCTCCGCAATCATATTCGGAGCCTGTAGCGGCAAGAGTGAGGATATCTACGATAGGCAATGCCGCCTTGGCTTTTACCTTATAGGAAATCAGATCCCATGGATCACCGTCGTACTTTGCGCCTGCGGCAATGGCCTTGGAACAATCAAGTACGCTGCCACCGCCTACGGACAAGATTACGTCCACATTATGTTCCTTGCAGAGCCTGACTCCGTCGAGAACGCTCGGGTCGTACTTCGGATTAGGCTGGATGCCAGGGAGTTCCACGATGTCATAACCCCTCAGCATCTCCAGCACCTTCTGGTACAGACCGATTTTCTTGATGCTTCCTCCACCATATGTGAGAAGAATCTTCTTTCCGAACTGAGTCATCACCTCCGGCAACTTCGCAATCGCATCCCTACCGAAAATAAGACGGGTAGGTGTCATATAATCAAAATTCTGCATAGTTCTTTATGATTTAGTTACACAAAGAAAACAAACAATAATGAATCTGTCAAGACGGAAACACGGAAAAATTCTTAACTTTGCAGAATGGAAAAATTGGTAATTATCGACTCCTGCATGAGAGCGGAGTCCAGGACTAGAAGAATTCTCAATGCGGCGAGAGAGGTGCTTTCGACGCGCTATGATATTGAAATCATTGATGTTAACGCTGCGGGGCTGTTGCCGTTGACGCCCGAAGGCCTGGAGGAAAGGACATCGGGCATTGTACCTGAACCGACATTGAAATTGGCGAAGACCATTGCCGCTGCCGACAGGCTGGTGGTCGCCGCTCCTTTCTGGGACATGAGCTTTCCGGCAGCATTGAAGGCGTTTTTCGAGAATATGTCGCTTTACGGAGTCACTTTCGAGGACAACGGACAGACCTGCGTAGGACTCTGCAAGTGCAAGAAAGTCATGTATATAACTACGCGAGGCATGGATATCGAGACCGGAAGCCAGAGGGAACAGGGCAGCTCCTATCTCATGGCATTGTCATCGTTGTGGGGACTTGGCGAAGTGACGACAGTCGCTGCCAAGAATCTCGATTACCTGTCTCCGGAAAAGGTTGAGGCCAAGATCGAGGAAACATCTTCATTGGCCAAAGCATTGTCCCTGACCTTCTGACAGACCTGATTACGACGAAATGAAGAGAAGTGTCATACTTGCGGCTCTCGTGAGCGTGATGTGCGTAATTCCTTTGCGTGCAGGAGATTATGGTGCTGTGAAGGATGAACAGGCGTTCCGTAGGGAACTGATGGTGAAGACCTCGGCCGTCACATCCATACAGGCGTCATTCGTGCAGGAAAAATTTCTGAGCGTGTTCAGCTCCACGGTCAAGTCCGAGGGGAAATTCTATTGGGAGAAAGAAGACAAGATTTGTCTGGATTACAGGACTCCGGCGAAATATCGCATCACCATTGCCGGCGACAAGATAAAGACCGTCACCAATGGGAAGGCCACGGTGCTCAGTGCCAAGGGAAACCCTATGATGGACCAGATGAGTGCACTCATAACTTCTTGCATGACAGGGAATTTGAATGCCATGGGCGCCGGATTCAAGACATCGGTCCAGGAATCGGCAGCTGATTACAGGATTACGATAACACCTCAGAGTCAGTCCGTCAGAAATTACATTGCGCGGATGGAGATTTATCTGGACAAGAAAGATTTGTCTGTGAACCGGCTCGTGATGTACGAGAACGGCACGGACTATACCGGATACGTTTTTATAGACAAGAAATTCAATGAAACGATACCTGCTTCTGTTTTTGACGTGCGTTAGTGTCTCATTGTCAATGACTTCCTGCATGCCGCGCCTGCTGGTTTCCGAAATGGGACAGCCGGATGGCAGCGATGACGGAATATCATTGACGGAAAGCTCGCGTGCTCAAGACGAATGCCGTTACGACTTTTCGTTGAAGCTGGGACGCAAGGAATTGTCCGGGATTATGGTCGCGCGCACCGTCTCTCCGGGGACCGTGAGGGTGGTCGGTGCCACATATTTCGGGATGACTCTCTTCGATATGACATTGACAAAGGATTCATATACAATGAATTCGGTCGCCGAGCCGCTGTCCGGGAAGGCGTTCGCCTCATTCCTCGCTATGAAACTCCGTAAAACAATGAATCTATGACCGGAGGACCGACAGACAAGATGACTGCTTTCGAGTGCAAGGAGCGTCTCCGCAACCTGCGCTGCTGCGTCGTCATGCCTACTTATAACAATGCAGGTACACTGCGGGATGTGATCAGCGAAGTCCTCGGATATTGTGCGGACGTGATTGTCGTCAATGATGGCAGCACGGATGCTACTGCACAGATTATCAGCTCTTTCGGTGAACGAATCAGGTCGCTGTCGCAAGAACGGAATCAGGGAAAGGGAGTCGCTCTTCAATGCGGTATGGCATATGCCGTGAGACTTGGTTACAAATATGCCATAACCATCGATTCTGACGGGCAGCATTATCCATCGGATCTGCCGATTTTTGCGGAAGCCATTGAAAATGAATATGGTACGCTTCTGGTAGGAGCGCGCAATCTCCGGGCGGAAGGAATGCCCGGAAAGAATACGTTTGCAAACCGCTTCTCGAATTTCTGGTTCCGTCTGGAAACCGGTATCCGTCTGGAAGATACGCAGTCGGGCTACAGGGCTTATCCGCTGGAAACCATACCGTTCTCATCGCATTTCCTTACAGGGGGTTACGAATTTGAACTTGAAATGATAGTTTTCTCTGCATGGAAAGGAATCCCTGTAAAAAACATACCTGTAAGAGTCTATTATCCGCCTGAAGGAGAACGGGTTTCACATTTCCGGCCATTCAGGGATTTCACCAGAATCAGCATATTGAACACGATGCTTGTCCTGTATTGCCTTCTGTGGCGCTGGCCGGTGAACTTCTGCAAGAAACTTACGTGGTCGAACATCAAGTCGTTCATTGACAGGAATATACTTCATTCGCCGGAAAGCAATGCGCGCATAGCGGCGGCAATCTTTCTGGGCGTTTTGATGGGAGTCATGCCTGTTTGGGGCTATCAGATGGTATGTGCATTCGCATTGGCCCATCTGCTGAAACTGAACAAGGTCATTACGCTGGTGGCGGCGAACATCAGTCTTCCGCCATTGATACCGTTCATAATTTTCGGAGGGTATTGGACCGGATGCAAGATACTCGGGCAGCCCGTAATCATCTCGCTGAATCAGATAAGTGTCTCATCCATAGGAGGTATCCTGCTGCAATACCTTGTGGGGAGCATTGTCTTCGGCATCGCTCTGGCGGCATTGTGCTGGGCGGTTTCGCTGCTGTTGCTGAAGTTGTTCCGCCATCCAAAATCAGATAAGAATGCATAGAATCTTCATACGTCTATATTTTTGGTTCCGCAGTCACAGGGCTGCTTTCTGGGGGACGATGTTCTCCAGCATTGTCATACTGGTCCTGATGGCCTCGCGGATTGATATTGAAGAAAACATTACGTCATTTTTTCCGTCGTCGAAGAATACTGCCAACATGGCGGATGTGTTCTCGCACCTGAAAGTCAGCGACAAGATAATTGTGATGTTCAATGCTGCCGATTCATCATCTTCCGAAGCGGCCATTGACAGCATGTACCAGGCGTCCGACCGTTTGGGCGAACTTCTGGAAGACAAGGACGGAAGCATTGACAAATACATCGGGCAGATCGGTCAGGCGGATGCCTCGGAAATGATCGGCTTCATCATGGATCATCTGCCTGTCTTTATGGAAGATGCAGATTATCAGAGGCTTGCAGAACTGGAATCGCCGTCTGCCGTGGATTCCGCGATAATGACCGACTATGTGAACCTGATTTCCCCGGCCGGCTTCGCAATGAAGGACTACATCATGTCGGACCCGCTGGCAATGGGCGGAAGCGTGCTGGCAAGGACCGCGCAGCTCAATCCGGCTACCGATTACGTCATCCGGGGCGGCCATGTCTTCACTCCGGGAGGCAGGACAATGCTGGCGTTTATCGAACCGGCCTTCGCTTCCGGCGAAACAGGACGCAACGACAGACTTATCAGCGTGATTGACAATGCTTTGGATACATTGACGAGAGAGTTTCCGACCATTGATGTCCACTATTTCGGCGGGCCGGCGATGAGCGTCTACAATGCAAGGCAAATAAAGCGTGACACATACTCCACATCCATTGTCGCGCTGGTCATAATCATATTGTTTATCCTTGCGGTTTTCAAGCGTAGACGGTCTATCTTCCTGATACTCTGTCCGGTACTGTATGGAGCGGTGTTCGCATTGGCATTTGCCTGGCTTATCCGCGGAAGCATCTCCGGAATAGCGGTCGGTGCCGGAGCTGCAATTATGGGTATTGCGCTGAGCTATTCCATCCACCTGCTTGCGCACCAGAATTATGTCCATACTGTCCCGCAACTGCTTGAGGAACTGTGCAATCCTCTTGTAATCGGCAGCGTGACCACGGTCGGCGCCTTCGCAGGATTGCTCTTCACTTCATCCAGACTGCTGCAGGATTTCGGTCTCTTCGCTGCGCTGACATTGGTCGGGACAATGATTTTCTGTCTGGTATTCCTTCCGCAATTCCTTATAGGCCAGGCAGATCTGCGTGAGGGCAAGGTGCTCCGCTGCATTGAAAAAGTCAGTTCATATCCTTTCGACAAGAACAAGTGGCTGAAGATGTCGCTGCTGATTCTCACAGTGGTATGCGTTTATATGTCAACGAAGGTGGGATTCGAGAGTGACATGATGGGGCTGACATATTGGGAGCCGAAACTTAAAGATGCTGAGCAGATTCTGACTGCAGAGACGGCTGACACCACCAAGACGGTGATGTTCGTGAGTGTCGGAAGGTCAGCAGAGGACGCGTACAAGGCATACGAAAAGACAATGTCCCGGCTGGATTGCCTTAAATATGAGGGACTTGTGCTTGGATATGCTGACGGCGGCCCGTTCATCTGCGGGCCGGAAGAACAGCAGGCCAGGATTGAGAAATGGAATGCTTGGTGGACGCCGGAACGCATTGCCGGCCTGACTGCCGAGGTGCATCGGGCGGCAACGGCATATGGCTTCAAGGAAGATGCTTTCGATGCTGCCTTGGAAAGGCTCGGGAGAAAATATGAACCTCTGGATTATTTCGCGGACAATGCTGTTCCTGAGGCTTTTACGAGTTGGGTGGGCGCTTCTGACGAACTTAAGATGTTCATCACACAGGTCAAGATGGACAAGGATGAAATAGATGAGGTTTATGCGAGATTTGCCGATGACCATGATGTCGTGATTTTCGACCAGGGCTATTTCGCGGGCAAGGCTGCGGAAGGGATAAACAATGACTTTTATCTCATCCTCTTCATCTCTTCATTCCTGATATTCTTCGTCCTGTGGCTTTCATACGGCAGACTAGAACTGGCATTGCTCAGTTTCCTTCCGATGGCGATCAGCTGGGTGATAATCACCGGAATAATGGGGATGCTCGGGGTGCAGTTCAATATCGTGAACATTATCCTCTCCACATTCATTTTCGGTATGGGAGACGATTTCAGCATCTTCATCATGGAAGGCCTGCTGTATAAATACAAGACCGGCAAAAAACTGCTGGACCCGCATAAGACAGCGATTTTCTTCTCGGCATTTACAATGATAGTGGGCATCGGCGCCCTCGTTTTCGCGCGCCATCCGGCCCTGCATTCAATCGCGGTCATCACCATTCTCGGCATGCTCGCCGTCGTTCTCGTCGCCTATACCGCAGAGCCGGTGATTTTCAATGCTTTCGTGACGAAGCCGACCTCGGAAGGCCGTCCGCCGTTTACGCTTTGGTCAATTCTGAGAGATATCGTTTTCTATGTTCCGCCGGTCTTGGGGAGTGCTCTTATATTGCTTGTCGGCTTCATTACCATGCTGTTGCCTATACGGAAGTCTAGGCGTCAGGCTGCAACCGCATGGCTGCTTCACAGGGCTTGCCGGTGGTTGATAGGCTATGCCGCATTTATCCGTCCGAAACGTATCGGACCTGACGGAAACCCTATCCATGAATGGAGGGGAGAGGCAGGCGTCATTGTCGCCAACCATCAGTCATCACTGGACATCATAATGATTCTGGCAACTTTCCCGAAAGTGAGGTTCATGGTGGCCGACTGGGTCCTGAAATCTCCACTTTTCGGAGTAATATCCAGATTTCTGGGCTATTATGGCAGGTCGGAAGGTTATGAGAAGTCGCTTGAACGTCTGAAGAAAGATGTTGCTGAAGGATGGAGCCTGGCAATATTTCCGGAGGGGACCCGTTCGCTGGATGGACGGATCAGGAGATTCCACAAGGGGGCATTCTATCTGGCTTCCAATTCCGGTGTCCCGGTCATTCCTGTGGTGTTCTACGGCAACTGGCGCATTGCTCCCAAAAATCATGGATTCAATATGCTGGAAGGCCTGGCGGTGACGCATGTGATGTCTCCTGTGGCTACGGAAGGTGTTGAATATCATGAACTTGCTTTACGAGTGACATCTATCGTGAAAACAGAATACGCGGCATTGTGCCGTGAATATGACAGTCCGGTCAATCCTTATTTCCGCAAGGCTCTTGTCTCTTCCTATATATATAAAGGTCCGGTCACTGAATGGTATGTGAAGGTGAAGACGCGTATGGAGAGGGATTATTCATTCTTCCATGAGGTCCTGCCGCATGAAGGCGTGATTACGGATCTGGGCTGCGGAATGGGGCAGGCGGATTTCATGCTGCCCATGTATTGTCCTGAGCGTCAAATCATTGGTATAGACTATGATGCGGACAAGATTGCGATAGCGCAGAACAGCTGGCTGCTGAAGACGCTTCCGAACCTGACGTTCCGGTGCGGCGATGCTTCATCTTGTGAACTTCAGGAGAGCGATGCATTCGTCTTGAGCGACATGCTGCACTATATGGATGAAGATGCGCAGGCGGCATTGATACGCAGATGTGCTGAAAAACTGAAGCCGGGCGGCATTGTACTGGTGCGTGATTCTGATTCGGAGAATGCTGAGGGGCAGAAGGTTACGGCTTTGAGCGAAGTCTTCTCCACCAAGATCATGGCGTTCAACAGGACGGCGGGCGAGCTGCATTTCATCTCCCGTTCGGGCATGGCGGCCGTCGCTTCTTCCGCCGGGCTCGAAATGACGGTTCGTGCCAATGATGATGTAACATCCAATACTTTCTATATATTGAGGAAAAAATGATGTCACGGGTATTGAAAATTGTCTTGAAAGTCCTGGGTTGGGCAGTCGCCTGCATTCTGGCCGTTGCGCTGGGACTTGTGGCGGTCTGCGTGTGGCTTCATGCTACGGCGGATCTTGCAGAGCCGGACTTTTCCCCTTCGGAAGAATGTGCCGTGCAGATCTCGGACAGCCTCCGGGTATATGGTGACAACTCATTGAGACTCAATGCTGACGGCCTTTGGGTGATGAAAGTGGCCGGGTCTGCGTTCGAGCGTGGCGAGGCTATCGGCAAGTTGTCCGGGGACCTGCTTTACCTGCAGGAAAAGGCATTTGCGGACAAGCTTTTCGAGATGGTGCCTAGTCGGCGCTACCGTGATTTTCTCCATTATTTCATCACGATTTTCAACAGACGTCTGGGTAGCAGCGTGCCGCTGGAATACCGGCAGGAAATCAAGGCGATGTCGACGTCGTGCACTCATGAACTGGATGATTTCGGGAATCCTTACGAGAGGCAGATGCAGTATCATTCTGCACATGATATCGGGCATGTGATGCAGGACTATATGCTGGTCGGCTGTACTTCTTTCGCTGCATGGGGCAGGGAGTCCGCGGATTCGTCATTGGTCATTGCGAGAAATTTCGATTTCTACATGGGGGAGGAGTTTGCCCGTAACAAGCTGGTACTCTTCGAGAAACCTGATACGGGCCATGCCTTTGTGTCTGTCACGTGGCCGGGTATGCTCGGTGTGCTTTCCGGCATGAACACGGCGGGCCTGACGGTTACCATCAATGCTGCCAAATTGGAGACGCCGTCAATGTCTGCTACGCCTATCTCATTGCTGACCAAGAAGATATTGCAATATGCGTCGAACCTGGAGGAAGCTTGGAAAATAGCAGGGGAGTACAATACTTTCGTATCCGAGTCCATCCTGGTGGGGTCCGTCAATGACGGACGGGCAGCAATTATCGAGAAGACGCCTTCGGCAATGTCGATGTACGATCCGGCGGACCGGGATCAGTCTGTGGCTCACATCGTCTGCACGAACCATTACCAGTCGGAATTGTTCCGCGACAATCCTGTCAATGTGGAGAATATCCGTACTTCGGACAGTATGCAGCGCTTCCGTCGCGTCGAGGAACTGCTGGATTCGACGGGCAAGGTCAATCCTGTCAATGCCGCTGCGATATTGCGTGATATGAAGGGCTTGGGAGGAGAGACGTTGGGGTATTGTAATGAGCTGGCAATCAATCAGCTTCTGGCCATGCATTCCGTGATTTTCCGTCCTGCCGAAAGAAAAATCTGGGTGTCGACTTCGCCATGGCAGTGCGGCCGTTTCGTCTGCTATGATTTGGATGATGTTTTCGGGGCTGATGCTTCCGTCTTTGAATTGTCTTCCGAGGTTATTCCTGAAGCTCCGTTCGTGCATAGTCGTGATTTTGCCGATGTCCTGGAATTCAAGAGGTTGCTTCCTGTAATGCAGAAGGCTGCACGTTCGGGCCGCCATGTCCCTGAGGATTCGCTCCGTCATTTCGTTTCGCTGGATTCTCTATATTTCAATGCGTATAACGTGGCAGGTGACTGCTACTTGTCGTCCGGCCGTCCCGCCCAAGCCGCCGCCTCATATCGCCACGCCCTCACTCTCCCCATGAAGCCCTCTGAATATCAACATATAGAAGCGAAATTCGGGAAAATACGCTAAATTATATTATATTTGCTGGGTTTTACCAAGCTATTTTTATGGAAAAACATCCGGAAATACAGTTTCTTCCTAGGGAGGAAATAAAGAAATATCAGGAGGGGCGATTGAAGGAGACTTTGGCATATTTGTCTGCCAGGTCGCCTTTCTATCAGCGGCTCTTCGTGGAAAACGACATTGATATAAATGAAATACGGACGCTGGAAGATCTTAGGCGGATACCGGTTACTACGAAGCGCGACCTGCAGCTTCATGGCGCCGAATTCTGCTGTGTGAGCCCGTCTGAAGTCATTGACTATTCTACGACATCGGGCACGCTCGGCGACCCGGTGACCTTTACCGAAACCGAAGGCGATCTCCAGCATCTGGCTTATAATGAGCAACTTTCATTTCAGACCGCCGGCTGCACCCGGGACGACATCATGCAGGAAATGGTGACGATCGACCGCCGTTTCATGGCAGGACTCGCATACTTCATGGGGGCGCGTGAGCTTGGCATGGGCGTGGTGCGTGTCGGCAACGGAATCCCTGAACTCCAATGGGATACGATTAACCGCATCCATCCGACCGTGGGCATGGCAGTGCCGTCTTTTCTCGTGAAACTCATCTCGTTTGCTGAAGAACATGGCATCGATTACCGGAACTGCTCCATGAAGAAATGCGTCTGCATCGGCGAAGCCTTGCGTGACCCTAAGACCTTCGAGCTGAACACATTGGGGCAGATTATCCATGAGAAATGGCCTGAACTCCAGCTCTATTCCACATACGCTTCCACCGAGATGCAGCACTCGTTCACGGACTGTGAATACTTCAACGGCGGGCATCTTCAGCCGGAACTCATGATAGTGGAATTCCTGGATGATGACAATAATCCTGTCGGACCTGACGAGCCGGGAGAAGTCACGATAACCACGCTGGGCGTGACAGGAATGCCGCTGCTCCGTTTCAAGACCGGCGATATGGTCTACCATTATGACGAACCATGCCGCTGCGGCCGCAATACGGTGCGCGTAAGCTCGGTGGTCGGCAGGAAAAAGCAGATGATAAAGTTCAAGGGAACGACGCTCTACCCGCCGGCATTGTTCGACATCCTCGACAATATCCCGGATGTAAAGAATTATGTAGTAGAGGTTTATACCAATGAACTCGGCACGGATGATGTCCTCGTGCGTGTGGGGACATTGACTCCGTCGGACAGATTCGAGAAAGAAATCAAGGATATCTTCCGCGCGAAAGTCCGTGTGGCTCCGGGCGTGAAATTTGAGACGCCGGAAGAGGTGGCGAAGATAATGTTCCCGCCGATGAGCCGCAAGCCGGTGAAATTCATTGACAAGAGAGGTTGAACAATACATGAACATATAAATTATTGCTATGAAACGCTTTTTTATGACATTGGCCTTGATGGCCGGAATCGCCTGCAGCGCTATCAATGCACAGGAAACCAAACAGTTGAGTGACTACACTTCCGTAAAATTCTACGGAATCGACTTCGCATTGGCGAAAGTTGTCGGTGCCGAGGAAACAGCGGGGGACTTCATCTCCGCATTCAGGGAAATTGACAAACTGATGCTTGCTGAAGAGGACAAATATGTGACACCATTGGCCAAAAGGCTGAAAATGGCAATAAAGGTGGTAGACATTGACCCTACTCTCAAGAGAATCGCCGACATTGACGAAAACGAGCTCATCGTCAATCACACGACGGAGCCTTTCACGGAGCAGGACATTGAATTTGAGCTTCAGGAAATTGAATATCCGGAGGGCGACGGGCTCGGTCTGGTCGTCATTGCCGGGGAATTGAACAAAGGCACGAAGATGGGCACCTATTATTATGTGTTCTTCGATTGCGCGACCGGCGACATCGTTTCCTGCATGCCTTTCAAGGGACAGGCGAGCGGCTTCGGACTCAGGAATTACTGGGCCAACTCTTTCTACCGCACCATCGCCGAAATCAACCCTACGAAATTCTACAATTCCAAGAAGAAAATCAAGGAAGGCGTGACTGAGGGATTCCAGGCAGTGAAAGAGAAGGTGACCGGTAAGGAAAGTAAGTGATTTTTAGCTGCATCCGCTTGTAAATCAGAATAATTTGACTAAATTTGCGCCGCCTTTTGTGGGGATTGGGCGAAATCCCGTCCTTGCAGGGTACAAAAAATAATGTTAAACCACTAGTTTTATTCGTAATTATTATGGAAGAAAACAAAGTTGCAGTCGAGACTCCAGAGGTTGAGGCTGTAAAAGAAACCAAGAAAGCTCCGCTGAACGCTTCAGTTGCTCCGGAGAACTTCGACTGGGAAGCTTTCGAGAAAGAGGCTGCCTATGGCGACACAGACAAGGCTTCTATCGAGGCCGCTTATGACAAGACCCTCTCTGACATCAAAGAGAATGAGGTTGTAGAAGGTACTGTTACCGCTATCAACAAGAGAGAGGTTCTCGTAAACATCGGTTACAAGAGCGAAGGTGTCATCGCCGCTCCTGAGTTCCGTTACAATCCTGAGCTCAAGGTCGGTGACAAAGTTGAAGTTTATGTAGAGTCTCCTGAAGACAAGAAGGGACAGCTCGTTCTCTCACACAAGAAAGCTCGTCAGCTGCGTTCTTGGGATATGGTAAACGAGGCATTCGACAAGGGCGAAATCGTCAAAGGTTATGTCAAGACCCGTACGAAGGGCGGTATGATCGTAGACGTATTCGGAATCGAGGCCTTCCTCCCTGGTTCAC
>ERZ1026898.744-NODE-744-length-17970-cov-24.349595_pt1 | contig 17970 bp, 15 predicted proteins | sample MGYA00380178_ERZ1026898 | MGnify/ENA primary metagenome ERZ1026898 (study PRJEB33269, sample SAMEA4719814) | human gut metagenome | biome: human-associated habitat; feature: organic feature; material: feces | place: Cameroon | collected 2013-10 ... | reverse complement strand
TTTGCATTTATGCTTGGCTAATTCAGATTTTCTTCGTACCTTAGCAGCGCAAAACGTAAAGAGCGTAAGAATATGGCAAAAATAGTAAATAAATATCCTGTAGGAATTCAGACCTTTGAAGAAATCCGCGAGAAAAATTATCTCTATGTAGATAAGACCAAATACATCGTGGATTTTAGAGAAAAAGGAATGAAATATGTCTTTCTGAGTCGTCCAAGACGATTCGGCAAATCGCTTTTTGCCTCTACCCTCCAAGCCTATTTCGAGGGAAGAAAGGAACTTTTCGAGGGATTAGCCATTGCAGATTATGAAAAGGATTGGGTGAAGCATCCTGTATTTCATTTCGACTTGAGCGGTGCCAAACACATGAGCATAGAGCAACTGGAAAGATACCTGGCTGATATGCTTGAAGAGCAGGAAACCATCTGGGGCTACAAGACTCATCAGGTGGATGCAAACCTCCGCCTAAAAGACCTAGTGAAGAAAGCTTACGAGAAGACAGGCGAAAAGGCTGTAGTCATCATCGATGAATACGATGCCCCTTTGCTGGACGTAGTGCATGAAAAAGAAAATCTGCAACCGCTCCGCCGCATCATGCAGAACTTCTACAGTCCGCTGAAGATGCTCGACCCATACCTGGAGTTCACTTTCATCACGGGTATCACCAAGTTCTCGCAACTCAGCATTTTCAGCGAGCTCAACAACCTCGACAATATCAGTCTGTTTGACCAATATTCGGCAATCTGCGGTATCAGCAAGACCGAGCTTATCACGCAGATGAAACCGGACATCGAGGCTATGGGGGAAGCACTGAATATGACGTATGAGGAGTGCCTGGCAGAACTGACGCAATTCTATGACGGATATCATTTCAGCAAGAATTCTGAAGATATTTTCAATCCGTTCAGTCTGGTAAAGGCTTTGAATGCTCGGGATATTGCCCCTTACTGGTTTGGTTCCGGTACACCGTCCTTCCTCTTGAAGCTCTTGGATAAGTATCATGTCAATCTTTCTACATTGGAAAGTCAGGAGGCAGTATTGAGTTCCTTCGACCAATCTACAGAGGAAATGACGGATGCCTTGCCATTGCTTTACCAGAGCGGCTATCTGACCATCAAGAAATATGAACCGATGTTTCAGGAATATACGCTGGGCATTCCAAACAAGGAGGTACGCAACGGACTGCTAAACTCATTGATTCCCCATTATGTGAATCCTCGCCGTTCCGACAACAATGCCTTCCTTTTGGGGTTCTGCAAGGCGGTTTACCGGAATGATATCGAGGCGGCACTGGAGCACATGCGCACCTATATGGCTACGATACCATACGATCTGGAGAATCACAGCGAGAAGCATTATCAGACTATCTTCTATCTGATGTTCAGTTTCCTCAACATCTATATCCGTACGGAAGTGAAGAGCGCCATCGGCAGGGCTGATGCTGTAATGCACATGCCAGATACGATATACGTCTTCGAACTGAAGGTAGATAAGAGTGCAGAAGAAGCTTTGGCTCAGATAGACGAAAAAGGCTACATGTTGCCTTATCATTCTGAAGGTAAGCGACTGGTTAAAATCGGTATCAACTTCGACAGTACCCAGAGAACTATCAGAGATTGGAAAATCAAGGAAGAATAAAGAGTGCGTATCACATTACTAGTGTCGCCGAGGAGGGCTGAAGCTGAACTTTAGCGTTTCACTCTTTTTATAAGCAGCGCATGCTAAAAAATATAAAGAAATATGTATCAATGGGTTATATAGGATTTAGAACATCCATAAAACGCTATTTTTACCCCATTTTCAGTGTTCAGAGTTCAGTATTCAGCCTGATGTTCAGCCTCATAAGACATAGAATAAACAAGTACTTTCAATCTTAAGTTACCGAATGGAGAACAGCGGGGTGAACACTTGCTCAAAGTATTCACCTTTTCGGCTCCGGGGTGAACCCTAGTAAAAAGAACTTTGTATATACAGCGCATGCTAGAAATATAAGAGTCTCTATTATAATGGGTTATATAGTGTTTTTAACACATTATTAACGCTAAAGGTTGGCATCGGGGTTCACCCTTCACCGACTTCATTGCCAAGTGTTCACCCTCACTCTTATTTAGAGAACGTTGCAAACAACAGCAAGCCCCAGCAGAATACCGCTCCCGACCTGCCCTTCTAGGGGTGGGGGAGGGTAAGTCTGGCGTAAACAAGATAGTTACGATAGCTAAGTATCATGGTTACGATAGCTAAGTATCATGGTTATGATGGCTAAGTATCATACTTATGATATGCATGAGTTGGGCTTCAATTTTCTGTACCCTCAGCTACATGCTGATCAGCAGAATCTGACTATACACATTTCTCCATCAATACAAAGGTGATGAATCCAAGGAGAAGAGCGTAAGTGGCTTGTTTCTGGAAGCCATGGGCATGGGTTTCAGGAATCATCTCATCGCTCGTTACATAAAGCATGGCACCACCGGCAAAGCCCAACATCACGGGGAGGAAGGTGGAAGAGGCTGAGCCCAAACCGAAACCCAACAGAATGCCTGCCACTTCGAGCAGGGCGATGAAGATGGAAATGAAGAAGGTACGGGCTGCAGAAACACCAGCCATCATCAAGGGAGCGATGATGACCATTCCCTCGGGGATATTCTGCAGGGCGATGCCGAAGGAAACACCCCACTCCGTTGCGCCTTCTGATGAACAGACACTCACTCCAGCCGCCATGCCTTCGGGCAGTTTGTGCAGGGCTATCGCCATCACGAAAAGCATCACATGACTGAGTCGGGCATTGTTGCGATGCTCCTCGGGGTCTAGTCCCGTAATATGATGAAGATGGGGAGTTACCAGATCTAGCACATTCAGGAACAGGGCGCCTGCCATTACTCCGATTACTACCAGCCACCAAAGTTCGGTCTGTTCGAAGGCTGGCACTATCAGTCCCAACGTGGAAGCTGCCAGCATGATTCCGGCACAATATCCCAACACAGCATCGTTCCATTTATGGGGCAACTCCTTGACGAAGAAGCCCAAAATGGCACCGATAATGGTGGCACCACAAAGTCCGGCAGCACTAATCAATACGTTTGTCATTGCATTCTTTTTGTTTTTAACCTATAAAATATACCGAAGTTATCAGTAATGTATGTGAAGATGCAGATACTTGATAGAAGATAAAAAAAAGCATGGACAACCTCACGGCCATCCATGCCCATCTATTTCGTATCTGATCTATTCTATATTAATGTGTATAGTCATGGTGAAATTGTTTTTTATTTCAACTTCTTATAACCGTAAGCTGCGTTATTGCCCAACTGCTCTTCAATGCGGATAAGCTGGTTGTACTTAGCCATACGGTCGGTACGGCTCATAGAACCTGTCTTAATCTGACCGGAGTTTGTTGCTACGGCAATATCAGCAATTGTAGTATCCTCGGTTTCACCAGAACGATGGGAAGTAACGGTGGTGTAACCATGACGGTGAGCCATCTCGATAGCATCCAGTGTCTCGGTGAGAGAACCAATCTGGTTCACCTTGATGAGGATAGAGTTGGCAGCACCCATCTTGATACCCTTCTCCAGGAACTTCACGTTTGTAACAAAGAGGTCGTCACCTACCAACTGGCAACGGTCGCCGATGGCAGCGGTCAACTTCACCCAGTTGTCCCAATCGTTCTCATCAAGACCATCCTCAATAGAATCGATAGGATATTTGGTAATCAGCTCTTCCAGGAATTTGATCTGCTCAGCAGCAGTCAGTTTCTTACCATTAGGATCCTTCTTCTTGCCATCCTTCAACTGGCGGTAATCGTAGAACCACTCACCATTCTCCTGAACGGCAAACTCGCTGGCAGCACAGTCCATAGCAATCTTCACATCCTTTCCTGGCTCATAACCGGCATCCTTGATAGCCTGACAGATGCTGTCGAGTGCATCTTCGATACCATCGAGTGCAGGAGCAAAACCGCCCTCATCACCTACGGCAGTAGAAAGTCCGCGGCTCTTCAGGAGCTTAGCCAAGGCATGGAACACCTCTGCACCCATACGGATAGCCTCCTTCTCGGAAGGAGCACCCACAGGACGGATCATGAACTCCTGGAAGGCGATAGGCGCATCAGAGTGAGCACCACCATTGATGATGTTCATCATAGGAACAGGAAGGGTGTAAGTATTGCAACCGCCAATGTAGCGATACAATGGGATGTGGAGATACTCAGCAGCAGCATGAGCCACAGCCAAAGAAACACCGAGGATGGCATTGGCACCCAGGTTTGACTTGGTCTTGGTACCGTCGAGTTCCAACATCTTATAATCTATGGCACGCTGCTCTAAGGCAGAAAAGCCAACCAAAGCAGGCGCAATTACCTGATTCACGTTTTCTACTGCCTTCAAGACGCCCTTGCCGCCATAGCGGTTCTTGTCGCCATCACGAAGTTCCAGAGCCTCGTTCTCGCCAGTTGATGCACCAGAAGGAACCGATGCACGACCTACGACACCTGACTTCAAAGAAACTTCAACCTCTACTGTAGGATTGCCACGAGAATCCAAGATTTCTCTTGCATGAACATTTTCGATAATCATAATACAATACTTTTAATTACATTAAACATTTTTTCCGAGTGCAAATTTAGGTATTATCTGACAAACCACCAAATTTCGGACATCATCAAAACTAGGTATTTGCCAAGAAATACCTACTTATAAGTATGCAGTAAATCACCATTTATCACTTCCCCATTATTTTTCCGATGATTTCCTCGAAATCTTCCTTCTGCATGGCGCCCATCTGTATAGTGGGATTGCCCTTCATCGGGATGAAGAGGAAGGTAGGGATGCTGCGGATACTGAAGACGGAAGCCAGTTCGGGTTCCTGGTCGATATCCACCTTATAGAAATCTATCTTGCCGGCATATTTCCCGGCAAGAGATTCTACCATGGGAGCCATCATCTTGCAAGGTCCACACCAGGTAGTATAGAAATCGATAATGGCAGGACGGGAACCAGCAAATACCCACTCATCGGGATGAGACTCGTAATCCATAATCTTCTTCCTGAAATCGGAAGCTGTAAGCACCTGTACCTTTCCAGCAGAAGCAGACTGATTACTACTGCCAGCTACTGACTGACCTGCCTTCTCAGCCTTACTCTCAGACTCAACACGAGAAGGCAGCCCCTTTGAGATGCCTTCCTGTTTCTTGTTGTTTTGCGAACATCCCATAATGGCTAAAGCCATCATGGCATATAGACAAACGTTTTTCTTCATTTTTTTTAAAATTAATAAGCCAAATCGATTGCAACAGGATATATGCGGCATGGGTCGAAGTATTCCGCACAACTGTTCACCATTGCCTGCAAATCAGCCTTGGCAATACCGTGGAATACCTGCTTGCCATTTACCATGATGGTTACAGGCTCATTGAGGTTAACCAACTGGTCGTTGAGATAAACTCTCAGCCTTCCACCTGTTGCTACGGAATAGCTGCGGTTGAACTTCAGATCAATGCCCCACTGCTTATCTTTCAAGATAGTGGTGTAATCCACATTGCTCACCTTGATGGAAACCACGTTCTTGTCGATATCCATCTCGTAGTAAGTTCTCTGCTCTGATGGACGAGCCAGCACCTGCAGGTTGTAAAAACCGGAACGATGTCTTCCATCCATCTCGAAATCCTCCCAAAGTACGGTCTTAGGATATGGATTGCGAACAAACTGCTTGAGCCAAGGAGTAGTCAGACCATAGGTGATGTGATGCTGCATACCCGGCAAGAGCTGGATGCGATGGCGGAAGATTGGAGTCTTATCTACTGACAATGGGCGAGCCAACTGCGCAGAATCGAATGCCACCTGGGTGTACCAGGTCAGGTCGTTGCGATAGAAACCGGTATCATCAGCGCCTGTGAGGAACGAGAAACCGATGTTGGCACAGTTTTCAACAGGCGCATTCTTCAGAGGTTCACCACCAGCCATCGGACCCGCTGCAGCCCAATAATCGGCATAGAAGGAAGCGAGACGCTGACTTCCATATCCACCTTCACTGATGCCGAATACATAGAGCCGGTTGGCATCCACCTCACCCTTCACCAGGTTCTGGCGAATCAGTTTTTCGAAAGCATACTGCTTAGAGAGATGCCACCAGCGATAGTATTCACCCTCGTTAGGAATCTGAGGGATGAAATAGATGGAAGGAGAATCCTGGAAACTCAAACCAAGCTTGATGCCATTCGACCACTCATGGTCCTTCGGACCGGAGCCATGAACATACAGGAAGAGCGGAAACTTACCGTCAGCAGCTACTCCCTTCTTACCATAATAATAAGGCATCACGGCATTAGGCTCCAGGCACTGAGGCAGATTCCAGGAGCTGTTTTTTGCCAACTTCAAATCTTCAGGCTCGATGAGTTTCTCCTCCTGCAGGTTCTTGTTGGCATCGCACCAGGCTGTCCATACCATCTTCTGGTAGTTCGCGATATCCTTGCCGTCGATAACGGCATGGAGTTTGGTGTCAAGAGGTGTGTTTTTAGCGAATTCTGCCTTACCGTCTTTCTCCAATGTTTTCTGTTGCGCTTTGAGCGACTGCAGGAAGTAGGCATTCACCTTTTTCTGCAATCCCTGTGATTGCGCCATTGTCTGGGTAGAGTAGCTTAGTGAGGCAAGCGCCATCACCATGTAAATCATTTTTTTCATTTCGTACATTGATATATATAATTACTAGATTTTTCCGATTACTAGTTTTTTACTAGTCTTTCAAGGAACTAATCTTTCAGGGAATAGGTAACCGTGGTCACCACCCTTACCTTTTTTATATAAGGAGTGTTGGAATCTCTATCCTCTATCGAGAACTGTCCCTGGTCGGCATTCATGATTTTGTCAATCTTACTCTTGCTGTTTTCGGCAAACTGTGAAGCAGTCTTCTCTGCATTCTCTATTGCCTCCTGCATCATCTTAGGTTTCATCTGTCGGAAAGCAACATATTCATACTTCACCGGATTCTCGTAGCCACCATCCACGATAGCGACGCCCTTCTGGAGCAGGTCACCCTGACGGGCGATGATGCCGCGAACCAGTTTCACGTTATGCGAAGTAACGGTGATAATCGACGTGATGTTATAACGATAGCCCTGGCGGTTTTCGCCATATCGCTCAGCATTGAGGTCGATAACCACAGGTGCATTCACATTGATTTCGCTCGCCTTCACGCCATTTGCCAGAAGGAACTGACGGATGGTACTGGTGGTAGCGTTGATTTTTTGATAGAGTTCAGGCAGGTCGTTGCCTATTTCCTTGGAAACGATAGGCCATGTCACCTTATCAGCCTCAACCTCCTTTTCGGCTAAGCCTTTTACTACCACCTTCCGGTCTTTAGCTATCACACTTTCAAGTCCCGACTTGATACAAAATCCAAGCATGATAATGCCTATGGCTAAAATCACGGCTTGCTTGATACCTGTATTTACATTCATAATAAGCCCTCCATTTATTAAGTTAAAAACGCTTACGAGGGCAAAGATAAGCAAAAAGATGATAGAAGCCATCTTTTTTAATCTTTTTTATGTTCTAATCTCAACCAAGCAAGAAAGATATGTTAAATCTTCTATACAAACGATACAACCTATTGATTTTTTCACTAACTTTATACCGTTAAAATGATGTAGAACCTTTAAAACCATAACATCATGAAAATAGGTGTTCCAAAAGAAATTAAGAATAATGAGAACCGTGTGGGAATGACTCCTGCCGGAGTTGCCGAATTTATTCGACATGGTCACAAAGTGATGGTTCAGCATACTGCTGGCGAGAACAGTGGATTTGCAGACGAAGAGTATATGAAGGTAGGAGCCAAGATTCTACCCGACATCCAGAGCGTATATCGTGAGGCTGAAATGATAGTCAAGGTAAAGGAACCTATTGCCGAGGAATATCCACTCATCCATCAGGACCAACTCGTGTTTACTTACTTCCATTTCGCTTGCGACAAGGAGCTAACAGATGCTATGATCAAAAGCGGTGCTGTCTGTCTGGCTTATGAGACGGTGGAGACAGACAACCATCATTTGCCGCTGCTGATTCCGATGAGTGAGGTGGCAGGCAGAATGGCAATTATCAACGGTGCCTACTATCTGCAGAAGACCAAGGGAGGAAAGGGTAAACTGATGAGCGGTGTACCAGGTGTAAACCGTGCCAAAGTCCTGGTTCTTGGCGGTGGAACAGTAGGAGAAGCTGCAGCAAGAATGGCTGCCGGATTGGGAGCTGACGTATGGATTACAGACATCAGTCTGCCTCGTCTTCGCCAGCTGGAGATGGAATTGCCTATCAATGTGCACACCCTCTATTCCAATGAGCACAATATCCGAAAAGAACTTTCAGATGTAGACATCGTGGTGGGCAGCGTACTCGTTCCGGGAGACAAGGCTCCACACCTCATCACAAAGGATATGTTGAAGCTGATGGAACCGGGCACCGTATTGGTGGATGTGGCAATCGACCAAGGCGGCTGCTTCGAGACCTCTCATCCAACTACTCATTCTGATCCGATATTCATGGTAGATGGCATCGTGCATTATGCCGTGGCTAACATTCCGGGAGCCGTGCCTCATACCTCTACCACTGCTCTGACCAATGCCACATTGAAATACGCCCTCGCTCTTGCCGACAAGGGATGGCGAAAGGCTTGCAAGGAAGACAAGGCTTTGTATCGGGGACTGAACATCGTAAACGGCAAGGTAGTATTCAAGGCTGTAGCCGATGTCTTCGGATTAGAATACGAAGAGATGGTATTATAGGAGATTGCATTATAAATTCATGAAACATAACTTTTAAGCCCTTCGATTCCGTTGGGTTTAAAAGTTATGATGTTTTTTGTGGGTCTTTCCAATGATAAAATATGCTAAAAGAGCTTACTTCATCAACAAAAGTATATTTTTTCTTTAGGTAACTCTTGGATATATAACAAAAAAGCCTTATCTTTGCATAAGATAAGCTGCACCTCAGCAAAATATTTCTAACCCAAAAACAATAAAATGGAGTACAACATGATTGGGACCGCATGGTCGTTACTGCCTCCTATCGTCGCCATCGCTCTGGCGCTGAAGACGAAGGAGGTCTATTCTTCTCTTTTTATCGGTATCATACTGGGTGCCGTTCAATATTGTATTTCGATGGGAACAGGATTCGACGGATTCCTCGTTCACCTGACCAACCACACTGTAGGTGAAGGCGATGATGCCAAGGCATACGGTTTGATACATTGCCTTTCCGACCCTTGGAACGTGGGCATTCTGGTATTCCTGGTGGTATTGGGCAGCATCGTTTCACTGATGAACAAGGCTGGCGGTTCTGCGGCTTTCGGCCGATGGGCTTCCAAGCACGTAAAGTCGAAGATTGGTGTGCAGATTGCCACTATTCTGCTCGGTATCCTGATATTCATCGATGATTACTTCAACTGCCTTACCGTAGGTTCTGTGATGCGCCCTATCGCAGTGCGCAACGGCGTAACCAAGGAGAAACTTGCCTATCTTATCGACTCCACTGCAGCACCGGTCTGCATCATCTCCCCAATCTCCAGTTGGGCAGCAGCAGTATCGGGCTTCGTATCGGGAGGCGAGAACGGACTGGCACTTTTCTGCAAGGCGATACCCTACAATTTCTACGCCTTCTTCACTATTCTCTTTATGTTTGGCATCGTAATCTTGGGCTTCGACTTCAAGGCGATGAGCAAATATGACGCAAGACTCAAAGAATGGTATGAGCGCACCAACGGAGGAAAGCTCGACGAGGTGAGCGATACCAAGCTGCAGATAGTGGAGCATGGTGTGGGAGCGAAGCAGGAAGAATCATCCAAGAGCAAAGGCTCTGTGAGCGATCTTGTGATTCCAATCATCATGTTGATTATCTTCTGTATGGCAGGCATGGTTTATTCGGGAGGCTTCTTCGATGCCAGCAATGCCAACTATATGAACTTCGTTGACTCCTTCGCAGGTAGCAATGCCTCTATAGGTCTGGTGATTGGTTCATTGGCAGCCTTAATTCTGACCATTCTGATGTTTACAGTTCGCAAGACCTTACCATTCGATGAAGCGATGAGTAGTCTGATCAAGGGCTTCGAGGCGATGGTACCAGCCATTCTGATTCTTACCCTGGCATGGACCCTGAAGAGCATGACCGACTCCTTGGGTGCAGCAGAATATGTATCTAGTGTAGTGGCAAGCAGCGCTTCAGAACTCCAGATGCTCCTGCCAGCCATCATCTTCCTGGTTGCTGCCTTCCTGGCTTTCGCCACAGGTACATCCTGGGGAACCTTCGGAATCCTGATTCCAATCTGCATTGCCGTATTCCCAGGAGCCGACCCTTTGCGCATCATTTCCATCTCTGCCTGCATGGCAGGTGCTGTCTGTGGCGACCATATCTCACCTATCAGCGATACCACCATCATGGCGAGTGCCGGAGCCGAGTGCAAGCATGTGCACCATGTTTCATCTCAGTTGCCATACGCGCTTACAGTAGCTGCTGTAAGCTTCCTGACATTCATCGTGGCAGGTTTCACCCATACGCTGGGAATGGTAACAAGTGCCATCATTTCGTGGATATTCGGTATGGCGATGCTTGGTTTTGCTTTATTTTATCTAAATAAGCGCCAGAAAGGTAAATAGTTCTTAATTTATTTGTATATTTGAAATATTTTCAATATCTTTGCAAACGAAAATAGATAAATAACATATTAATAACATAAAACAGAATACATTATGAAGGAATTAAAAGGAACAAAGACAGAGAAAAACCTCATGGAGGCATTCGCTGGTGAGTCACAGGCTCGTAACAAATATACATATTTTGCAAGTAAGGCTAAGAAGGACGGTTATGTTCAGATAGCCAATATCTTTGAGGAGACAGCTGCCAACGAGAAGGAGCACGCTAAGTTGTGGTTCAAGTACCTGGAGGGCGGTGCTATCCAGGATACAGAGAAGAACCTGGAGGCTGCTGCCAATGGTGAGCACGACGAGTGGACCGATATGTATCCACGCATGGCAAAGGAAGCTCGCGAGGAAGGCTTCGAGGAGATTGCAGCTAAGTTTGAGATGGTGGCTGAAATCGAGAAGCACCACGAGGAGCGTTATCGCAAGCTCTTGAAGAACGTGCAGGACAAGCTCGTCTTTTCTCGTGACGGCGACTGCATCTGGCAGTGCGCTAACTGCGGTCATATCGTAGTAGGCAAGAAGGCTCCACAGGTTTGCCCAGTCTGCAACCACCCACAGAGCTACTTCCAGCTTGAGGCTCAGAACTACTAAGATTCTATAGCAGGAAATTGAACGATAGGATAGGATTATAACATAGAACCTATCATATAGAAGACTTCCTATAGAACCAGATAAAAATCCCCTGATGCAATGAGATATGCATCAGGGGATTTTCTTTTACCACTGGTTGATATCGGCTTTTGCCTCTATCTTTTTCTCGATGTTATCAGGAAGTTTGGAGAAGAAGTCGTAGCCGGTGATACGCTCCACCTCATCTACCGAGTTGACAAAGTCCTTTTTCTGCAAGCCGGTAGCTCCCTGGTTGCGACAGATAAAACCGATGGCTTGCGGATTCTTGCCAGTTCGGAGGATAACCTTGAAGAAAGCATCAGGCACCACCACCTTGTTCTTACCCAGTTTGCGATGCTGCTTATTCAGGAAAATCGGACCGCATACGATATATACCTTACCGTATTTCTTTGCCCAGGTACGACACTGCTGTTCGATACTATTCCAGATACCCGCATTCAGGGCATGGGTCTGGGGACACATATTGGTCATCAGGAAACACTCGTCCATAGCCTTCTGATTCCACTTGTTATCGCCAGCCGGACAGAGATGCCCCCTATCATAACCGCTGTTGTAGTAATCTGCCTTCATTCCCTTAGGTGATGGCATATCCATATCATCCTCAAAGTCGCCACGCTTCAACTTTCCTGAAGCATGAGCGCTGGTCAATGACCATGCCACCCAGTTAGGCTGACGGGTATCGTGATTATATGATACGGTATAGGCAAAACGCTTTCTGATGGTTTGCGATACCTTTTTCTTGGAAACGGGGATTTCTATCCCCGATGCATCCCCCTGTGCTGCCGGCACCATAGAGGACGACAAGCCCAAAGTAGAGAGCAGAGCGATGACGCCAAGCAACAGCCATCCTCTCAATTTCTTATTGAATTGAATCATCTTTAATTCTATATGAAGAGATTATTATGTATTTATCCTATTCTGCTGGATTAATCTTTTCCAACATGATTTCTATCAGTCTCGGAACCCCATAGTCTTCTATCTCACTTTCCTTGATCCAGATGTAGTCATCCGGCAACTGAGGACAGGTTTCTGTTTCCAGGAGATAGAAGTCGGCAAGAAGGATGCGATGAGTCAGAACGTGCTTGACATCTTTAGCCAATAATATCGGATTCTTCACGAAAGAAGGCAGTTCCTTGACATCCGAAACATTATATGGCTCCCATAATCCTTGCCAGATATCGCCTTCGCCACGTCGATGGATGGCAATCATCGGTTCAGTATTTCCTGCGCCATCCGCCACAGAAGATTTACACCTTATATATATATAGGAGAGATGGCGGGTCTTCACCTTTACGGTCTTGTTCTTGACAGGCAGTTCCTCCACCCTGCCACAACGCAAAGCCTCGCAGGTTTCGGCAAGCGGACAGAGCAGGCACTTCGGAGACTGTGGAGTGCATTGAATCGCACCGAAATCCATCATTCCCTGATTATAGGATGCCGCATCGGATGCAGGCAAGAGCGATTGCGCCAGAGCAGCAAACTCTTTTTTCCCCTGGGTTGAATTGATGGGAGTATCAATACCGAAGTATCGAGAAAGCACCCGATAGACATTGCCATCAACCACAGCTGCCGGAATATCGAAAGCGAAAGAGCCGATGGCAGCAGCGGTATAATCGCCTACTCCCTTCAGGGATTTGATGCCGTCAAGGGTGTTGGGGAAAGAACCGAGAGCCACAATCTGCTTGGCAGCAGCATGAAGATTGCGGGCACGGGAATAATACCCCAAACCCTGCCAGAGTTTCAAGACATCATCCTCGCTGGCTGCAGCCAGGTCTTCTACCTTGGGATAGGTTTGCATGAACCGTTCCCAATATTCCCAACCTTGGACTATGCGGGTTTGCTGAAGGATGATTTCGCTCAGCCAGATGGCATAAGGATCCCTGGTTTCGCGCCAAGGCAAATCCCTGCCGTTTTCACGAAACCAACGGAGTATTTCTGTTGAAAAAAAAGAGTTATTGATCATTATTATGCTTTTGCCCTTTCAGGGCGTTACTTTCTTGCTTCGGTCCTTTTAGCGGATTACAAATCCGCAATAGTTACCCATACGGCGGCGGATTACAAATCCGCCGAAACAGTAACTATTCATAAAGTTCAAAGTTCAAATCTCAATGTTCAAAGTAACTACTGTTCCGGATATTGCTCATAAATTTTCAGACCGAATTCATTGGCAAGCGCATAGGCATGCTCCATGATATCGGCGAGGATATGCTCGTAATTGACCCATACCTTATCCTTGATGAAGAAATAGAATTCGATAGGAAGACCACACTGGGTAGCTTCCATGTGACGAACCATCAAGGTAAGTTCCGTATTCACCTCAGGGCGCTGACGCAGATATTTCTCCAAAAACCTGCGATAAAGCTGAAGATTGGTTGGAGCCAGGGCTGCAGGATTCTTCAAATCCACTATATCCTTTCCCGCCTCTATATCCTTTTCTATCGCCTTCTGAAGAGATTCCTTCAACTTAAAGGAATCCTCTGTGGCGAAATGCTTGGCAAGCAAGGTCTGCTTCAAAGTCTCATCTACCAACCGGATGCTGCGGAAATCGAAATAAACAATTCGCTTTACTCTTCTTCCCCCACTCTTCTGCATACCAATCCAGTTCTGGAACGAACCATTCACCAGGGTAGCTGGCGAAATGGTAACGATGGTATTATCGAAATTACGCACCTTTACGGTAGTAAGCGACATATCCTCTACAATACCATTGGCATCCACCGATTTCACGGTAATCCAGTCGCCCTTGTGCAGCATATCATTACTGGTGAGTCGCACACCGGCAGCCAGACCGAGGATGGTATCCTTGAACACCAACATCAAGACAGCAGAAGTAGCACCCAAGCCGGCAAACAAGGTCATCGGACTCTTACCCAGCAAAATAGCAACCACAACCACTCCAGCCACAAAGAGCATCAACACTCGAAGTACGCCGCAGAAGGTATGGAAGTACTGCTGAGCCGAAGAACGGCGCTCATCCCCATTCTCCAATCCCTTGAAAGAACCAATGAAAACCAAAGCCGTACGTACCGACATCACTACAATATAGATACCCGTAGCACGCTCCAGAATCTCCTTGAATATCGGATATTCCAGATAGATAAGCGGCATGAGCGACCAGATAACTACGGCGGGAACGATATGGCAGGCAGAAGTAAGCACCTTCTTGTTGAAAAGCACATCATCCCAAGACGCCTCCGTCTTCTCCGTAATCTTGGAAATCAACGGAACCAATATCTTCCGACATAGGAAATCGCTCAGCATCGCCAGCAAGATAGCGGTGACAGTAAGCAAAATATGACGAAGCATAGGCACATAATCACCTGTGACACCTGCCCATGCTATCATTTCATCTACAAACTTACGAATTTCTTCCATAAACGATTAAGTCTTAACTAAATTACGGTTGACAGAGCAAGGTACAAACCTTATCTGCAAAATTACGGGCATTATTGCCATGCATGATACCATTATTAATAATGGCAAAGCAAAGTTCATGACCATTGGCAGCCTTGCAATATCCAGCCAGTGAGATGATACCCGTCAAAGTACCGGTCTTTGCCCTTACATTACCATGAGTAAAACTATTCTTCATTCGCCTCTTCAATGTGCCATCCACTCCACCGATAGGCAATGACTGAATCAAATGCTCCTTGATATTATCATTCCTATAAGCATAACGCAGCAATTTTACCTCCAGTTCGGCACTCAGATAATTATATAAGGACAACCCGGAACCATCAGCCAATTTATAACGGGACGGATCGAGTCCAATTTTTCTAATCAACTGTCGTTCCACATTTCTGGCACTCTTGGCACTGGCAGGCCGATTACCAGTAGAGGCAGCAATCTGATAGTACATACTCTCGGCATAGAGATTATCACTGTCTTTCATCATCTTATGCAGCACCTGATCCATTGTATGGAAACGAGTACAGATGGTAAAAGCATTAGCCGGACAAGGTTTTATGGTAGAATACATCCCTTCGTAGAGAATACCTACATCCTCCAGTTTTGCCAGAAATCTATCCATAAAGATGTCCTTACGGGCAAATACCAATGGCGACAACACCGGATTGTCATCATCCCAGCACCATCCTTCGCCCAACAGATCAGCATCCTTCATAGAACGGTCTGCATAAATACTGCCACGGATGGTGTCGATGCCCATCTCCTTCAACCCATTGGCAAAGGCTGCCATATCATCGCTGTTAAAACGGGGATCCATGCCACCGATACAATAAACATCGCCGGTTAAGACTCCATTTTCTATGGTTCCAGTATACTTGAGAGTCGTCTTAAACTGGTAAGAACCGCCCAATTTATCCAATGCCGTAATAGCAGTCAGGAGCTTCATTGTACTAGCCGGGCGCATCAGATGTCGCTCATTTCTCTTGTAGATACAGGAATCGGCCTCCAGGTCCCATACCATCAATCCCACCTGCGATGTCTCGAACATCTTACTCTCCAGGAGTTTGTCCAGACCAACCTGAACCGAGACAGGCCAAGGCAACTTCTGGGTATCAGTAGCCAGGGAGTCAATCAAGGTAGAATCAGCCAATTCTGTCTCGTCCTGCGATTCTACCACCTCGTCATCATTCACATCTTGAGCCTGCATTGGCAATGCAACAACCATCGCCATCATCAGGCTCAACATCATATATTTAATCTTTTCCATCACAATTAAATTCTTCACTCTTCGTTCCTCATTCTTCACTACTTTGTCGTTTCTTAATTTCTTTCTCAAAAGCCTCTTCATTATCAGGCTGAACGGCCACCATGTTCTTATGACCATATTCTATCACTACACACCTGTCCAGTCCCATAAAAGTCTTCACCGGATGCACATCTATGATGTCGCAGACCGGTACATTCTTGTTGGACGAGAACCTTCCTTCGTTGATGATCAGATACTCCATCTCATCATCCCGGTCGATAGGTTTTACCTTCTTAAAGGTATAAGTAGTATTCAGAATACGCTCTATCATGCCCACGATGACAATGGCCAGGAAGATGCCGATAATCGCCATCTTCACCCAGAAGAAATAACCAGCCAAAAATGCAAAGACAGCCACACCCAAACGGGCTGTCAATGTAAAGCGTTTATGAAAAGTTCTATCTGCCATATCTTGTTAATATTTGTCATTTTGATAGTCTTAAAGACTATATTACCATAAATTTCGGTGCAAAATTACAAAAAATCCGTCTCTTTTTACTCATTATTAAAGAGAAATTAGTACTTTTGCAAACAATTAAGCATTATTAGAATAAACTCACATGGTTTATAAGTATGATTTTCTGATTATCGGCTCAGGAGTTGCCGGTATGAGTTACGCCCTGAAAGTAGCCAGAGCGCATAAAGGTAAAGTGTGCATGATCTGCAAAACCTCTCTCGATGAGGCGAACACTTCATTTGCACAAGGTGGTGTTGCGTCAGTTACCAACCTGGAAGTAGATAACTTCGACAAGCACATACAAGATACGATGATTGCTGGTGACTATATCAGCGATTATAAGGCAGTGAAGCAGGTTGTCACCATGGCACCGGAGCAGATCAAGGAGCTCGTGCAGTGGGGTGTCAACTTCGACAAGCAGCAGGACGGCAAGTTCGATCTTCATCGTGAGGGCGGACATAGCGAGTTCCGCATTCTTCATCATGCCGATGATACGGGTGCTGAAATCCAGCGCGGTCTGATGGAGGCTGTACGCAACTGCCCGGACATTGATATCAAGGAAAATCATTTTGCAGTAGAGATTATCACCCAGCACCACTTGGGTGCCCGTGTTACTCGCCGTACACCTTATATTAACTGTTACGGAGCCTACGTTCTGAATCCTGAAACCCAGAAGGTGGATACCTATCTGAGCAAGGTTACCGTGATGTGTACCGGTGGTTGTGGTGCTGTTTATCAGACTACCACCAACCCTGTCATCGCTACCGGTGACGGTGAGGCGATGGTTTACCGTGCCAAGGGAACCGTAGCCGATATGGAGTTCGTACAGTTCCACCCTACAGCTCTCTATCATCCAGGAGAGACTCATCCTGCCTTCCTCATCACCGAGGCTATGCGTGGATATGGTGGCATCTTGCGTTTGCCTAACGGCGAGAGCTTCATGGAGAAATATGACAAGCGATTGAGCCTGGCTCCTCGCGACATCGTGGCACGTGCCATCGATAAGGAGATGAAGATTCACGGTCTGGATCATGTCTGCCTGGATGTTACCCATAAGAATCCAGAGGAGACCAAACATCACTTCCCAAATATCTACGCCAAGTGTCTCAGTATCGGCATCGACATCACTAAGGATTATATCCCTGTTCGTCCTGCAGCTCACTATATGTGTGGTGGTATCAAGGTAGATCTGAACGGCTGTTCAAGCATCAACCGCCTCTATGCCTTGGGCGAGTGCTCTTGCACCGGTCTGCATGGTGGCAACCGCCTTGCCAGCAACTCGCTCATCGAGGCTGTGGTTTATGCCGAGACAGCTGCCAAGCACAGTCTGGAGCATGTAGATGAATATGATTTCAACGAGAAGGTTCCTGCATGGAACGACGAGGGTACCATGACCAACGAAGAGAAGGTTTTGATTACCCAGAGCATCAAGGAAGTAGGCGAATGCATGAGCAACTATGTAGGTATCGTTCGTAGCGACCTCCG
>ERZ1026898.742-NODE-742-length-17977-cov-21.256724_pt1 | contig 17977 bp, 10 predicted proteins | sample MGYA00380178_ERZ1026898 | MGnify/ENA primary metagenome ERZ1026898 (study PRJEB33269, sample SAMEA4719814) | human gut metagenome | biome: human-associated habitat; feature: organic feature; material: feces | place: Cameroon | collected 2013-10 ... | reverse complement strand
ACGAGATAGCGTAGCGTCTCGTGGGCTCGGAGATGTGTATAAGAGACAGTATTTATACTTATAGCTATTATTGTTTGCATCCAAATACGCATTCTTTAGATCTAGTTTATAATAGCCTGTAGTAGCATCTTTCGTCAAAACAGCAGTTTCTCCCCATCCTTCCACTGGCATTAAAACCAATGAAAGGAGGAGGATGAGAGTACGATATATGTTTTTAATCTTATTCATAGCGATAGTATTTACGTGTATAATGTTTACGAGCAGCAAAGCTGCTTAAATCCTTGGTGAAAAGTATCTTGTATGTAAGCTCTTTTCCTGAAGCACCTGGTACAGGGACGGTGACCTTGTAGAGGGCACTCTGCTTATCGGCAACATCATCATTGAAAGTACCTTCAAAATAACCAGTGGATGGAGTCCATTTAGGAAGAGGAGTTTTAAATACCAACTTGGCATTCGCTGTTGCAGCAGTTTCATCAGTCATACCTTCTTCTTTGATTAACTCCCACTTTACTTTGGTATTATCGATACCAGTTACCTCTGTGTTATCACTTGCCTTTACGACCTTTGGCTGGATATGGAATTCCTCTTCTGGGTAATAACAGGTATAGGAAAGAGTGGTTCCGTTATCTGTTATGGATGGATAGAGACCGATGGCAGAGAAGGACTGAACATCAAACTTCAACTTGTAATCATCTAATGAGATTGGAAGAATGTGATGGTCGTTGCGCGCTATCGTTGTCCAATCCTGGAACAGGGCGTAACGCTTGACTCCTGCTGAAGTATTCAGGTTGATGATGAAATACTTGGAAGTATTGCCCGCTGCGCTTTCATTCACATAGAATGAAACCTCTTTATAATCAGTTGTTCTGGCAGGTATCGTCACCGCAGGAGACAATTTATAAGAATAATTCTCCGTTGCTGCCTGCCCTACCAGATTTGGAGAACATACAACCTGATCATTATCAGCATCGCTATGATTCGGGAGTAACTTGATATTCTCCTTATCCCCATTCTCACTACTGTTCTTTGTAATATCGCTGATGGTAATATCATTGATTAACAAATCAGTAGCACTTGGATTTCTAAACCGAAGTGTAATCTTTGCCAGCATTCTTACTACCCAAAGCTTATTCTTATCAGTTGTTCCATCTTGTTTTACAGTAAGCGTCTGCTCATTACTCATAGGAATTCCAGAAATAGTAGCATCGAAGCCATTGCCATTCATCTTATATTTCATTTTCTTAAAATCAACAGCAGAACCGCTTGTCAACGTACCCAACTGCGTTTTATCAATATTGGCAAAAGAATAGACCTGATATTTGCCTGGGGCTACATTCTCCAAAGTAACTTCGTCTTCCTTTGCACGCTGTGCATCAACTTGATCATTCTTTATAGTCTGCACAACCTTACCATCTTGAGTAAGAACAACAAACCAGCTCTTCATATTTTCTACATCGGAACCAGACTCCCACTCATCAGGTGTAAGAACACGGCTATGATGTGCAGCCTGACCTATAGAGCCAGACGCAGAAGTAGAGAGCTTGAGATGAATGGTAAAGCCATTCTTGCTTCCTCCATCAGGATTATCAGACATAGAACTGTCGTCTGGCGAGCAAGCCGTAAAGGTGGCAAGCATCGTCAGTACCAACAGCGCCATTATCGTTTTTATCTTATTCATATCTATTACTCATTATTTTCCGTCTTATTACATGGAAGTCTCTGCATGGGTATACTTTGCCCATTTCTTGACAGCAATCGTGAGAATCATTCCCTTCTTCTCACCCACTACTCCTTCTATCCTGACTCGATAGATGTTGTTGCGGACAATGCCATAATACATAGGATCGGTTTTAGAACCAGTACCTGTTGGATCGCTATGACGAATGGTGTAGGTATAGTATTTATCTGTACCAGATTTACCCTCTTTAGGCTGCTTTTTGGCTGTATCCCAATCAGAAAGCTCATAATACTTACCTTTAAACACTAATCCTGTAGCATACTCTTCAGAATTACCAAAAGTAGTATTCTCCATTGCATAATCAAGTATGAAGAAAGAACTTGCTGTTCCTAAAACTTTCCTGACTGGAAGGTATCCTGTAGCAGATGGCCAACTTGCATCATTTAACTTACGAACATTATATTTAAGACCGCTTGGAGTAGAACCAGCATTCTTACCAGAAGTCCATGGATCTATCACATAGTTTGTTGCAGTCTTGTCGGTTTCCGAAGTTGTTGTCTCATCACCCAAATAAGTCAGAGTTGCTCCCGTTTTATCACCCACACGCTTAATGCAAAACTCACCGGAAGTAAGCTTGTTGTAAGGGAGAATAGACTCCAAAACAAAGCCACCCACTAAATTGTTTGAAGCATCCTTCACATCAAAAGCATAAGTTCCGGTACCAGGAGTTGTTGGAGAACCAACATACCAACCTTTACCTGGATCAATATCGATACGAGCAGCCAAACGCTCTATATCAACATTTACTGTAAGCGGATTAGCCTCGGTTCCATCACCAGTAGCGTTACCACCAGCAGAAGTCAACTCGGTAATAGCATCCTTCTCTGAAGTCATGATAAAGTTTTTCGAAGTAGAATCAAAAGCCGGAAGATGAGCATCTCTAAGATCACTCAATTTCTTGTTCAAGTAGGTTAGAGTGATGTCACCGGCATTCGCTACCACCAAAACATGATATGCCTTGGAAACGACGATTGGCAAACATTGCTTTTTCTCGAACGTATATACCTTATCATATTTTGAATCACCTGGCTTCTCCGTTGGTTTCTCAAAATAGAAAGCCTGCTCTATTATTGCTTCGCCATCGCTTATGCCTGTAGGGCTAGAATAAAGAAATACACAGACATTATTCACCTTATATTCTTTTTCAAAAGCCGTTTCTCTACCATCACCTTCTTCACCTCCTTGAGGACCAGCTGCGCGAGACGTGGCTTTGGTATCACCAGCCACAGCTACCTGCACAGTAAAGTAAGCCTCTCCTTTGAAGGCATCAGGCTTGCCGTCATCATCATCGGTGCTGCCAGCGCAGGATGCGAAAGCACCGATGACAAGAACTGAAAGCAGAAGCAGATATATTGATTTCAACATCTTCATATTCCTCTTAGTTGTTAAGTACTTCAAACTGTATTCTCTGACTCCAGCTCAGCGCATTCACGCTGATAGTAATGTAAGCATATTTCAACTTACCATTTTGAAGGAAGAACTGTAATTTATAGTCATAAGCTCTATCCAAGAACTCTTGTGGAGTATACATATATTCCTCGCTGGTGCGAACTCGGCTCAACAGGTCTGGTAAATCTACATCTACCACGGTCTTGCCTGTTTCCTTGTTGGCAATGATCAATTTGCCATCATCCTTCGCCTTATCATGATAAATCAGACGGGATGTCATAAAGTCGGCATGAGCTATCTTGCCTAATCCTTCCAATTCATTACCATTGACATCACCTGCAGTAGAGCCTTCACGGTCTTCTGTATTCCAAACAGCATGAGGAGTATAGATTACCTGATTAGTCTCATCAAGTGAATTGTCACAAAGGATGCGAGAGTTATGATCTTGAATGATAAAAGTATAATCGTTTACATCCATTGTGGTTGGATCATTGAGTTCACGCAAGGTGACATTGATCTTCTTTGTATCACGTACAAGCGAAACGGTGGTATAGTTAGGACGGGTTGAAGAATACTCAACCAGCGCATCTGACTTACCATGCCACAGGGTATCGAGTGGCAAGTTGTGGTTATCTATGATATAATAACCATCGCGCTGAACCTTATCAAGATTTACCTCCAACTTATCCATCATATCGCCTACAGCAGGTTCTGTACGAACAAACTTTGCACGCTGAGAAACCAACTGGTCTACATAAGCCTTCTGACCAGCCAAGGCTATGAACTGATACTTGCCTGGTTGAAGATCCGTAAGATGCATTTTATAGTCTACATCCTTCAATGGAAGCGCAGAAGCGGTGTTTGCCTCATCATATTTCTTCACAAATTTGCCATTTTCATCAAAGACATAGAGGGTTACCGCCCCAACATGGTCATTGAACATGTCAGCACGCTGCAAGTTATAGTCATACTTAAACTTGACATAAATCCCTATAGGACAATCGTCGGTGTCGGTATGCCACATATCACAAGAGGCAACCATCAAGAGTGTAGCCAGAGCCAGCACTCCCCTTTTCACCAAGCTAAAAATCTGCGCTTTCATATATTTCTTCGTTTTATATATATATTGAATCTAATTATTATCACATGAAGGGTCGGACAGAATCCGAGTATCGCCATCTCTTTGCATCTAGCGATGCGATGCCTTGTTGTACAACAAGCTGTTTATCAGATTATTTCTGATGTAGTTGTTTGTTTATTATATATGCCCCCACCAGGAAAAGGTGGGTGGGGGCATGATTATTTTTACTGAAGGGTTGTACCCTGCTTACGAACAGCCCAAGAGAGAGCATTGATCTTGCAAGAGATATAACGCTTCAAATTATCATCAGGAGTATTGTCATTGTTTACATTAAGTTCACCAGGTGTTGAAGCACCAATGGCTGCTACACCAGTAACCTCGAGCTTATACCAGTTGTTGCGGAGAACACCATAACGTCCCAACCAATTCTGCTCACTATCTGTACCAGGATAAGATTCTGTTGTCTTGGTTGAAGGATTCCAAGGAGTCAACTCGTCACCAAAGTGCTTAATCAAAATAGTATAGTATGCAAAACCATTCTTGAACTCATTAACCTTAATTGTTGGTTTGAATGAGGCCAAGTCGGCTGATAATACATCCTTATCATCTGTACCATCAGATAAAGTAATCTTAGTAATATCTACCCTACCTGCAACATCAGCGAATTCAACTCCTTTTACTTTAATTGTTGCTGTTGTACCAGCATAATAATCAGTTGAAGTTTTTATCTTAGCTTCATAATCGTTCAAGAACTTATTACCAATAGCTGTCTTTACATCATCTACAGAATAAACAACACCCTTATTGTCATCAATAGTGAAGAAAGTACCTTTAGTGTAACCATCAGGGGTAATCTTCATCTTTACAATTGCACAAGTTGTCTCCTTTACATTCTGGTGAGCTACATTAAATGTATTCTCATAGCAATAAGTGCTTGCGCCACCTGCCAATTTTGGTTCATCATTTCCATCAGTGAAAGAAGGTACTACATCATAGTTAGCATCCTTGCCCCAATAGGTTCTGTAACCCATACCAGTAGCAATTTTATTAATACCAGCAAAACGGAAAGCATTATTGTTATAGTCTGTATGGGTTGCAGTTGTAAAATCTGTAGGATCAGACTTATAACTATTCCAAGCATTATCATACTGGCGAGTCAAATAAGAAGAGGTATTTACATTAGCCAATCTCCAACCCTCCAAAGTATAATCAAAAGTTTTTGCTGCTGTACCGCTACCAACACTAACTGTATTTGAAGAAGTACCTGTAGCATTTGCCAAAGTAACCTTAGCTGCCAAACGCTCAACATAAATATCAGCAGCAGGATGAGAAGTTGCCTCTGACTCAGTAGCATAAATCTTATCTGTAACATCTGTCAATGTTGTAGCTTTCTCAGAACTAAAATCAGCAGAACCTGGCTGGCTAATGATAACAGCATTTGACATCATCAGATTATCCTTTGCCAAAGACTTGTTTATATCCTTTGTTGACAGCTCAGAAAAGGTACCATCAAAGTTTACTCCATTTACCTCTAAAGTATTAGAAGAAGTTACTTTAAATGCATCATTATGATTCAATACAACAAAAGCATAAATCTTATCAGAAGCAGAAGCAGAAATCACATTGATTTGCTGCACTTTTGACAATGTGGTAGAGATTTGTTCACTAGGCAGAACATCCTTCTTCCAGCCACTCAAATTATAAGCAGCCTTGAAAGTTGCTATTGCTTCGTTTGCACCCGCAAAAAGGATCAGAGTAGCATCTTTAACATTGTACTCTTCAGCAACACCATGGTCAAATTTATCATTAGCTGCACGCGAGGTTGACTGAGGCTGAGTAGGCAAATTCAATGTTACATTTACATATCCCTTACCATCAGCACTAAATTTTTCTGATGTCCCAGCGATATCATCGCTAGAAGAACAAGAACCGAGCATCAGACCTGCCAATACTGCGGAAAACAATAACGATTTTTTCATACTTGATATAATTTGATAATTTATTATTAATTCTAGATTTACACAATCAATATTTTGCTTTTTCTAAAGTTTGCTCTTTCTAAATTTAGTATATAGCACTTGATTTTAGAGGTTTTCCAGATTCTCCTGAGCAGCCTTGACACCTGCCTTGGCTGCCAAGTCGAAGTAATGGCGAGCCTGCTGGTCATTTCCCTTCAATGCCTCGTATACACCACGGGCATTCTGAGCCGCAGGACTGTTGCCAGCCTTGTCAAGATATGACTTGGCACCAACTGCATCACCGGCATTCAAACGGGTATTGGCTGCATTGAGATTGGCAGTTTCGTTCTCTGGGAACATGCGGACGGCTATCTCCATCACGTCGTTAAACTCCTTACTACCAGGCTCATAGGTTTGAGCCACCAGGAACATCTCCTCCTGACTGAGCTGCTGTGGCTTGGTCTTGATAATCTCCTTTGCCTCAGCTACATCGAATGGCTTCACCTTATATGTGATGCGGTAGTCGGAATGACGGAGGGCAGGATACCAGGTATCAAGCATGAAGCGATACTCTGACGGATACAGCTTCTTGATTTTCTGCTCACGGGCATCCGGGTCCATCTTCTCATCATTGGCGATTGCCAGAATCTCTGACTTATGCTCCAGGTTACTCTCCTTGAGATAGTTGCGGAGACCATCCCAATCCTCTGCCGTAGAAGAAACGGTGAAGAGCTGGGTTGGCAGGGCTACCATGCGGCGAACATAATCGGTAAGGGTCTTGGCACGGTTCTTTGCCAGATAGTCATTATGGCTGTAAGGACTCTCAGGAGAAGCATAACCATGAATGTTGATTCCGCTCACCTCCAGGTTCTTATCATCTTTCAGGGCATTGATAGTTCTTACGATGCTGTCCAACTGAGCCGGATTGCGACGGTAGTCGGCATGAAGCTCTATCTTGTTGACTGGGAAGTCGATATAAGCACGCTTATCGAGATGACGAACCTTGATTGCCTCTACGGCAGGACGTACAAAGACAGCCAGCGGCTGACGGCGATGGCGGAGTTGGAAATCATTTCCCTCCTCCAGGTTGCCACATCCGCAAAGATCTTCATGCATATTGAGATCGTAGTTCTTCATGACTCCCGCCACAGGAATGGAAGCGGTATACTTAAGGGTCTGTGCCTGCTTGTTGTTACGGCGAACCACCATCGCCTTTGGCGAAAGGTTCAGATGCTTGTTCCCTACCCCACGTTCATACATAATCTGCTGGCGTTTGCCGTTGATGACAATTTCAGGCAACTTATATTCCAACTTCTGACTCTTGAAGATAGGAGTATATACCAGCTGGGTATTGGTAGGAAGGTTGAGCGAATCGAGGTTGAGATCCATCGATACCGTCAAAGCGTTATTTTGCTGCGCCACCTGCACATTGCTAACCTGAATCTTGTTGGCAGCCAGCTTTACTTCATGACAGTTCTGTGCCATAACAGTTGCAGGAGCCATCAATAAGGCAGCATATAATAAATAGGTGGTATTTCTTGAAAGTTTCATGATTATTAATGTTAAAAGGGGTTATAACATATAAATGAGGGAGAGGGCAGCCTTGGTAGGGCCCACATAGTTATCGTGAGAGGATTTTAACTTCTCCCCACAATTTCCACACTTAAACTTGTCGTACTGGATGTAGTCGTAGCCAATGCCAATGGATGTTTCCAGATTCCAGTGCTTGGAAAGTGGCCACTGATAACCAGCGGTGACACCACCACCAACGTACCATCCCTCATAGCGATGGTCGCGCAAGTCCTTAAACATACCGAAAGGTAGCTTGACGCCTCCGGCATTAAACTGTCCACCCATAGCATGAGCACCGAGAAACCAGCCATTGAAGTTCTGGCAGAACCAATAGCGGTATTCCGGCATCACAAGCCAGTGGCGGAGACTAGACTGATCACCTCCAGACTGTTTCCAAGGATTGAAGCCAACAAATACCTGTGCGGTATGCTTCTTCCCCACAGCAGTCTCAAGTCCGATATTGGGTGTTGTTGTAGCCCAATACAGCAAATTGCTCTTTACCCCAATGTTCTGCGAAAAGCCGTTCATCGAGATCAACATCAGTAGCATGGTAGCTAAAGACATTTTCATCACCATCGTTTTGCACATAATTAATAATGGGTTTAATATGTAATTTCGGTTTATATATTTCTTTAGTATATCTAGTTCTATTTTGAGTATACAAGTGGTTGTAACTCTACTTCATCTGGGTATACTTTTACTTACAATTCATCATTTGCTTTGAAGTTCTTACTTTATCATTTGCTTTTTCTAGAACTTTATTTTTTTATCGTTGCAAATATATCAAGAATTTGTGAAAATGGGGGGGGGTAATTTTGTTAATTTATGTGAAGGATAACATTTTATACTAAAAAATCCACAATTTGGCAACATTTTACACCCTTAGAAGGCGATAATTTTAATATTTATTGTTCTTTTAGGGCGTAAAGCTACTTATATTAACGAAAAGCCCTAGTATCGCATTTGGCGACACTAGGGACTCTTAAAAGTTGAATAAATGGCAGGAGTTAGAAGGTGTACTTCAAACCTACCTGACCACGCCAGCGACTGTAGTAATCGCTATAACTCTTATATGCATAAGCACCGGTGAACTGATAAACACCGCCGCCCTGATAGTTGACAGGTGAATAATAAGTACCGAAGCCGTCACCATAGGTATGACCCCAATCCTTGTTCAGGAGGTTGCCCACATTGAGGATATCGAAGGTCAGCTCGATGGAATTGATCTGACCAGCCACCTTGAAGTTGAACTTCTGACCGAAGTGAACATCGAAGTGATGCTCGAAAGCCAGATTGTCAGCATAACGCTCGTAGTATTCGCCACGATGCTTGCTTAGGTAAGAATCCTCTGCAATCCACTTCTTCAGCATCTCGCGCTGCATCTCCTCTGTAAGCTTGTCGCCATGATTGTCGCCAAACATACGGTTGGTGAAGGTATTCTTGTTGTACTTGGTCTCCTCGAAGCGCATCTTGTCAATCTGTGCATCAGTTGGAATGTAGAACAGGTCATTACCCTTAGATCCGTCTTCGTTTACGTCTCCATAATAATAATAGGTATAAGGAGAACCGCTCTTACCCTGGTAGATGACACCGAGAGTGGTCTGCCACTGCTTCTGATGACCGTACTTGATGTGGTAGTAAGCAGAAGCCTGGATGCGATGAGGTACATTGTAAGCAGAGTTGCCCACCTCCAGATCGTTGCAGTCACGATGGGTATATTGATAGGTCCAGTTACTCTTAGCCACAGAAGAACCACCGTTGGCAGCACTGCGTGAACGGGTCCAGGTATAGCTTGCCATCAAGTCGAGACCGAAATTGAAATGCTTCTCAGCCTTGAGCGAGAGGTTAACGGTATAACCCTTGGATGTATTGCCGAGGGCATAGACACCGGCGATAGGAGTACCCTTCACCACACTCTGATAGAGCGGACGGTTGTCCCACTCATATCCGTACTTCTGGGAGAAGGTCTGACCGGTCTGTTCCTGAGCGAGGTTCTTATAGAGAATATCGTTCAAAGTCTTGGAGTAGATAGCCTCGGCAGTCCAGTCGATACCCAAAGCCTCGAAGTCGAAACCGAGGTTGAGACGAAGGTTCTGGGCGAACTTGAAGTTCTTGCCGCATACAGCCACATCCTGGTTACCGGCACTCGCCTTCATCTTATCAGCATTGGCACTCTGCTTGTTAGGATCGAGAATCAGCTCCAATCCCTTGACGGTAGAGTTGTTGCTGTCGTAAGAAGAGAGCTGCAGACCAGTACCGGAGTAGTTATTGCTTACCCAAACGAATGGGATTCTACCGGTAAAGACACCCGCACCACCACGGAGGATGAACTTACGGTCGTTGTTGATGTCCCAGCGGAAACCAACTCGTGGAGAGAGCATTGGCGAGAAGCTGAGCTTATCGTTGGTCTTCAATCCCCACCCCATCTTCTCTGACAAGGCGTTAAACTCCGGATTCTCCACTGGAGTATCGAAGAATACTGGAATATCCAGACGCAGACCGTAGGTCAAGGTGAAGTTGTTGCTTGCATTCCACTTGTCCTGTGCATAGAAACCGAACTGACCAGATGAGAACTCTGAAGCCCAGTTAGGGTCACCGGTAACATCAGTGTTAGCCTGACCGTAACGGTACTGGTTCATGTAAGCCTTGTTAGGATCCAGCTTATCTGCCATGTAGTCATCGTAATAAGCCTTGAAGTTATCAAATCCCTTGAAGGTATAGGAACCGAACTTATCCGAAATGAACATATTCTTGAAATGGTAGAACTCGTTGTGGGTACCGAAGATGAAGGTATGGTTGCCACGGAGCCAAGTCAGGTTGTCCTCAATGGTCCAGATGTCCTGGTTCAGGTAGTTAGCCTGGGAGTTTCGCTCAGTACCGATGTTGACAGTACCGCTACCAACGCCCGTAATGGAAATCATCGGTAGATGAGCCTTGATGTCACGGCTATCGCGCACTCTGACGAAGCTGACACGTGCCTCATTGCTCACACTTGGGGAGAATCGGCTCTGAAGCTCAGCGATGAAGGAGTTGGTATTGCTCTTGAACGGATAGCTGTAGCCGTATGAGTTCAAGCTGCTGGCACTGCCGCCACCACTCAACTGCTCAGCCTTGACCAGGCTCCAGCGGATGGCAAACTTATTGAACTCGTTGATGTTCCAGTCGAGTTTCAATCCAGCCTTATCGCTCTTGGTGTAGATGTCCTGGTTACTGTAGTAATCGTTGAAGTCGACTCCCTGCTTCTCAGCTATATTCTGGAGCATGGTCAGAATATCCTTAGCCTGCTCGGTATTCACCTTGGAATTGCCGGAGTCTACACCATAGAGATTAGGATACTCCTTGTTGGTGCGCTCATAGTTGGCGAAGAAGAAGAGCTTGTTCTTGATGATTGGTCCACCGAGGGTGACACCCATGTTATACTGGGTCTGCTTCTGATACTTTGGTGCATAACCTGTACCATCGAGGTAAGGATACTTGGTACCGATGAGGTCCTGGTTGTAGCCATAGTAGTAAGCCGAACCGTGGAACTGGTTGGTACCGCTCTTGGTGATGGCATTGATGGCACCACCGGTGAATCCGCTCTGGCGTACATCGAAAGGAGCCACAGATACCTGAATCTGCTCAATAGTCTCCATAGATACCGGCTGAGCACCTGCCTGACCGCCGTTGTTACCGCTGGATGCCAGACCGAAGACATCGTTGTTTGCCGCACCGTCAATCATGAAGTTGTTGTAACGGTTGTTGACACCAGCGAACGACATGTTTCCGGAATTGGTAACGGTGAGCTGCGGGTTCAATCGAGCCACGTCAGCGATACCGTGGGTGATGCTAGGCATGTTGTTGATCTGCTCTGCCGTCATACTGGTAGCAGCACCTGTACGGGAAGCAGCAAGACCCGCCTTGCCGGAAACCACCACTTCCTGAAGCTGGTGGGCATCCTCCTGAAGCGAGCATGAGATATTCTCTGTTTCACCGAGACTCAGGTTAAGGTTCTTGATTACCTTGTCCTTGTAGCCGATGTAAGAGATGCCTACCTTGTAAGGACCGCCTGGTCGCATACCTTGGATGGTATATCGTCCATCGATATTAGTAACGGCACGATATACGGTACCGGAAGGTTGGTGAGTAGCAGTAACAGTAGCTCCGATGACATTTTCGCCATCAGAAGTAATCTTACCGCTGATTCCAGAGGTAGTAATCTGTGCCATGGCAGCGTTCACCATCAGGATGAGCAATGCCAGAAGTAAATGCAATCTTTTCAGCATATTTCTTTAGATTATTTCGTTAATAATTTAGGTTTCCCCCCGCCAATAGGCAAGTTTTTCACCCATTTTATACAATATGGTGCAAATATAGCTAAAATATTTGAAATAACAAGAAATTAGCGTGAGAAAAACGTGTTACAAATAAAAAATATCAGTAAGTATGGAGAAAAGGGACAAAAAGAAAGCGCCCTGAAAGCAAAAGCATTCTATATACAATGCTTTCCCTTTCAGGGCGCTTATTTATAATTCGTATTCTAAATCTCTATTAGTTGAAGATGTAACGGATAGAGAACTGGATAGAATAGGTAGAGTTGAAGCTTGTCAAGTTAGTGTATGTCTTTGACAATACATCCTTACCGTTCTTCTGGAACTGGAATGAACCAGCAGCACCATTCTTACCAGCAGTATACTTCAACAACTTGGTGTTGTTAACTGTCTTGTAGAGACCCCAGCTGTTGTTCAGCAGGTTAGCGAGGTTCTTGATGTCAACACCAAACTGGAGAGTGTTCTTCTGACCAGCTACGTTGAGGTAGAAGTTCTGGTTGAACTTGAAGTCCAACTGATGATGCCAAGGCATTACAGCACCACCACGCTCAGCATACTCACCCTTGTGATTCTTCAGATAATCATCCTGGTTGATGTAAGCCCAGAAGTCATCCTTCTGCTGCTCAGCAGTATATTTACCATTGTCCTTGAAGTTCCACTTATCCAAAGCCTCGCGAGAAGCTGGGATGTAAACCAAACCGTTAGAACCGTAGTCGTTAACTACATTGCCAGTCAACTGGTAAGTGTAACGTGTGCAGCTGTAACCATCAGCATAACCCATGTTCATACCCTCGTAAATCAAACCAACCTCAGAACCGAAGTTCTTGCCGTAGTCCTTCTTGTAAGAAGCAGAGATGAGCAAGCGGTTAGGAGCTACGTATGTACCATAACCCAACTCCATATCGTTGTTACCGTTTACAGAGTAACGGTTGTTGTAGTATGCAGAAGAAACCTGGTCGCCCACACCATCACCGTAAGACTTAGCCTTAGAGTAGGTGTAAGAAGCAGAGAGGTTCAAACCGAATGCAAACTTCTTAGCCAAAGATGCAGTGATTGAGTAGTAGTATGCCTTATGACCAGCATTTGTGATCATGTAAGGGTTGCTGTATGAGTTGCGTGAATACCACTTACGCTTGTCACCAGGAGCCAGCTCTGTGTATGACTTACCATCCCAGTAGCGGTCGAGATTGATAACAGTAGCAGGATTGAACTCACGGCTATAGATACCTTCCAAAGAGAAGTCAACATCGTAAGGCAACTTAGCATCCAATGCCAGAGAAGTCTTCCATGTAGCGTTCATCTTCAAGTCCTTGTCGATGATGGTAGGAGTAGAAGGCGCAGCTGCATCCTCACGTTTAACAGCCAAGCCCTGCTGCTTCAATACATTTACCTGCTCATCACGGCTAGCATAGAACTTATCCATCAAATACTTAGCACCCTTGTCGGATGGAGTATTATAATAATAGGTGTACTGACCACAACCAGCGTTACCTACTGCAGATACGAGCCATACGAATGGCAGACGGCCGATGAAGTAACCTGTACCACCACGGAGCACCAACTTGTGGTTGCCGAGGATATCCCAGTTGAAACCTACACGAGGAGAAACTGTCAATGGAGCATCAGGGAGCTGATCGGTAGAATACTGAGACTCAACGCCAGCATCGTTCTTCCACTTCATGGCAGCGAAAGCCTTGTTATAGTTGTTCTCCAACTCTGGGTAGATAGGCAACTCAAAACGCAAACCAGCTGTCAGGCGGAAACGGTCAGAGAAGTTAACCTGATCCTGAACGTAAGCAGAGAACTGGTTGTACTTCATGGTAGCCTTGAACTGGCCTGAACCGTCCATTGGGAAGGTAACGCCATAGCTTCTAGGAGCCTTGCCGTTCATGAAGTCGTCCATAGACTCGAATACATAGTAACCGGCAGAAGCAGCACCGAAGCCGTTGGTAGCCTTGTTGGTCTCGAACTGGAGACCAGCGGTGAAGTTCTGGATGCCCATAGACCATGTAGCCTCATCAGTAGCAACGAAAGTCTTCACCTGACGGAGGTTACCCTCAGTAAATGGATCAGGACCGAAGCCCATATAGTAAGAACCATTCTTCAGGATATCCACTGTTGGGAACATACCACCCACATAAGTACGTGGCTCATCCTGATAAGAGTAAGTAGCACGGAGAACATTGTTTACACCACCCCACTTAGAGTTCCACTCAGCAGCGAAAGAAGTAAAGTTCTTCTCCTGATAGTAGCGAGCACTCTCGAAGTAGAGACCAGCGTTAGCAGTACGACCAGACTGAGACTTACCACCAGTAGCATCCTCACCACCAGGATAGATGACAGAATCCTTGAATGGAGTTGTAGAGCTAGATGGATTTGAAGAATCCTTATCATGGCTCTTAGAGAAACGGATATTCAACTTGTTGTTCTCGTTGATGTTCCAGTCGATACGAGCCAGGAACTTGTATGATGGAGTATCGAGAGAATATCTCTGATAGCGACCTGGGTTGTAACCATAGTTCTTGCTGAGGAAGCTGAGCATATTGTCCATGTCGCTCTGCAATGGGCGATGAACGGTACCAGATGATGGAGACCACTTATCGCTTTCGCTGAGACGAGCTGTACCAGAAGGACCAGCAGAGATGTTGCTCTGATACTCACCGTTAGCGAAGAAGAACAACTTATCCTTGATGATAGGACCACCGAAGCTGGCACCCCATGTAGTAGCATGAGACTGGAGGCGGTTCAACTCGTAATCACTTACCTTGTTACCACGCAAGTGAGAGTTGGTAGTGTACATATAAGCTGTACCCTTGAAATCATTGGTACCGCTCTTGGTTACGGCGCTGATAGCACCACCTGTAAATCCACTCAAACGAACATCGTAAGGAGATGAAGATACAGAAATCTGATCCAAAGCATCGAGAGAGATTGGAGATCCGTTGCCAGGGAGGTTACCACCAATACCGAAGGCGTTGTTGAACGCAGCACCATCGACAGTAACGTAAGACTGACGGTAGTTACCACCACCTACAGAGAAACCGCTACCTACATTGGCACCCTGAGGAGTCAACTTCAAGAGGTCGTTCATGCTACGTGATACGGTAGGAACTGCCTCAATCTGGTCGGCGTTGATACTTGTTGTAGCACCAGCGCGGTCTGTACGCATGTTGTTGTTGCGATCTGCAGTAACAACAACATCCTGCAACATCTCTGCGTTTTCAGAGAGACTTTCGTTCAGAATGGTGTTCTGACCGAGAGAGAGATTAAAATTCTTAACTTCCTTAGTCTTGTAACCTACATAAGAAACTTCCAAGACATAAGGACCACCTGGGCGCATACCCTGAATAGAATAACGACCATCAATGTTGGTCACTGCGCGATAGACTGTACCAGAAGGTTGGTGAACAGCCTTGATAGTTGCACCAATGATGTCCTCACCATTGGCAGTCACTTTACCACTAATGCCAGATGTAGTAATCTGCGCCATAGCGGTTGAAACCATAAAGGCCAGCAAAGCCACTAATAAATGCAATCTTTTCTGCATACCTTTTTTTATAAAATTAATTAATAATACGGGGGAATAGCCCCCAAATATCGTTTACGGGTGCAAAATTAAACAAAAAATTCGATATAAGTGTTACAACTGCATGAAAAATTGTGTTTTATAACATAAAAAAAATCTGCGTTAAGGAAATAACGCAGATTTTCTTTAAATTATTATTTATAACGGGGGTTTGGTTATAATTTTTCGAGGGGCTCGAGGCGGAGGGCTGCCTCGGGGGACTGACCTTCTATACCAGGCGATGGAATCGCCTGGAACGGGGGCTAGGCTCCCTGAGGGGGGACCTGAAACGGACCTGAAACGGACCTGAGGAAGGCCTGAAGAGGACCTGAAGAGGACCTGAGGAGGGACCTGAAACGGACCTGAAGAGAACCTGAAGAGGACCTGAAGAGGAGCGGGCTGCCCCTACTCCTTTCTCTGCCAGATGCTCATTACCTTGCGACGGATGGCGAGGATGTTCAGGATAGAGACTATCAGGAACAAAAGCATGCCTAAGCAGATAGATGGGAGCATGGTACCTTCTTCGATGTCAGGGAAGATTGCCTCGATAAACTCCATGTAGTAACCACGGACGAAGAAGAGGATGACCCAGGCAATGATGAGCACCACCAGGTTGAGCGACATGGTGAGCACCTGATATGGCTTCGCCACATTGGCAGGACTATAGCCTATCAACAGCAGGTTCTCCAACTTGGATGAGTTCTTCTGTACCAGCAGATAGATGCTGAGCATCAGAATGTAGAAACTCAGGATGGAGATGACCAGTCCGATAATCATTACCATGGATACCATCATGCGAAGGAAATAGGTGGTCTTCTCGGCATCAAGCTTGTCGGTTTCCACCTCATATCCGTTATCATCCAGGTATTTGGTGATGTTCTCGTCTCCCGGATTGCCTACCTCTACGATGAGGCGGTTAGGATCGCTCTTCTGGTTTGGAGCAAACTCCTGGTTACTCCAGTCCATAAATGCCTGTGGCACGAGGATGGTGTTGAGACGGGAAGAGAAGCCGATGACCTTACCCTTGAACTGCTCCTTCTTGCCGGCAGCCTGAATCTGGATATTGAAATCGATCATTCCCATCAGTCCATCGCTGATTTTCGGGAGCGAATGACTCTGGGCGAATCCGAAGTTATACATATTAATATAGGTACGCGGGAGGATGATTGGCACTTCCTTGGCTCCTGGCGTATACTTCCAGTCCTTGAGCGGCACATCGACGAAGCCGTCGGGCACGCTCTCAAAGAAGAGTTCGCTGTTAAGTACATTCACGCCGTTGACGCCCATCTGGGCATCTACCTTATATTCCGTAGAGGTGAACTTTCCCACCTTCTTCACGAACTTCTGGTCTCTGACATCATCTATCTCAGCACCCGTGAAGGTATTGGAGCGGCCGCTGATGGTATTTCCCATACCTATCTTCTTGCTCATGATGAGATAGTCGGCTTTCATGAAACTGTCTTCCTGTGTGAAGACAGGCAGCACGTCCTTATAAAACTGGAAGCCGAAAAGGACGATGAGCATACCGAAGAGATTGGCGAAGGCGAAGCCTGCAAACTGCGGTATGCTAATATGCTGACGAAGTAATTTCCAAACTAAATTCATTTTTGAATTGTTGAATGTTAAGTGTTGAATGATAAATTACAACTTAAAAGTGTGCTCGTAAGGCAAGTCCATGTGCTTGCCGATACTTGTTACGATGACTCCCGCCCCCTGCTCCTTGGCTTCCGCCATCATGATTTCCGCCATGATACGGGAGTTGTTGTCGTCGAGGTGACTGATAGGTTCATCTGCAAGGATGAAGTCGAAAGGCTGACAGAGCGCTCGCATCATCGCCACACGCTGCTGCTGTCCGAACGACATTCTTCCAATCTTTGCATCCACCTTGTCGGCGATACCGAGCATATCAAACCATTTCAAGATCTGTTCACGGCTCTTGAATCCGGTAATCTTGTTCTTGATTTCTACATTCTCCAAAGCGGTAAGCTCCGGGAAGAGACGAAGTTCCTGAAAGAGGTGGCTGATATGACGCTTTCTCATTTCCACCCAATCCTTAACCTTATAATTAGCGGTAACATCCTTGTCGAACATCACGCTTCCGCTGTAGTCGTGACGATAGCCGAGCACATAGCTGCAGAAAGTACTCTTTCCGCTGCCACTCTCTGCCTCGATAAGATAAAGATGCCCTTTCTCGAAGGTGACATCCTGCTTCCATATCTCCGAATCCAGGTCATCGCGCTGGGCGAAGACCTGTGGGAGAACGGAATGAAGCTGAATCTTTTCCACGTTATATTATTTAATGTATAATTATTAATGTTTAATTGCAGGAACCTGTCTCTTATACACATCTCCGAGCCCACGAGA
>ERZ1026898.732-NODE-732-length-18157-cov-3.359684_pt1 | contig 18157 bp, 13 predicted proteins | sample MGYA00380178_ERZ1026898 | MGnify/ENA primary metagenome ERZ1026898 (study PRJEB33269, sample SAMEA4719814) | human gut metagenome | biome: human-associated habitat; feature: organic feature; material: feces | place: Cameroon | collected 2013-10 ... | reverse complement strand
ACGCACAAAGCGCACCTGCCCCAAGCGCACAGCCCGCTAGCGCACCCGCGCCCCAGCCCAGCCATTCGGCAACGCAGGCGGAAACGTCCGAACCGCAATCGCAGAACACCGAGACGAGCGGAAACGACAACGAAGCAACAGGGGAAGCCGCGCTCACCTTCGACTCCTTCGTTATTGGCGAGTCGAACCGCATGGCCTACAACATGGCAGTAGAGGTTGCAGACCGCCCTGGCTCATCCGAGCTGAACCCACTGTTTATATATGGACGATCCGGTGTAGGCAAAACGCACCTTATGTGCGCGATCCAAAACTACATCAAGGAAACCCGTCCAGAGCTCAACGTGTGCTATATCGATTCGATGGAGCTGGTAAACCGCTACTCAGACGCGGCAATAGAAAAGAGCGTCGATAAGCAAAGTTTCAAGAACTTTGAGGGTTATTTCCAGCAGGCGGACGTACTGCTCATCGACGATATTCAGGGACTCCAAAGCAAGCCCGGCACGCTCAACGCACTGTTCCGCATCTTCAATTCGATGATCCCAAAGGGTAAGCAGTTTGTGTTCTCCGCAGACCGAGCGCCAAAGAACATCGACCTCGACGAACGCTACGTGTCCCGATTCAACTCGGGAGCCACGATAGACATTCAGCCACCCGATGACGAGACGAAACGCAACATCATCAAGAGCCTTATCCGCCACTATCAGAGTCGGGAAAACACATCGTTTGTCATCACAGACGAAATCCTCGACTACATCGTGGACAATTCCAGTTCAAACATTCGCGAGCTGAAGAGCGCTATCACCAACGTGATATTCGCCATGAAGATGAACAAGGACCACACGCTTTCAGAAGGTCAGGTAAAGGAGCTTCTGGGCAACCACTTTATCGGCGGAGGCAAGAAACGCATCACGATAGAGATGATCCAAGCAGCCGTTGAAGATTTTTACGGCGTTTCGCATAAGGACATCGTGGGGCGCGGAAGGGCAAGAAGCATTGTGCGGCCACGACAGGTTGCGATCTATCTGTGCCGTGACTTGTCGGAAACTACGCTAAGCAACATCGGCAAAGCGTTCAACCGCGACCACACCACGGTGCTTCACTCGTGCGAGCTCATTTCAAGCCAAATGCAGGAAGACCGAAACCTGCGCGAAGAACTGGAAGCGGTGCGCGAGAAAATTCGCATCCAGCAGTATTAAAACCTGTTGATAAACGGTGACAAAGTGTGGGGATTACCCCGTACCTTTGTGGAAGAAGTTTTCCCCACGTTTTCCCTGTGGATAACCAAGGTGCTTTTCCACAGGGTTCCCGACATATGTTTTTCCGCATTCATCAGGCAAAAGGAAAGTTATCAACATATCCACCCTGATTACTACTTCTACTATTAGTTATTAATTAAAGAATAGAGAAGGAATTAAAGGAGAGGAAAACTCGATCATGGAACTCCGTTCCCGATCGACAGTCAGCTTGGCTAGAACAGGTATCATAGCCAAGAGAAACAAAGGACAGGAGCATTAATGAAATTCAGCGTTAACCAATCGGAGCTTCAAAATGCCCTAGCGGTTGTAGTTAAAGGATCCTCCACCCGTTCTACGCTTTCCATTCTTGCTGGCGTGTATATCAAAGCTGAAGAGGGAAGGATTACCCTTCAAACCACCAACCTCGAACTCTCCATCAAGGTAACGTGCTTCGCCATGGTGGAAGAACCCGGCGAAACAGTGGTACCAGCAAAGCTCTTCGGTGACATCATTAAGAACCTCCCCGACATGGCTGTTCGTGTTGAGGCAGACGAAACTACCGCAACGGTATTCTGTGATAGCACCACATTCTCCTTGAAGGCGCTCAACCCACTCGACTTCCCCGCCTTCCCCGAAATCGAGGCCGATCAGGAAGCTTCGTTCCCCTTCAACGCGTTTTCTTCGATGGTCAAGCGCACCGCTAAGGTGGTTTCTCACGACGAGACGCGCATTGTGCTTACGGGTGTTCTTGTTTCTTGCGTGGGCTCCACTTTGAAGATGGTGGCGACCGACTCCTACCGTCTGGCTGTTTCCGAAACTGAACTCGATTCGCCATGCCCCGAAGAGTTCGAGGCGGTTATTTCCGGCTCTTTCCTCCAGGACATTGCTTCCCTCCCTCAGTCGGAAGACCCTATTACGATTGCGCTTAACGACAACCAGATCGTAGTTACCTATCGTGACACCACGTTTATCAACCGCCGTATCGAGGGCACCTTCCCGAACTATAAACAGTTGATTGCCGAGGGTCATTCCACCCGTGCAACGCTCTCAACTCATGCACTTACCGATGCGGTCCGTCGTGTTTCTCTGTTGAGTAACAAGGTTTCCCCTGTGCAGGTTCGCGTAGATGCTGAATCCGGAGTGGTGACCCTGCTTACCAACTCTCAGGATATTGGCAACGCTCAGGAGAATCTTATTTGCGAGGTCGATGGCGAATCGGTTGATATTGCATTCAACTTCACCTTTATGCTCGATGGCTTGAACTCCATCGACACTGACGCGGTTCATCTTGACTTGTTCGGGCCTATGAAGCCTGGCATCCTGCGTGCCGCAGAAGGTGAGAACTTTCTTTACCTCATCATGACTGTGCGCGTGTAGATTGTGGGTTTCTGGCTCCATGGGGCTCGCTATCGAAAAAATCGCGTGTCGTAATTTCAGGTCGTATGAGCAGTTCGAACTTGACGGCATCGGGGGTCTAACCTTAATTGTTGGGCCTAATGCGGTGGGCAAAACAAACCTTCTTGAAGGTATTCAGCTCGTCACGGCTTGCTCGTCGTTCCGTAGTTCGACGCCCAGCCACTTGGTTCGCGCCGGTCAAGGTGCTGGCATGTTTTCGGCGGAAATATGCGGCGATGGTCGATGTCTCGATGTGGAATTGCGTGTTTCACGTGAAACACGCGATTATTTTGTCAATGGGAAGAAGAAACGTCCTCGTGATATCCGAGGCACGTTGCCTTCTGTACTGTTTTCTCCTGAGGATTTGGAGCTGGTGAAAGGCTCCCAGTCGTTTAAACGAGCGCAGGTTGACCAGATGGGTGCCCAGCTGAGCGCAAACTACCATGCGGTACGAAAGGACTACGAAAAGATCCTTCGACAGAAGAACCGTTATCTGAAGGAGAGTGTTTCACCTCTATTCCTTCAAAGTATCAACGAGGTCGTGGCTACGGTTGGTTCTCAGCTGTACCGCTTGCGTTGCGAGATGATTGCTGCGCTTTCCCCGTACCTGAAGGAATGCTATCGGGGGATTTCGGGTGGACGCGAATCGGTTGAGCTGGTGTACATTCCATCATGGCTTCGCAAGTCATTCGATCTCGACCGTATTCCTTCGGTTGAGGCGCTCAGCAGGACTGCCGCACAGGAGCAGCTTGTCAGTGCAATGGAAAAGGATGCCCATAGGGAGCACGAGCGGCGTATGTCCCTTTATGGCCCTCAGCTTGATCTGGTAGAGTTCTACCTCGATGGACTCAACGCTCAGCAGTTTGCCTCGCAGGGGCAGCAGCGAAGCTTGGTTCTGGCGTTTAAGATGGCACAGGTTGCGCTTATCGCGGAACGATTAGGGCAAAATCCTGTTTTACTGCTCGACGATGTGATGAGTGAGCTTGATGAGATGCGCCGCGATGCGTTGCTTTCTCTGATCTCCGGCGAGGTGCAGACGTTTGTGACTGCCACCAATGCGGAAAAGGTGAGCCCGGCGCTTTCCACGTTGGCGCGTGTTGTAGAGATTGGCGGCGAATAGGTATGGTCGAATACGACAGCGATTGGGGGTCGTCGCGTGACCCTCGCCGTTATATCGCTGCGATGAACGAGCGAAACAATTCCCTCCGCCCTGTTTCTTCCTCGCTTTCTTCTTTTGCTTCGTCGATGCCTGAGGAAGTTAAGAAGCGCGTTCTTGTGCAACGCAAAATAGAAAAAACCCATGCCCAATTTGCCGAACTGGTGGACCCTTTTATTCTCAAGCACACCAATTCGGTGTATCTGCTCAAAAGCCAGGCTGTTGAAGGGGCGTACGATCTGGTGGTGTATTTGGACAACTCAACGTGTGCTGCCGAGCTGAATGCGCGCAGGGAGCTGCTTCGCTTTGAGTATCTCGATCGATTCAATACGACCATAGATGTCTTTGAGATTCGTATCTCAAGGGGGCCGTACAAGGAGAAGCATCCCTTTGCCGAGCCTTCTGGCTCAGATGCCCAGCCTAAAGTTCGAGATCTTAGTGAAGAGGAATCGTCACGAATTGAAGAGATGACGTCGTCTATCGAAGATCCTCGTTTAAGGGCTTCGTTTCAACGCGCTATGGCGGCTCAGAAGCGTCGAAATGAGCCTTCTTCATAAAAAATGCCTAACACGATGGCTTTTATACCCGTAGAAGCGCTCTGAATGCCCTCTGATGCCAATAGGCGGCAAGGTATCTTACCTATTCTGCTATAATAATAAGGTTCTAAATCCCCTCGATACGTCGCTTTTGGGCGTATCAGCTAGCAGAAAGAGGAGGAAATACGTGGCTTCAGACGAATCCCACTACAGCGGCCAAGACATTCAGATCTTGGAAGGCCTTGAAGCAGTGCGCAAGCGCCCCGGCATGTATATCGGTTCTACCGGTCCGCGCGGCCTTCACCATCTGGTGTACGAGGTTGTAGACAACGCAGTAGATGAAGCTCTTGCTGGCTATTGTGACCACATCGAGGTTACTATCCATGAGGACAACTCCATCACCGTTGTTGACAATGGCCGTGGTATTCCCGTAGACAAGCATCCCAAGGAGAAAATCCCAACCGTTGAAGTTGTACTTACTATCCTTCATGCAGGTGGTAAGTTCGGCGGCGAAGGCTATAAGGTTTCCGGCGGCTTGCACGGCGTAGGCGTTTCTGTCGTGAATGCGCTTTCCACCCAAGTGGTTGTGCGCGTTCGTCGCGATGGCAAGGAATATGAGATTTCCTTCGATCATGGCAAAACCAAAGAAAAGCTTCACGAGGTAGGAACTTCCAAGACCAGTGGTACCACGGTAACCTTCTGGCCTGACCCTGAGATTTTCAAAGAAACCACCATCTTCGATTACGAAACGCTGAAAACCCGTTTCCGTGAGATGTCGTTCCTTAACAAGGGTTTGAAGATCACCCTTGCCGACGAGCGCACCCCCGGCGAAGACGGTAAGCCCCGTACCGAGGTATTTCAGGCGCTTGGCGGTCTTCAGGACTTCGTTAAATTCCTCAATGAGGGCAAGGAAACGCTGAACAAGCCCATCTACTTCGAGGCTGAAAACGAAGACGGCATGGTGGAAGTGGCAATGCAATGGTCCTCTTCCTATTCTTCCAATGGCGTGCTCTCGTTTGCGAACAACATCCACACCATCGACGGCGGCACTCATCTCGACGGCTTCAAGCAGGGTGTTACGCGTACCATCAACGATTACGCTCGCAGCAAGGGAATCTTGAAGGAAAAGGACAGCAACCTTTCCGGCGACGATACCCGAGAAGGTCTTTCTGCCGTTGTTTCGGTTAAGCTTCGCGACCCGCAGTTCGAGGGTCAGACCAAGGGCAAGCTGGGCAACACGGAAATTCGCGGCTTGGTTCAGACTGCCGTAACCAAGGGCTTGGCCGAGTATCTTGAAGAGAACCCCACGCCTGCTAAGCGCATCATCAACAAGGCATCTCAGGCGTTGAAGGCACGTGAGGCTGCTCGTAAAGCGCGCGAGATGACGCGTCGTAAAGGCGTTCTTGATTCTTTCAGCCTGCCAGGAAAGCTGGCTGACTGTTCGAGCAAGAACCCCGCCGATTCCGAAATCTTCATTGTCGAGGGCGATTCTGCAGGTGGATCCGCTAAGCAGGCTCGTGACCGTAAGTATCAGGCCATCATGCCCCTGCGTGGCAAGATTTTGAACGTCGAACGCGCTGGCTTGCATCGCTCGCTTTCTTCCGACACCATCTCTTCGCTCATTACCGCAATCGGTACTAACATCGGCGAGGATTTCAACGCGGATGCTGCCCGTTACCACCGCATCATCATCATGACGGATGCTGATGTCGACGGTGCCCATATCCGCATCCTGCTGCTCACCTTCTTCTATCGCTATATGCCCGAGCTTATTACGCGCGGCTACATCTACATCGCTCAGCCTCCGCTGTATGGTCTGAAGAAGAAGGGCAGTAAGAAGCTGGAGTACATCTTCAACGATGACGCTCTAGCCGCCCGCTTAGCAGAGATTCCCGATCGAGACAGCATTTCGCTGCAGCGTTACAAGGGTTTGGGCGAAATGGATCCCGAGCAGCTCTGGGAAACCACCATGGAGCCTTCCACCCGCACCATGCTCCAGGTAAGCATCGAAGATGCAGCTGAAGCTGAGCGTGTGGTAAGCGAACTAATGGGCGATCAGGTTGAGCCCCGTAAGGAATTCATCCAGAAGCACGCCCATGACGTGCGCTTCCTCGACTTCTAAGAGGGTTGCCGGGTAGGAACCCGGCAAAGTGTTTCACGTAAAACATTCAAGCAACAAGACAGAAGGAGTCTTCGTGGCAGAAGATAAGAACGAGACAGACAAGAAGGATGAGCAGCAAGCTGCTGCGGCAAACGTTCTTCCTGCTGAGCTCAGCAAAGAGATGCGCACGTCGTTCCTCGAGTATTCGATGAGCGTTATTGTTTCGCGCGCGCTTCCCGATGTTCGCGACGGCTTGAAGCCTGTTCATCGCCGCATTCTGTATGCGATGAATGAAAGCGGCATCACCCCAAAGCGTCCCCATGCTAAGTCCGCTCGTACCGTTGGTGACGTAATTGGTAAGTATCACCCGCATGGTGACTCTGCGGTATATGACACCATGGTTCGTTTGGCACAGCCATTCTCCATGCGTGTTCCGCTGGTTGACGGCCACGGCAACTTTGGTTCGATCGACGGCGACTCGGCAGCTGCAATGCGTTACACCGAGGCTCGCCTTGACAAGCCGGCAATGGAGTTGCTGCGTGACCTTGACAAGGAAACGGTAGATTTCCAGCCGAACTACGATGAGAGCCTGCAGGAGCCCGTCGTCTTGCCTTCGCGCTTCCCGAACCTGTTGGTAAACGGTTCTTCGGGCATTGCTGTTGGTATGGCGACGAACATTCCCCCGCATAATCTTGGCGAGGCAATCGACGCAACCTGCATGATGATCGACAATCCTGATTGCACGGTTGACGACCTGATGAAGGTTCTCCCCGGCCCCGACTTCCCAACGGGAGGCATCATCATGGGCCGCAAGGGAATCCGCGATGCTTATGAAACAGGAAAAGGAAGCCTCACCATTCGCTCGAAGTGCCGCATCGAAGAGGGCAAGAACGGCAAACATTCCATCGTTGTTTCCGAGATTCCCTACCAGGTGAACCGTACTAATCTCTTGAAGAAGATCGCCGATTTGATCCGCGACAAGAAGCTTCCCGAGATTTCAAACGTTCATGACGGCGCTGACCGCCATGGCATCGACATCATTATCGAGCTGAAGCAGAATGCTATTCCTCAGGTTGTGCTGAACAAGCTGTACAAGCATACCCAGCTGCAGGTTGGTTTCGGCTGCAATATGCTGGCTCTGGTTAATGGTGTTCCTCGTGTATTGTCCCTGAAGGAAATCCTCCACTACTACATCCTGCATCAGGAAGAGGTTGTGGAGCGTCGCACGCGCTACGACTTGGCCAAAGCAGAGGCCCGTGCCCATATCTTGGAAGGCTTTGTGATTGCTCTCGACAATATCGACGAGGTAATCCAGATCATTCGTTCGTCCAACACCGATCGCGAAGCGAAAGACGTGTTGATAGAGCGCTTCAAGCTTTCCGAAAAGCAGAGCGAAGCAATCCTCGAAATGAAGCTGCGCCGCCTGACCGGCTTGGAACGCGAGAAGATCGAAGCCGAATTGAAGGAACTGCGCGAGAAGATTGATTACTACAAGCGTTTGCTTTCCGATAAAGACCTGGTAAAACAGGTGATCAAGGAAGAGCTTACCGAGATCAAGGAAAAGTTCAGCTCCGCTCGTATCACCAAGATCACCGACGAAGCGAAGGATCTTGACGTAGAAGACCTTATCGCTGAAGAAGAGGTTGCCATCACGGTAACCAAGGCTGGCTATGTGAAGCGTCTTCCCGTGGCTACGTATCGCCAGCAGAAGCGCGGCGGTAAGGGCATGCAAGGAGTGAATTTGAAAGAGGCCGACTTCGTCGAGCATCTCTTCATTTCCTCAACCCATGCTTATCTACTGTTCTTCTCTTCTCGCGGACGTGTATACCGTTTGAAGGCCTACGAGATTCCCGAGGCGTCTCGTCATGCCCGAGGAACCGCAATTGTTAATGTTCTGCCCTTGGAAAAGGGTGAAACCATCGCTGCGGTTATCGCTACCAAGGATTTCCCCGAAGACGAGTACCTGATGTTTGCGACTTCGTCCGGCATGGTTAAGAAAACTTCCATGAAGCTCTACGACCGTACGCGCCGAGACGGCTTGATCGCGATCAACCTGAAGGAAAACGACACGCTTATCAGCGTCCAGCGCGTTGCTGAGGGTGAAAAGGTCATGATGGTCTCCTCTGCAGGCAAGGCTATTATGTGGGACGAATCCGAGGTTCGTGCTATGGGTCGTGACACCATGGGCGTGCGCGGTATGACGGTTAACGCCGACGCTCGCGTGCTCGGCATGGAGATAGCGCGACCGGGAACCGAACTCTTGGTTATCACCGAGCTCGGCTATGGCAAGCGCACTCCGGTAGAGGAATATCCTTCCCACCACCGCGGAGGCCAAGGTGTATACACCATCACCATGACGGCCAAGAAGGGCTTGCTCTCGGCCATGAAGATCGTCGAGGAAGACGACGAGATCATGATTATCACCGAAGAGGGCGTAGTGGTTCGTACACCGGTTTCCGGCGTGTCGCAGCTGGGACGCTCCACTCAGGGCGTTCATGTGATGAATGTTGCCGGCAAGGACAAGGTTTCTGCTGTGGCTACTTCCACTACAACCGAAAAGAAATCTTCCAAGGCGGCGCCTGCCACCCATAAAGATCAGGCAAGTCTGCTCGATGGAGAGTAGTCGTAAGCACTGATATTTCCGATGTTGGGACCCAGAAGCTCTGGGTCCCAATTTTTTTCAAAAATTTTTTCGTTAATTTGAAGCAAGGAATTATCCAAGAAGAGGGCGCTTTTTCTTCCGGAGTGGCGGTGTTGCCGTCAATTTTTGAAATAATTTGTTTTGCTATTGGAATTGAAAACACTATCCTGACCTGGTGTTATTCAGATATGAATCAGCCGAAGGAAACCCTAGCGAAAACTTTTTTAAGAAAATGCAAAATTCTTCTTGACCCATATGGGGGTAGGAAGTATATTAATTGAGCGCGATTTCGGGCCCATAGCTCAGTTGGTTAGAGCGCACGCCTGATAAGCGTGAGGTCAGCAGTTCAAATCTGCTTGGGCCCACCATTTTTTTACTGATAAACGCTCCACCGTGAGCCGAGTTTGCCGGTGGAGCGTTTATTGATAACGAAATCGCACATAACCTACGTGGGGCATTAGCTCAGCTGGGAGAGCGCGGGCTTTGCAAGCCTGAGGTCAAGGGTTCGATCCCCTTATGCTCCACCACGAATTTTCGAAGCCGTCCGAATGGACGGCTTCTTTTTTGTGTAGAGCGACTGGTCTGCCCTGCTTGGGCTTATTCGCGCTGGTAAGCTTTTACCGCTTATGGGTTAACAAGACAACGTCTTTAAGAAGGAAGAAGTAGATGAAACAGGAAAACATCCGCAATGTGGCAATCATTGCGCACGTTGACCACGGTAAAACCACCCTGGTCGACCGCCTGCTCTGGTCCTCGCATGTATTCCGCGAAAACCAGGAAGTCGCTGAGCGCGTGCTCGACTCAAACGATCAGGAGCGCGAGCGCGGCATCACCATTCTCTCTAAGAACATCTCCATCTATTACAAGGACACCAAGATCAACGTTATCGATACTCCCGGCCATGCCGACTTCGGTGGCGAGGTAGAGCGTGTTCTCAATATGGCAGACGGCGCATTGCTTATTGTTGATGCTTATGAGGGCCCCAAGCCCCAGACCCGTTTCGTTCTTTCTCACGCCCTTGAGCGTGGTTTGCGCATCGTTGTTGTGGTTAACAAGATTGACCGCCCCAACGCTAACCCCGATGCTGCTGTTGACAAGGTATTCGACTTGATGGTTGAGTTGGGTGCAAGCGACGAGCAGCTCGATTTCCCCGTAGTTTACGCTTCCGCAGTCAATGGCTACGCACGCTACGACGTCAATGATGGCAACATGGACATGATTCCCCTGCTGGACACCATCCTGAAGGAAATCCCCTGCCCTGACGTAGATGTAGAAGGCCCTGTTGCCCTTCAGGTCTGCACGGTTGACCACAGCAGCTATGAGGGACGAATCGGTATTGGTCGTTTGCAGAGCGGTACCATTCATGAAAAAGAGCAGGTTCTGGTAATCCAGCCCGACGGCAACCGCTACAACGCGCAGATTCGTAAGGTTTACACCTTTGAGAACCTTGGTAAGGCCGAGGTCCCCGAGGCCAGCGCAGGCGATATCGTGGCTGTTATCGGCGTGGAGCAGACTGACATCGGCGATGTTATCACCGACCCTGAGAATCCTGTCGAGATGGAGCCTTTGGCCGTTGAGGAACCCACCATGGCTGTTGTGTTTGAGGCTTCCACGAGCCCCTTGGTTGGTCGAGAGGGCGATATTGTTGGCGCTCGCCAGCTGAAGGAGCGCCTGATGCGTGAAAAGGAGAGCAACATCTCCATGCGCATCGAGGAAACCGAAGACAAGTCGGGTGTTCGCGTTGCCGGTCGTGGCGTTCTTCATCTTTCCGTTCTTATGGAGACCATGCGCCGCGAAGGTTTCGAATTCCAGGTTGGTCGTCCTCAGGTTGTTTACAAGGAAGACGAGGCTGGCAACAAGCTCGAACCCATCGAGGAAGCCACTATCGACGTTCCCAACGACTATTCCGGTAAGGCAATTGAGGTTATGGGCACGGCAGGCGGCATCATGGAAGACATGGTGTCCGACGAAACCATGACTCACCTTACGTTTGCCATCCCCTCCCGTGGCACCATGGGCTTGAAGACCAAGATTCTGAATGTAAGCCACGGCGAAGCGGTGCTGTTCCATCACTTCCGTGAATACGGTCCTTATTCCGGAGAGATGATTGGCCGCAAGAACGGCTGCATGATTGCCATGGCAACAGAGAAGTCGGTTGCATACGCTCTTGATACGTTGCAGGAGCGCGGCAAGCTATTCGTTGGTCCGGGCGAGGATTGCTATGAAGGCATGATCGTCGGCGAATCCGCCAAGGAAGGCGACATGGTGGTAAACGTCGCCAAGGCTAAGCAGCTGGGCAACCAGCGCTCTTCTGGCGCCGATAAGGCTATCTCCCTTACGCCTCCTATCACGTTTACGCTTGAAGAGGCGCTTGAATACATCGAAGACGACGAGCTGGTAGAGGTAACGCCTCAGTCTATCCGTCTCCGCAAGCGCACCCTTTCCGCTACTCAGCGCCGTAAGGAAGCAAAGAATAAATAAATCAGTTTCTTTCAATCCGGATTCTCTTGTATAGGGTATTCGGGGGGGTAACCCAAAAAGGTTGACTGATTAAAACGCCGGACGATTCGTCGTCCGGTGTTTTGTTGTTAAGTGCCGCCTGCAATGAGAAGCACGCGGATAGGGATCTCCTTGTCTGCAGCGCCATCCTGAGGCTGCCCCCGAGAGTTCTAAAAACAGAAAATCGGCCTGGACTGCAACTTTTTTGCGATTAGGGATTGTCGCAGGGCGCCAAGGCGCAAATCGCGGCCCGAAATCGCAGCAAATCAGCCGCGAAACGGTCCCTTTTTTGCTTTGCAGATGAGGGAAGGAGTCCCTAATCGCAAAAAAGTTGCAAGAAAGCGGAGATTTTTGTTTTCAGAATGAGGAGCTACATGGCCTTGCGATAAAGAAGCGAATTATCTGGGTGGAGTGCAAGACATTTCGTTTCACGTGAAACAGAGCGCTGCATCGGGATTGGGTATTTCGGAGTGGTTGGCACGCTGCTCGGGAATTTCGTGCGCCGGGGCTATCGCTGTTCGCCGACCTCGATAGGGGAAGCGTCTTTTATGGAGGGGGTGTGATTAAACAGCGGTGATACGTGGGCAAATTGTGCGAACGAAATCACGAAATTGACGTTGTGCAAAAATAGCATGCGTTGCACCTGCTCATCGGGTGTGACCTCGTTTCGTACCGTAGGAAAAAGGAACATACATGAAGCACGGAGCTCTTCTTCGCAAGATTTCTGTTGTCGGCGTATCCGCTGCCTGCTGCATCGCCCTGGTTGGTTGTGGCGGCACGAATTACGGCTATACCGGCGGCGTTGCAGCAACGGTAAATGGTGCTGAGATTCAGGAAGACACCATCACTAAGTACATTCAGGACTTCCGCACTAGCTCAGACCTCACCAGCGACGACGACTGGGGCAATTGGATGAAGGAGAATTCCTTTGATCCCGCCACGGTTCGCGATCAGGTGATCGATTACTACGTTGAAAACGAGCTGAAGAAGCAGGCGTGTGACGAAAAGGGCATCACGGTCGAGCAGTCTCAGGTTGATGACGAGATCAACAACATGAAGGCCAATTACGATAGCGATGACGCTTGGAAGCAAGCTCTTTCCTCTGCTGGCTTGACCGAGGATCAGTATCGCGAGTCCGTTGAGGCTGGTTTGCTTGATAAGGCCTTGGAAGATGCAGTTGCGGGAGACGCAGCCACTGCTGACGACTCAAAGGTGCTTGAAATGCTGAACACGTACTACACCATGTTCAATGGCGCTAAGAAGTCCTCCCATATCTTGTTCGCTTCGAGCGACACCGAAAAGGCTCAGGAAGTACTCGACCAGATCAATGCTGGAACGCTCGATTTCGCCGAAGCTGCCAAGCAGTATTCCACCGACACGGCCTCCGCGGCCGATGGCGGCAATGTTGGCTGGGACGCTATTAATTCCTTTGTAACCGACTACACCGATGCTCTTGACGGCCTTTCCGTTGGTCAGGTGTCTGGCTTGGTAACGAGCGATTACGGCATTCACATCATCAAGTGCACCGATGAGTTCACCTGCGATGGTAAGGCAACTAGCCTCTCCGCATATCCTCAGGAATTCGTTGGCTACATTTCGAACATCGTGAAGGACCAGAACAAGTCCACGGCATATTCCGATTGGTTCAACAACTATAAGGCTCAGGCAGACATCCAGAACAACGATATGCCCGAGAACGTTCCTTATAACCTTGATATGACCAAGTACGACAACAGCGATTCATCGAGCGATAACTCCGATGACTCCAACAATGGGGCTTCTGCCGATACCAATGCCGATGCGTCGGCTACGGAGGGCTCGTCGGAATCCTCCAATGAACAGAGCTCGGATTCCGAGAATTCCGGTCAGTAAAAACCAATTAATCAGGCTTTCCCAAGGCCGCCTCGCATGAGGTGGCCTTGATTTATCTGAAAGGTAAGCAATGGAAACGAAACCGCCTCTAATCGAGCTTCATGACGCCGTAGTTCGCCGTAAGGGAAAAGAGATCTTGAATGTGGGGGACTTCACATTGCAGCAAGGCGAAAGCATTGCCCTTATTGGCCCTAATGGCGCCGGCAAATCGACGTTTATTCATCTCATAACCCGTGAAGTGTTCCCCCTTCATCGCGATGAGCCTCCGGTGCTGTTCAAGGGGAAGTCGTTGGTCACGCTCGAAGAGGTTAAGCAATGCTTGGGCATTGTTTCTTCAACGATGCAGGATCAGATAACCGTCCATCTTCCGGCCCTTGATGTGGTGTACGGCGGGCTGTTCGGCGTTCTCGGCGTTCCCCGCCGTCACAACATGACCGAGACAGGCAAGGAAAAGGCTTTGCGTGCTCTGGAATTCCTGGGAATGAAAGAGCATGCCGATCGAGACATCATGACAATGTCTTCTGGCCAGGCTCGTCGCGTGCTTATTGCCCGTGCGCTTGTTCATGATCCTGAGGTATTGGTATTTGACGAGCCAACTACCGCGCTTGATCCTGAAGGCATGTATTTCGTTCGCAAGGCAATGCGCGATTTGGTTGCTGCTGGCAAGTCGATTATTTTGGTTACGCACTATCCCGAAGACATCATTCCCGAAATCAAGCGTGTGGTAATGATCAAAGACGGCAAGCTTTATGGGGACAAGCCCAAGGAAGAAGCCCTTACTACCGAGTGTGTTTCCGACCTTTTTGACGTTCCTTTAAAAATCTTGTCAGAAGATGGCTATTTTTCTCTTGTCAGCCGGTACTAAGATGGTGTAAAGTACATCCTTGCATGCGCGGGAAGCGCTGCAGCTGGAGAGATGTCCGAGTCTGGCTTAAGGAGCACGATTGGAAATCGTGTATACGCCAAAAGCGTATCTGGGGTTCGAATCCCCATCTCTCCGCCAGTGATTTTTCGAAAGCGCCTGTTTTGGGCGCTTTCTTTTTCACCAGCCCCTTTGGCGGCTGATACATATCTTGGAAGGGTGGCAGAGCGGCTGAATGCGGCGGTCTCGAAAACCGTTTTACCGGTACTCCCGGTAACGAGGGTTCAAATCCCTCCCCTTCCGCCAGAATTTAAAGGTCTGCTCTTGCCAGGCCTTTTTTCATATAGACAGCCAAAGCCGCATATTTGGGAATATAGGGACAGGTCCCATTTTCCCACTTAGTTGTAGCGCACAGAGGTGGCGCCTTCCTTGCACAATCTCTTGCAGTTGGGCCTTTTCTTAGGTGGGAAAATGGGACCTGTCCCTATATTCCCAACCTTCATGGATGGGTTGTGCTCGTTGGCGGAGTTTGGGTTGGGCTTTTCTGCTTGCGAGAGTACACTGGGCTGAATTGGTTTAGAAGAAAAGGGAAAGGACGACCATGGTAGATCGTGTGGTAGATCCCGAAAACGATATCCCCGTAGAAGACGTTGATGACGTGCTGAAGGCTGTTATCGTCGCTGTTTTGGACGAAGCTGCCGATAAGATGGAGGAGGGGAAAGATGTTATTCCCTTCACTGGTCTTGCAGTGAAGGAGAACCTCTTCATCGAGACGCACCCGGGTGACGATGCTGAGGAATGCTTCTTGGCTGCGCGTAAAGAGGTTCAGGGCGCTCGTGGCGCGACGGCATATGCTTTCTGCTATGACGGCTATGTCGACACCGATGAAGGCCAGAAGGACGCGCTTATCGCTGAAGGTGGCTTGCCTGGCGAAGAGCAGGGGTACGCATTTGGCTACCTTTACGATGAGGATGGCATTGAGCGAGAGGTTGTCTACATCGGCCCTGCTCCTAACTTTATGGAAAACCTCAAACTTGAGCTTGAGGTGGAGGGAACCCTCGATCCTAAAGAGCAGGAAGAAGCAACTGAGGAATAGCGAACTCAATCGAGGAGTCGGCAGCACTGCCGGCTCCTTTTTTGTGCGCTGAATTCGTTGTTTGAAAAGAAGGTATGACGCCTATGCGGAAACCAGGGCATTGCCCAGCTTTTCCAGGATTTTCGCATTGTTTTCGCATCAATTTCAGATAACGGGAATAGGATGGTCTCAGGAAATTCATAAGGCTAATGTGTGCAAACCGTGAGTTCTCGTAGAGTCATTGGTTCTTCATTGTCTTGTTTGGTAACCTAACAAGGCTAATTTCCTGCTTCGGGGTAGCCTTTAAACCCGAAGCCGTAAGTCCAGAGGAGGTGAACTGATGAAGGCTTATGAACTCTTGTATTTTGTAGCTCCGTCTATCGACGAAGAATCTCGTCTCGCTGTTATGAAGCGTATCGAGACCGCCCTCGCAGAAGGTAACGGTGTCGTTGATAATGTTGATAACTGGGGTAAGCGCAAGCTCGCTTACGAAATCAACGGTCTGACCGACGGTGATTACACCCTTATCGATTTCCATGCAGAGCCCAGCAACATTGCTGAACTCGACCGCGTACTCCGCATCTCCGATGCTGTTGTGCGTCACATGATCGTTGCTCGCACCGATCGCGATTAATTTTCAAGGAAATCAAAAGGTGGACGGACTGGTCCACGTTGTGAAAGAGGTATCGATATGAGTATCAATCGAGTTGTAATCAGCGGAAACCTTACTCGTGATCCCGATTTGCGTTCCACTGCAAGCGGTATGCCTGTTCTGGGCTTCGGCGTCGCAGTTAACGATCGCCGCAAGAATCAGCAGACGGGTGAATGGGAAGATTACCCCAACTTCATTGATTGCACTATGTTTGGTGCTCGCGCACAGAGCGTTTCCCGCTTCCTTTCCAAGGGTAGCAAGGTCGCCATCGAGGGAAAGCTTCGTTGGAGCCAGTGGGAGCGCGATGGCCAGAAGCGTAGCAAGATCGAAGTCATTGTTGACGAGATCGAGTTCATGACCAGCCGCAACGATGGCGCTCCTCGCGCCGCGGCTCCCATGGCGGCGCCTATGGCTCAGGCACCGATGGCAGCAGCTCCAATGGCTGCACCGGTTGTAGATGCCTCCGTTTACGACGACGACATTCCGTTCTAATCATTCGAAAGAGGTTAACATGTCTGACTACACCAAGCAGCCTCGTCGAAAGTATTGCCAGTTCTGCAAGGATCATGCGGAATACGTCGACTACAAAGACACTCAGATGCTGCGCAAGTATGTTACTGACCGTGGGAAGATCAAGCCCCGCCGTGTTACGGGCGCTTGCACCCAGCACCAGCGCGATATCGCCAATGCTGTTAAGCGCGCACGCGAAATGGCTCTCATGCCCTACGCTGTGCCTGCTGTAAGCGGCCGCGGCGATCGCCGTAATCGCTAAGAGGAGGATGAAATGAAAGTTATCCTTCTTACCGAAGTTAAGAACAAGGGCGGCGAAGGCGACGTTGTAGACGTAGCTCCCGGCTTTGCTAACAACTACCTGCTTCCCCAGGGTATGGCCGTTCTGGCAACCAAGGGCAATCTGAAGCAGCTCGAGCAGCGCAAGCACAACATTGCTGCTCGCGAAGAGAACCGCATTGCTGATGCTAACAAGATGAAGGCTCAGCTCGAGGCTCTTACCGTTAAGGTTGAGGTTCGCGTAGGCGAAGAGGGCGTTCTCTTTGGCTCCGTAACCGCTCAGATGGTAGCTGACGCTGTTAAGGCTCAGGCTGACCTTGACATCGACCGTCGTCGTGTTGAGATCAAGAATGCCATCAAGTCCGCTGGTGAGCACACCGTTGTTGTGTCTCTCTATCGCGACATCAAGGCTAACCTCGTTCTGCTCGTAGGCGACGAGGCAACCTTCGCTGCTCCTGCTGAGGAAGCTGCTGAAGAAGTAGTAGAGGCAGAAGAGGCAACTGAAGGAGCTGCTGAGTAGTTTCTTATCTGCTTTTTTTGAAAGGCCACCCATTTGGGTGGCCTTTCTTTTTTTTGTTGAGAACAATAACGATCCGCGTACTTCGGCTGATCGGGGTTTAGCTTCAATCCTTACCGATCGCGACATCGATAGCCACGACTTGGACTTCCCCAACTTGGACTCCTGCAAAACTTGTCCGCCACTGTACTAATTACCGAGTTGAGTGGAGCCAGATTGCGGCCCTGTCGAGGACACTTCCTCGACAGGGTCTTACTATTTGATGTTGTTGCCGAGTCTTGACCGAGCCCCGGCAACAAAGCGGGTATTATGAGGGTGCTAGCCATCGAAACACCAAGGAGCAAACCCTCATGCCTGAAAACAATCAGCCAGCTTCTGAAGCGCGCAAGTCTTTGCCTCAGAACATTGAGGCTGAGCAAACGGTTTTAGCGGCATGTCTTTTGTCGACGGGCGTGTTCGAGGAAGTGTCCTTGAAGCTGAAGCCTGAAAGCTTCTTCCGTCCAGCTCACAAGATGATTTTCGAGGCAATGCGCGAAATGAACGCGCGTTCCATCCCGATCGATGTTATTTCCGTTTCCGACAACCTGAAGGCAGCGGGCCAGCTGGAAGCGGTTGGTGGCCAGCAGTATCTGCTGGAGCTCGCCGACAACACGTTTGCGTTTACCAGCTGGCAGCATCATGCTGAAATTGTGAGCCGCGACGCCATTCGTCGCGAACTCCTTATGAGTGCGGCTCAAATCACGTCGCTTGCCTACGATTCCCCCGCCGATCCAAAAGAACTCATTTCTCAGTCGGAAGCGGCACTGTTTGGCGTTACCGAGCAAACG
>ERZ1026898.731-NODE-731-length-18173-cov-8.899768_pt1 | contig 18173 bp, 17 predicted proteins | sample MGYA00380178_ERZ1026898 | MGnify/ENA primary metagenome ERZ1026898 (study PRJEB33269, sample SAMEA4719814) | human gut metagenome | biome: human-associated habitat; feature: organic feature; material: feces | place: Cameroon | collected 2013-10 ... | reverse complement strand
GGAAATAAGTGCCATTTTTAATATTATTTAGAGTGTGATATTCGTTTTTTTCTCCCTAAATGTTTACTTTTGCGTTCGATTTTGCGCGGCAAGGGCTTTCTGCAGTACCTGCTGGCGCAAGTAAACAGGTAAACCGACTAATGGAATATACAACAAAAACAGAATAGTATTATGGCAGAATCTATTGACATCCGCGAGCTCAACATCCGGATAGAACAACAAAGCCAGTTTGTCACCAATCTGGTGATGGGCATGAACAAAGTGATTGTAGGACAGAAACATCTTGTAGACTGTCTCCTAATAGGTCTTCTGAGCGATGGCCACATCCTGCTCGAAGGCGTACCTGGTCTGGCAAAGACCTTGGCCATCAAGACCCTCTCTCAGCTTATCAGCGCTGACTTCAGCCGCATTCAGTTTACTCCCGACCTGTTGCCTGCCGATGTGGTGGGTACACAGATTTATTCTCAGAAGGACGAGACCTTCCATGTGAAGAAGGGTCCAGTGTTTGCCAACTTCGTATTGGCAGATGAGATTAACCGTGCTCCTGCCAAGGTGCAGAGTGCGCTGCTCGAGGCGATGCAGGAGCATCAGGTCACCATCGGCGACGAGACCTTCCGACTGCCCAGTCCGTTCCTTGTAATGGCTACGCAGAACCCAATAGAGCAGGAGGGAACCTATCAGTTGCCCGAGGCACAGGTGGACCGTTTTCTGCTCAAGGTCATCATCGACTATCCTACACTCGAGGAAGAGAAGCTCATCATCCGTGAGAACATCGCCGGAGGTCTGCCCGAGGTACATCCCGTCACCACATCCGACGAGATACTGAAGGCTCGCCAGATAGTGGGCGAGGTTTACATCGACGAGAAGATAGAGCAGTACATTGCCGACATCGTCTTCGCCACCCGTTATCCCGAGCGTTACGGTCTGTCCGACATCAAGGATATGATTACCTTTGGCGGCAGTCCACGTGCCAGCATCTCTCTTGCCAAGGCAGCCAGGGCTTATGCCTTCATCAAGCACCGCGGCTATGTGATTCCTGAGGATGTACGTGCCGTGGCTCACGACGTGCTACGCCATCGTGTGGGACTCTCCTACGAGGCAGAGGCTTCCAATGTGACCAGCGAGGAAATCGTGAGCCGCATAATTAATAAGGTGGAAGTACCTTGATTTTGAGGAATAAGTAATTCAAGTTTCGCAAGCTCAGAAGTTAAAGGAGTTAAAGGAGTTATCGCTCCCTCCGGTCGCTGAGGAGTTAAGACAACAGTCTTTTTGGCGTAGTTTTTTAAGCAGCAAGACATACGTCTTAACTCCTTAACTCCCTTAACTCCTTTAACTTCCTGATATGCGAAAGTTCAGTAAGTAATAAATGGACACACAAGATATTTTAAAGAAAGTACGCAAGATCGAGATCAAGACTCGCGGTCTCAGCCAGAATGTCTTTGCAGGCCAGTATCACTCGGCCTTCAAGGGCAGGGGTATGGCCTTCGCCGAGGTGAGGGAGTACCAGTATGGCGACGACGTGAGAGACATCGACTGGAATGTGACCGCCCGTTTCCATCGTCCCTTTGTCAAGGTGTTCGAGGAGGAGCGCGAGCTTACCGTGATGCTGTTGGTCGACGTAAGTGGCTCGCTCGACTTCGGTACCACACGGCAGATGAAGCGCGACATGGCTACCGAGATTGCAGCCACCCTGGCCTTCAGTGCCATTCAGAACAACGATAAGATAGGTGTCATCTTTTTCTCCGACCGAATAGAGAAATACATCCCGCCCAAGAAGGGCCGCAAGCACATTCTCTACATCATCCGCGAGATGCTCGATTTTCATCCTCAGAGCCAGCGCACCGACATCGGTGTGGCTTTGGAGTACTTCACACGGGTGATGAAGCGCCATTGCACAGCCTTCGTCATCAGCGACTTCTTTGATGACAAGGACTTTCAGCATCCCCTTCAGATTGCCAATCAGAAGCATGATGTGGCTGCCATTCAGGTGTACGATCCACGTGCCAAGGCGTTGCCCGACATCGGACTCCTCAAGGTGTGCGATGCAGAGACAGGTCACGAGATGTATATTGACACCAGTTCCAAGAAACTGCGTCAGGCGCATACACGCCACTGGATGATGCGCGAGCAGCTGTTGCGCGAAACCTTTGCCAAGAGCAAGGTCGACTGGACGGCTGTCGCCACCAACGAAGACTTCTCACGAGCTCTGCTCAACCTGTTCATGCAGCGGGGCTGAAAAGCGGAGAAGTAAACCAATAGGGAAAAGAAAAATGACGAAACAGAAGAATATTATCATCATGATGCTTGCCTTCCTGATGCTGTTGCCATTAGGGTCGGCAGCCCAGGAGGTGGTGCAGAAGCTCGACTCTCTGCAGATCCTGATAGGCGAGCAGACGAAGCTTCATCTCAAGGTCACCGCTGCCAAGGGTGCCAAGGTGGTGCTGCCTTCGTTCAAGCCGTCACAGATGCTCATTCCGGGCATCGAGGTGGTGGAGCAGAGCGATGCCGACACCGCCGAGCTCGACGGCGGCAGGCTACAGATAAGCCGCGACTATACGCTCACCTCTTTCGACGAGAAGGTCTACGCTGTACCAGCCCTTCAGGTCAAGGTCAACGGCAAGACCTGTCAGGGCAATCAGTTGGCGCTCAAGGTGCTCACGGTGCCTGTGGATACGGTTCATCCCAACCAGTTCTATCCCCCCAAGGACGTACAGGACAATCCCTTCCTATGGAGTGAGTGGAGTCCTCTGTTCTGGCTCAGCATTCTGGTACTCTTACTCTTCGGTGTCATGCTGTGGCTCTGGCAGCGCCTCCGTCAGAACAAACCTATCGTGATTCGTATGCGCATCGTGAAGCGTGTGCCAGCCCACGAGAAGGCGCTCAGCGAGATCAATGTCATCAAGCAGCAGCACACCGAGTCGCAGGAGACCCAGAAGGAATACTACACCCGCCTCACCACCACGCTGCGCGAGTACATAGAGCAGCGCTTTGGCTTCCGTGCCATGGAGATGACCAGCGGCGAGATTATAGAGCATCTGCAGTCGGCTGGCGACCAGAAGATGATAGACGAGTTGAAACAGCTCTTCCGTACAGCCGACCTCGTGAAGTTTGCCAAGTACGAGACCTTCCTTGGTGAGAATGACGCCAATCTGGTCAATGCCATCAACTTCATCGACCAGACGAAGACCAACGAGCAGACCGTCGAGGAGAAGGTAGCTCCCGAGCTTACCGACCAGGATCGCAAGACGCGCAGTCAGCGCAAGCTCATCAAGGCTTTGCTTTGGGGTGGAGCGATTGTCATGGCAGCCATCACCGCCTACGTGATCTATGGTGCCTGCATGCTGCTGATGTAGGAGTATAGAATAAAAAAGAATAATATTATAAAAACATGGAATTTGCAAGTAAAGCATATTTTCTGTTGCTCCTGTTGCTGATACCTTATATATTATGGTATTTCCTGTACAGGAAGAAGAATGAGCCTACCATGAGGCTGAGCGACACCCGGCAGTTTGCCTATGCTCCCAAGAGCCTGCGCCAGCGCCTTGTCCATCTGCCCATGATGCTCAGATGTCTGTGCTTCGTGCTCATCGTCTGTGCGATGGCTCGTCCGCAGACCCACAACTCCTGGGACAACAAGACGGTGGAGGGCATCGACATCATGATGGCGATGGACGTTTCTACCTCTATGTTGGCAGAAGACTTGAAACCCAATCGTATGGAGGCTGCCAAGGATGTGGCTCACGAGTTTATCTCTGGCCGTCCCAACGACAACATCGGTCTTACCATCTTTGCTGGTGAGGCCTTCACCCAGTGTCCTATGACCACCGACCACGCCAGTCTGTTGCGACTGTTGCAGGACACCCGTACCGACATTACTGCCCGTGGACTCATCGACGACGGAACGGCGGTGGGTATGGGTCTCGCCAATGCTGTCAGCCGTCTGAAGGACTCCAAGTCCAAGAGCAAGGTGGTCATCCTCCTGACCGACGGCAGCAACAACACCGGTGACATTTCGCCTATGACGGCCGCCGAGATAGCCAAGAGCTTTGGCATCAGAGTCTACACCATCGGTGTGGGAACCAACAAGGTGGCTCCTTACCCTATGCCCACAGCGGCTGGCGTTCAGTACGTCAACATGCCTGTGGAGATTGACACCGAGACACTCAGGGACATTGCCCGTACCACTGATGGCAACTTCTATCGCGCCACCAACAACGCCGAGCTGAAGCGCATCTACCACGACATCGACAAGTTGGAGAAGACGAAGATGAATGTCACCCATTTCGCCAAGCGCTACGAGGCTTATCAGCCTTTTGCCCTTGCAGCCCTGTTGGTACTGCTCGCAGAGATATTGCTTCGCATCACCTGGCTCAGAAGAATCCCATAGGGAAGAGACGAGCCGAAGTTCAATTAATATCAAATGAATATGCTAAGATTTGAAGATCCAATATATTTGTGGCTGCTGTGGATGTTGCCGGTACTCGTACTGGTGAGGTTCATAGGATGGCGAAGGAGAAGGGCCAAGCTCCGAAAGTTTGGCGACCCTGAGCTGTTGAAAGCCCTTATGCCCAATGTGTCATCTTATCGCCCCACGGTGAAGTTCGGCTTGCTGCTTGCAGCCTTGGCCCTGCTCATCCTCATGGTGGCGCGTCCACAGATGGGCAGCAAGATTTCTCACGACAAGCGTCAGGGCATTGAGACCATCATCTGTCTCGACATCTCCAACTCGATGTTGGCAGAGGATGTGGCTCCTTCGCGACTCGACAAGAGCAAGATGCTGGTGGAGAACCTGGTCGACAAGTTCACCAACGACAAGATAGGTCTCATCGTCTTTGCCGGCGATGCCTTCGTGCAGTTGCCTATCACCAGCGACTACGTGTCTGCCAAGATGTTCCTGCAGAACACCACACCAGCCCTCATCCAGACCCAGGGCACCAACTTTGCTGCAGCCATCGACCTGGCCACCAAGAGCTTCACCCAGCAAGACCATGTGGGACGCGCCATCATCGTCATTACCGATGGCGAGAACCATGAGCCGGGAGCCGAGGATGCTGTCAAGGCAGCCAAGAATAAAGGCATCAATGTCTTCATTCTGGGAATAGGAAGCACCAAGGGAGCCCCCATTCCTATGGGCGACGGCTCTTATCTCAAAGACCGTACGGGCAACACCGTGATGACTGCCCTCAACGAGCAGATGTGCCGACAGTTGGCTCAGACTGGCAGTGGACAGTATATTCACGTCGACAACACCAGCGATGCGGAGCAGGCACTCAACGACGACCTCTCCAAGTTGCAGAAGGGCGAGACCGACACCGTCATCTATAGCGAGTACGACGAGCAGTTCCAGGCTGTAGGCATCCTGGTCATCCTCCTGCTCATCCTCGACATCTGTATGCTCGAGGTGAAGAATCCGCTTCTCCGCAACGTGAAGTTCTTTACACATTAAATATAAATCGAAATGTATCTAACTTATCATATCATACCGACCCTGCGACTGCGCAGGCTGTGCCTGCTGTTGGGGCTGCTCCTCGTCAGTACAGTTGCAGCACTTGCACAGAACGACCGCACCTTCATCCGTCAGGGCAACCGTCAGTACAGGGCACGCAAGTGGACGGCTGCCGAGGTGCAGTATCGCAAGGCGATAGCCCGCAATGCCAACAATCCACAGGCGGTCTACAACCTGGGCTGTGCGCTCATGATGCAGCAGAAAGACTCGCTCGCCATGCAGCAGTTTGCCAAGTCTGCCGACTTGCAGACCACCAACAAGATACGCCGCGCCAAGAGTTTCCACAACATGGGCGTCATCATGCAGAACCATCAGGAGTTTGCCAAGGCGATAGAATGTTACAAGATGGCGCTGCGCAACAATCCTCAGGACAACGAGACCCGCTACAACCTGGCGCTCTGCAAGCATCAGCTGAAGAATCAGAAGAACCAGCAGAACCAAAACAAGAACAAGAGCGGCAACGACAAGAACAACAAGGACAAGCAGAACAAGAAGAATAAGGATCAGAACAAGGATCAGAACAAGAACAAGGATCAGAACAAGGATCAGAACAAGCAGAAAAATAATCAAAACAAAGATAAGAACAACCAGTCACAGAAGCCCGAGCAGGACAAGATGAGCCGTGACAATGCCGAGCAGTTGCTCAATGCAGCCGTGCAGCAGGAGAAGGCCACCAAGCAGAAGATGCAGAAGGCGATGAGTCAGCCACGACGCAGGCAGTACGACAAGAACTGGTAAAACAATAAGCAAACATCATTTCATTATGAAGCAAATAGAATGGTACACATTGATGATATTCGTGATGCTGGGCCTGGCGGAGGAAGCCAAGGCGCAGCATGTGGCGGTATCTGCACCAACACATGTTGCTGCTGGCGAGAACTTCAGAGTAGCCTATACGGTCAACGCCCGTGAAGTGGAGGAGTTCCGTATGGGCAATGTGCCCGATGGACTGGAGGTGATAGCCGGGCCCTACACCTCTTCGCAGTCGAGCTATCAGGTGGTCAACGGCCACACCAGCTCTTCTTCCTCTTTCACCATCACCTACACGCTCTATGCAGGCAAGGCTGGAACTTACACCATCGGTACCTCGCATGCACTGGTTTATGGCAAGAAGCTCGCAGCCCATCCTGTCAAGATCACCGTCTCGGGTCATGCTCACAACTCTGGCGGAGCACCCAGGATGCACAACGATGATGCCGATGAGCCTCGCATGCGTCAGGCGGGTTCTGCCATCTCGGGCAAAGACCTCTTCATCAAGGTCACTGCCAACAAGAAGCGTGTTCACGAACAGGAGCCTGTGCTCCTTACCTATAAGGTCTATACACAGGTCGACCTTACCCAGCTCGACGGCAAGATGCCCGATCTGAAGGGCTTCCACTCTCAGGAGGTGCCACAGCCACAGCAGAAAGTGCTTCACAACGAGGTCATCAACGGCCGTCCTTACCGTTGTGTCACCTGGAGTCAGTACGTCATGTATCCTCAGATGACGGGCAAGCTCGAGATTCCTTCCATCACCTTCAAGGGTATCGTGGTTCAGCAGAACCGCAATGTCGACCCCATCGAGGCTTTCTTCAATGGCGGCTCGGGTTATGTGGAGGTGCATAAGGCTATCAAGGCGCCTGGCATTACCATTCAGGTGGACCCGCTGCCTGCACGTCCTGCCAACTTCTCGGGTGGAGTAGGCCGCTTCAATATCTCTGCCACGCTCGACAAGAACGACGTGAAGGCTGGCGATCCCATCAACATCCGTGTGGTAGTGGGAGGCATCGGAAACCTGAAACTCCTCAAGCAGCCTGTGCTCAACCTGCCGAAAGACTTCGACCAGTATGACGCCAAGATCACCGACAAGACCAAGCTCACCCAGAACGGTGTGGAGGGCAACATGGTTTACGACTTCCTCGCTGTTCCGCGCAACCCGGGCAAGTACACCATTCCATCGGTAGAGTTCACCTACTACGACACCAAGACCAATGCCTACCGCACCATCAAGACCCAGCCCTTCACCCTCACCGTGGAGCAGGGCGACGGCTCAGACGGTTCGTCGTCGGCCAACTACAGCAATACCGACAAGGACATTCATGCCCTGAAGTTGGGCAAGAACAAGCTTTGCGACATCGACGATATGTTCTATGGCAGCTTTGGTTATTGGACGAGTCTGATGGTGCCTCTCATCGCCTTCATCGGTCTGCTCATCGCCTTCCGCCGCCGTGCCATCGAGAATGCCGACATCGTGAAGATGCGTTCCAACAAGGCCAACAAGATAGCCACCAAGCGACTCAAGAAGGCACGCACCCTGATGATGGCCCGCAAGCAGGGCGAGTTCTACGACGAGGTGCTCAGAGCCTTGTGGGGCTACGTCAGCTACAAGCTCAATATGCCTGTCGAACAGCTCTCGCGCGAGAATATTCAAGATAAGCTGTTGGCTCACTCCGTTGATGCCGACACCATAGAGAAGTTTACCCAGGCTCTCGACGAGTGTGAGTTTGAGCGCTATGCTCCTGGCGACCCTGCCGGCAATATGAACAAGACTTTCGAATCAGCCATGACTGCTATTATGGAAATAGAGAATGCCATCAAGGCTGCCCGCAAGCAGGGCAAGAAGACTTCTGCCCGTCAGGGCGACTATACCTTCGGTGTGGTGCTGCTGCTCATCTTCATTGGCATCAGCCTCTCTGCCTCTGCTGTCACCAAGCAGAACGCCGACACCGAGTACACCAAGGGCAACTATCAGCAGGCCATCAAGGACTATGAGGACCTGCTCAAGAACGGTGTTTCGCCCGAGGTCTACTACAACCTCGGCAATGCCTATTATCGCACCGACAACATCACCAAGGCTGTCCTGGCTTACGAGCGTGCCCATCTGCTGTCGCCCGGCGACGAGGACATCAACTTCAACCTGCAGTTTGCTCGCAGCAAGACCATCGACAAGATCACTCCTGTCAGCGAGATGTTCTTCGTCACCTGGTACAAGGCGCTGGTCAACTTCACCAGTGTCGACAACTGGGCCAAGACGGGCATCCTGTCCATCATCCTTGCCTTGGTATTGGTGCTGGTCTATCTCTTCGCGCCCCAGTTGTTGTTGCGCAAGGCCGGCTTCTTCGGCGGCATCCTCTTCTTTGTCGTCTTCCTCTTGAGTTCGCTCTTTGCCTATCAGCAGAAACAGATACTCGTCAACCGCACGGGTGCCATCATCGTGGCTCCTACGGTCAATGTCAAGAAGACTCCTTCCCGACAGAGCGCCGACCAGTTCGTCATTCATGAGGGAACGCGTGTCGACATCACCGACCGCTCTATGGATGGCTGGCGTGGCATCCACCTGGCAGATGGAAGAGACGGATGGATAGAAACCAAACAGCTGGAGGAAATATGATGTTTGGCTCATGTCTTCTCACCGATCTCGAGGTGCTCCACTTCTTCAATGGAAGCGACAATCTGTTCATCGACCAGTTAGCGCTCGTCCTTACGTCGGGGCTCACCTGGATACCGCTTTATCTCACCCTCTTCTACATCATTGTGCGCAACAATGAGACGATGGCGCAGATTGGTCTGGCGGTAATGGGAGCACTCGTCTGTGTGGCTCTTTCCGAGGGTATCACCGATGGCGTGGTAAAACCCTTGGTGGAACGATGGCGCCCCAACAACGACCCCATCCTGAAATACACCATTCAGGTGGTGGGCAACCTTCGTGGCAGTGGCTACAGCTTCTTCTCGGCTCATGCAGCCAACACCATGTCGATAGCGATGTTCTTCTCGCTCCTCATGCGGGGCAAGCGCCTCGCCATCGCCCTCTTCTCGTGGTCGCTGCTCAACTGCTGGACACGCCTGTATCTCGGCATGCACTATCCCTCCGACATTCTCTGCGGACTCCTCGTGGGTGCTGTCATCGGTATCGTGGGCTACATAGGTTATCTGAAACTGTATTACAAGGTGTCACCCCACATCACATATATCTCCGACCAGTACACCCCCACGGGTTACGACCACGACGATATCGACAAGATACTCTGCATCCTGGCTTTCACCCTGGTCTATGCCTTCTTGCGGGCGATAGTCATGGCTGGAGGAGTGTAACATTAAAATTCAACCATAATGGATACAAAACATATAAAAATTAGCGATTACAATTACCCCCTTCCTGATGAGCGCATTGCCAAGTTCCCCTTGGCGCAGCGCGACCATTCCAAACTCCTTCTCTACCGTCATGGTGAGGTAGGCGAGGATGTGTTCTACCGTTTGCCTGAATACCTGCCCAAGGGCGGACTGATGGTTTACAACAATACCAAGGTGATTCAGGCGCGTCTGCATTTCCGCAAGGAGACGGGTGCCCTGATAGAGGTCTTCCTCATGGAGCCTGCCGATCCTACCGACTATGAGCTCATGTTCCAGACGGCTGGACATTGCTCATGGCTCTGCATGATAGGCAACCTGAAGAAGTGGAAGGAGGGCAGTCTGAAGCGCGACTTCGAGATCAAGGGGCATCAGCTTACACTCTCTGCCACCATGCGCCGTGGCGACGCCTTAGGCTTGGAGGCTGCCTCTATGGTGGCGAAGGGTGGTGGAACCAACTATTGGGTCGACTTCGACTGGGACAACACGCAGGTCTCCTTTGCCGAGATTCTCGAGACCGTGGGCGAGTTGCCTATTCCGCCTTATCTCAACCGTGCCACCGAGGAGAGCGACAAGACTACCTATCAGACGGTTTACTCGAAGATAAAGGGCAGTGTGGCAGCTCCTACTGCCGGACTTCATTTCACCGATGCCGTGTTGCAGGATATCGACCGCCATGGCATTGAGCGTGAGGAGGTTACCCTTCATGTGGGCGCTGGTACTTTCAAGCCGGTGAAGAGTCTTGAGATAGAGGGCCACCGCATGCACACCGAGTATATCGTGGTGCACCGTCATACGTTGGAGAAGCTCCTGCAGCACCATTGCGAGGTGATTGCTGTGGGTACTACGAGTGTGCGAACCATCGAGAGCCTGTACTATATGGGTGTTCATCTGCTCTCTCATCCCGAGGCGACAGAAGACGATTTGCACGTCAACCAGTGGGATCCTTACGAGTTGTCGGCAGATGGCGGTTTGGTGAATGCCATTCAGCCTTCTCAGGCGATACAGGCCATCATCGACTATCTCGACCGCAATGGTCTGGAGGCTTTGCACTCCAGCACGCAGATCATCATTGCCCCCGGCTATCATTACAAGATAGTGAAGATGCTTATCACCAATTTCCATCAGCCTCAGAGCACTCTTCTCCTCCTCGTCAGTGCCTTCCTCCATGGCGACTGGAAGAAAGTGTACGACTATGCTCTGGCTCACGATTTCCGTTTCCTGAGCTATGGTGATTCTTCGTTGTTGATTCCGTAATTCATTGCGTGGTTAATGGTAAATGACTGAAGTTGAGTAAAGGAGATTTCTCTGAGCGTGACAGGGGATCGTGGGAGCGAATGTGACGATTGCCACATTCGATCCCATGTTTTTTGCATTCGCTCCCTCGAATCTCTGTTTCGCTCCCATGAACGTCCGATTCGCTCTGGCAGAATCGTCTGTAATCCTTTAGCAGAGTGGGCTCTCTGCTTCTGTTCTATTTCTACATCTTTGGGCATATGTTTGTTGTTTATTCAAGTTTCGCAAGCTCAGAAGTTAAAGGAGTTAAAGGAGTTATCGCTCCCTACGGTCGCTGAGGAGTTAAGACAACAGTCTTTTTGGCGTAGTTTTTTAAGCAGCAAGACATACGTCTTAACTCCTTAACTTCCTTAACTCCTTTAACTTCCTGATATGCGAAAGTCCAGTTGTTTAGATTTCGATTGCAAAGTTCGGAATTTTTTTTTGAATACTCGGTGCACCTCTATGACGTGCACTATTGTTAAATCCGTTAAGAAAATAAAAGGTTTTTATACACATTGGGAGGTATTTTGCCATTCTGCCGTTTTGCCACCCAATTGTAACAATCCTTATAAATGTGGACAAAAATGCGGGCAAATCCCATCAGTTCCCCCTTATTATCAATACTTTATCTCACTTTTCTCGCGTTGTTTATATATAAATGTTGAAATGAATCGGCACGGCAGCAGTTTTGGTAGTAATAACTGTTCAAAAATGGTAGTAAATTCTGTTTTTTCGCATTTTTGTAAAAGATGGGTTTTAGCCTAAAAAGGTAGGGTGCCCATTTTTGCCCACCCCCGATTTGGGCCGCTAAAAAAGCCTGTTTTTTGCCTCCGTTCCAAGGTTTTGGGCATGTTGCCCACATGTTTTTTCGTTTTCTTTTACATCGATTTTGTGTTTTTCTTCATGATTTTTGCATATTTTCCCATTTTTTTTGTCAAATTTTCTGCTTGAGCAAACGCAAATTGGCAGATTTAGGGAGTAATTTGCTGTGTTTCTGATGATCATCTCATGCAAATTTCGCAGAAAAAAGAGAGAAAATGATGGCAATTTGAGAAAATAATCGTAAATTTGCAATTGTAAACTAAAGATCCTGGAAGATGGTAGAGATAAACGATAGAAGATTGCCAGTAGGCATCCAGTCTTTTGAGGTAATCAGAGAGGGTGGATACCTGTATGTTGACAAGACAGATATCATCTGGCAGCTTGTCAACAGAGATAAAAAGTATAATTACCTGAGCCGCCCACGCCGCTTTGGTAAATCTGTCCTCGTTGATACACTCGAAGCTTATTTCTTAGGCAAGAAGGAACTCTTTGAGGGACTGAAGATCATGCAGATGGAGACAGAATGGGTGAAGCGTCCTGTCATCCGACTGGATATGAGCCTTGCAGGTGCTGCACCGGAAAGTGTGCGGAGCTATCTGGACAATGCCTTCCATCAACTTGAGTCGGAGTATGATATTGCTGTACGGCAGGACAGTTCTCTTGCTGTAAGATTCAAGAATATCATTGAGGGGGCATACAATAAAACCGGGCTTCAGGTGGCGATTCTCATCGACGAATACGACTCGCCCTTGCAACATTCCTGGAAAACTCCGCAGCATGAAGCATGTACTGCTGTTTATCGTGAGGTGTTTGCCATCCTCAAGGCAGATGACAAATACGAGAAGTTTGTCTTCATCACAGGTATCACCAAGTTTACGCAAATCTCTCTCTTCTCTGTACTCAACAATCTGAGCAACATCAGTTTTGAGCCAAACTATGCCGCCATTTGCGGTATTACCAAGGAAGAAGTCTTGCGTGATTTCAAGCCGGAAATCAATAAATTGGCAGAATACGAAGGTTGGACTTTCGACGAAGCTGTGGCGCAACTGGCAGCCTACTATGATGGTTATCATTTCTGTTATGAGAATATGGTGGATGTATTCAATCCCTTCAGTCTTATCAATGCCCTGGCAGATTCCAAACTGAAGAACTACTGGGCTTCATCAGGTGCAACCTCCATGTTGCCTAAGTTTGTGGATAATATGGAAATTCGTTTGAAGGATTTTGAAAATTGTCCGGTAGACTGCGATACATTGGAGACTTCCGACGTAACAGGTGGCGGTGCCGAGCTATTCCTCTATCAGTCGGGCTATCTTACGATAAAAGGGTATATGGATGATATCTATCTGCTTGGCATTCCAAACTATGAAGTCCGTAAGGCTCTCTATAGGATTGTTTTGCCAGCCTTGACGTTGAAAACGAATGCCCAAGTGATAACTACTCAGAATATGTTGTTGTACTCGCTGAAGCTTGGCAATCTTCCCGAAGCCATGAAATGCCTGAAAGCCCTCATTGCGGATGTGCCCTACAGCAACAAGAAGCTCGCCAGTATGGACATGGAGGAGCGTTATCGTCTGATTATGAGCACCATATTCAATGCCATTGGTTGCAGGGTGGAAGTGGAAAAGATGATTGCTACGGGCAGGATAGACATGGTGGTGGAAACCACCCAATATATCTACGTCCTGGAGTTGAAGTTGAGCGACAACGGTGGTGTGGATGCTGCAGCAGAGCAAATCAGAGCCAAGCAGTATGCCGAGCCTTTCAAGGCAGACAAGCGTAAGGTCATCGCCCTCGCCATAGAGTTGGATGATAGGGGAAAGGGATTGGTAGATTGGAAGGAAGTTTTTTAAGGTAACGGAATTAAAAGGAAGGGACATATAAGCTCTCACGCAGATTCCTCAGATTTTTGAAGCAACTTTCTTAGATAAATCCTTGTTGGTTTCAAAATAAAAACGTAATTTTGCATAAGATATCCTGCATTGGGCAATCTGAAAGATAGCTTTCATTGCGCTCGATAGTGCTATCTTTGCATAAGATTTTAGAAAACAAACGATAATGGAACAGGTAGAAGAAAGATATATTAGTTTGCTAACCGACTTTGGTTTCAAGCGAATTTTTGGATCGGCTCCCAATAAGGATTTGCTGATTTGTTTTCTCAACAGCTTGTTTAATGGTAAACAGGTTGTGAAGGATGTGTCGTATCTTAACCCGGAGCATGTGGGCGATGTCTACACCGACCGCAGAGCCATCTTTGATGTATATTGTGAGGGCGAAAACGGAGAGAAGTTCATCGTTGAGATGCAGAACGCTTATCAGACGTATTTCAAGGACCGCTCCCTGTTCTATTCCACATTTCCTATTCGAGAACAGGCACCCAAGGGGGATGACTGGGATTTCAAACTGAATCATGTCTATACTGTTGCGTTGCTCAATTTCAGCATGAACGACGATGCCTTCGAAAAGGAAAAAATCCGCCATCATGTGCAGTTGTGCGACACTGCTACTCATAAGGTCTTTTATGACAAGCTTGAGTTCATTTATGTCGAGATTGCGAAGTTCGATAAGAAGCTGGATGAGTTGCAGACGCTTTACGAAAAGTGGCTCTATGCACTGAAGAACCTCTATAAGCTTAGTCAACGACCTAAAGAACTGTGCGACAAGGTTTTCGACCGCCTCTTCGAGGAAGCAGAGATAGCCAAGTTTTCTCCGCTGGAAATGCGGGAGTATGAAGCCAGTAAAAAGGCTTATCGTGACATTAAGAATTCCGTGGATACAGCCAAGCGCGAAGGAATCGCTGAAGGCATGGAGAAGGGCATGAAGCAAGGCATGGAGAAGGGCATGAAGCAAGGTCTTGAGCAGCGAAGCCTTGAGATTGCCAGAAAGATGCTGGCAAAGGGAATGGATGCAGCGTCGGTGATGGAAATTACTGGTCTGTCGGCGGAGCAGATGCAGCAGCTGAAAGCGGAATTTTAGATGATACTAACTTCCTTACATGCGAACCTTTTGACATGAATGCTTGTGTAATCGTTTGCACAGATATTTGCGCAAAAAATACCTTGTAATCGTACCTTGACTTTTACATTTTTTATATATTTGCAGCGAAAAAGAAAAGTGAACCAATAAAATCGCCTACGGGCGTTGCAGGAAAGGACTGCAATTCGTTAAACTGAAATATTGAGCAAAGGAAAATTGTTGTTTCTAACTAACTTATTATTCTTTCAATTAAGAACAATGTAGTTATCCATTCCGATGGAATTCATTGGTTTGGGAAAACAAGGAAAGTAAAACCTACAGGAAATGACGAGTTAACTAAAAGCTAAACATAAAGTTTAAAACTATAAAAATATGAAGAAAAGATTTACACTAATGATGATGGTGTTATGCACCTTGATGTGCATACCACTAAAAATGATGGCACAAACAGTGATTTCTGACGAGATTACCGCTAAAAGTCATTATAAACAAAATTGGGGCGTAAACCCTAATTTTAATTTTGCCACTACTGATGGTAAGATTTATACTTGTGTGCTGAAGAATGTTACCGATGCAAATGTCTGGTTCCGTATAGTTAAGAACGACAAAGAGTGGGGACCTGATAATGATGGTAAAGATTTGGTTTTGACAAGTGCTTATCAGCAGGCATACGAAGATAAGACTAGTGGTGCGTTCAAAATTGAAAATGCCCAAGGATCATCTTATACCATTACTTGGAATAATGAAACTAATCAGATTAAGTGCGATAAGGAAGGAAGCAGTAGTGGTACTGGTGGCGGCAGCACAACCGTTGAGTGGGATACTGAGACTATCAATCGTCTCACAGAAAAACCTCGTGTTTATACACAGGGATTCTATCTCGCTGGTAACTTTTTTAGCTTCAGCGATCCGGATAAAGTTACCTATGATGATGCTGTGTTCAAGTTCCAGCAGCAGCAGAATAAGAAAATAGGTGAAACAGACTATGAAATATATAAGGTAGAGATTCCTGCTTCTCTTACTGCTCATGCACAGGTAATGTATGTGAATGAGGTGGGTAAGATAGCTGGTGTCTTTGGTCCTGGAACTTGTTCTATCGGTAGAACTTACCCGAGTACGGATATGTCTACACAGTGGTTAGATGCCAGGGCTAATACATGTACTCCTATTACTCAAGAGAATTTCAATTATTGGAGCTTTGAGAGTCGTAATGTATCAGCAGGTGATTATTCTGATGGTATGTACGAATTGTATATTGCTTTCGATAAGAAAACTAATAATGTGAAGTGGATGATTAAGCATATACAAAAGAAACGTGTTGCTTACTTTATCAGTACTGATCCTTCTGCTACAGCTTTGCCTGTATATGATTATACTAAAAAGACAAACGGCACTGAATGGCAATATAGCAATCAGTTCTTTGCTACAGTTTATTTTGCTTCTGATCGTGATTACTATGTAATTTCAAATTATATAAATAAAACCTATATTTCAAAATCACCCTCTAAATATGGAGCTATAGACCCTAATAATCAAATTGTTGCATGTCCTACAACTAATAAGTTGTTCTTGTTAGGTAATGGCGGTGTTGCTTTCGATACTAACAATCAGCACAACGAATTTTCACCTAATGAGGGACCAATGATGGGTGGAGGTACTTATAGAGGTGCTATGACTATTGAATATAATCCTAATAATGGTAATGGAAATGGTCTTGACGTTGATAAGCACCTTGCTATGCGTGGACAGGTTCAGGTAAAAAGTGGTGCCAAGGACTTTGAATCTGTATCTTTGGTAGGTGATCCATTCCCTGGTACTTATACTGTTGATAAGTCAGGTAAAAATGTTTGGGATTTTACTTCTCCTGTAGCAGATATGACTTATGATGAAACTGAGCAGTGTTATGTGGCAACTGTAACCACGACTGTAGCAGATAACGGAGAATCAAAGTTTAGATTTGTTGCTAATCATACAGCATCCAGCAATTGGTATGAGGATACTACAACTGAACCTGAGAAGAAGGCAAGAGTTGATTATAGCAAACCTGGTGTTGGTCATACAGCAGCAGCCAACGACCCAAACAAGGTTTCTTATACAAAAGAAGGAAAAAATGATCCAGTAAATGATATTATCTGGAACCGCCCAAAAGGAACTTGGGTCGTACGTCTTTACTTCTATACATATAGTTTGGATGGTGTCAATCCTAAGACTGACTACTACTATACCATCTCTGAGAGCAAGGAATTAGAGCTTCGCGACTTTGACGATGTTGTTTATAAAAGCTTAGATAATAAGCGTAACATTCTCTTGAGAGGTAACTATAAGTACTTCAGAACCTGGAGCTCACCTAAGGCATGGAAGATTTCTAAGGATGTAGACATCTTTGTGGTGGATGGAATGAATAAAAATGATGATGGAACAGTTAGTTTCTCTTTGAAGCCGATTTCTGCCGATGCAAATGATAACGTGATTCCTTCTAATACAGGTGTAATCCTCGCTACAAAGAAGACTGCAAAGGACATTGAAGGTGGAGCAGTATTGCGTGAACGTGCTTCACTGACCACTTACAACACCTTGGTGATTCCGATGGAGGAATATGGTTCTACGACAGCTACCACAGATTATGACGGTATTAACAAGTTGGAGCCTCTTCTCGAAGCTCAGGTTGTTCCTACCAAGAAAGGTAATAAATACAACTATCTCTTTGGCTTCTATCGTGCCAATAAGGTCTCGAATAAACCCTATGAAGCTAATGATTTCCTTTTGGGCTTCTGGATCTCTAATGGAACAGGCGCTTTCTATAGCAACAGTGCTTATCTACCAATTGATGAGGCTACTGCCGCTAAGATGAATTTGGGAGTAAGTTATAATGACTTTGATGCCACAGGAGCCAAGAAGTGTCCAGCACTTTTGTTCGACTTTGCCAATGTTGGCGGTACAACAGGTATCAACGAGGTGGTAAATCAGAGCACTAAGTTGAACGACGGCAAATACTACACCCTGAGTGGTCAGCAGGTAGAGAAGCCTACAGCAGGTGGTATCTATATCCACAACGGCAGAAAGTTCGTGGTTAAGTAAATATAAACATTGTAGAACAAGTAAGCAAAGAGTAAAATGAAAAAGAAATATATACAACCGAATGTTTCAGTAAGTTTTGTTGTTGTGGAGTCACTAATGTTGGGTGGATCTGGCGGTGTAGGTAGAGATGAAGGTGATGATTGGGGTACTTGTTCCAAGAAGCACGACTTCACCGACGACAGTTTTGACAACACAGCTTGGCCTAAGGATAAATCACCCTGGGACTGATGATTAGGCTTCATTACATTTTCAGTAAATAGTAAGAATAGGTTGAGAAAAGTGTAAAATTAATTAAAGGGTTAGTTTGATTAGTTTAATTAATCGCTATTATCATTAAAGAGGGCTGCAGAGATGCAGTCCTCTTTTGTTTTGCAGAGTGTAGAATGTTAAGATATATATGCAATCG